>Ga0207643_10000013_pt1 | contig 130464 bp, 120 predicted proteins | sample KBSMisM62_FD_184313 | JGI IMG/M metagenome (GOLD analysis project Ga0207643, IMG submission 184313) | Miscanthus rhizosphere microbial communities from Kellogg Biological Station, Michigan, USA - KBS Miscanthus M6-2 (SPAdes) (version 2) | ecosystem: Host-associated > Plants > Roots >... | reverse complement strand
CGGCCCAGCCGGTTGAGCGGAACCTCGGCGATGGCACAGCACTGGAAGTCCTCGGGCCGAAGCTCCGCGGCGCGCTGGAACATCTCCGCGGCGAGCTCGTGCTTCCCGGCGTGCACCCCGCACCGGGCGAGGAGGTAGTGAGCCTCGAACGAGCGGGGGTTGAGGCGGATGGCCTCCCGGTACTCCTTCTCGGCACCGGCGTAGTCGCAGACGCTGGTCAGGTACGCGCCACGGGCAACGTGCGACTCGGAGAGCTCCGGACCCAGCTCCAGCGCGCGCCGGCTGGCCCGGTCCGCCATCTGGCGCGCCGGCTCGCCACGCCCCATCCAGTCCACGTACCACATGTAGACCTGGGCCAGACCCGCATAGGCCGGGGCATAGCCGGCGTCGATCTCGATGGCGCGGGTGAACTCGCGCTCCGCGATGTCGAAGGAGGTGCTCGTCTGCGCGTGGAGGTGTTGCCGCCCGCGCAGGAAGTGCTCGTACGCCTCGACCTGGACCTCGGGTCGACGGAGCGCCTCCCGCTCCTCGGTGCTGAGCATTCCCTTGAGTGCGGTGCCGACGCTGGCCGCGATCTGGTCCTGGATCTCGAACACCTGCTCGAGCGAGCCCTCGAAGCGGTGCGACCAGCGAGGAGACCCGCCGGCCACGTCCACCAGCTGGACCGTGATCCGCAGCCGGTCCCCTGACTTGCGGACCCCGCCCTCGAGCACCGCGTCCACTCCCAGCCGCTGGCCGATGGTCCGCGCGTCGAGGCCCGAGCCGCGGAGGACGAACGACGAGCTCCGCGCCGTGACCCGCAGGCCCGAGAGCGCAGTGAGGGTGTTGATCAGCTCCTCGGCGATGCCCTCGCAGAGGTACCCCTGATCGCGCGCGGCGCTCATGTCGTGGAAGGGCAGCACCGCCACCGAGGAGAGGGCGGACCGGACCGAGCTCGTCGTCTCGTGGGAGCCCGCCGGGGTCGGGCTGGCGATGGCCGTGGCCGAGAGCGAGAGCTCGTCCCCGCGGCCGAGCGCGGACAGCTCGCGGAGCACGGCCTGCCCGTCCGGAGGGCGCCGGCGCGGGTCCTTGTCCATCATCCGCGACACGAGATCCTCCAGCGCACGCGGGACGGGCACTCGCTCCCCGAGGCGCGGCGCCGGCCGCTGCATGACCGAGACGAGGAGCCCCTGCAGCGTCTCGGACTCGAACGGCGGCCGTCCGGTGAGGCAGTGGAAGAGGAGCGCCCCCAGCGCGTAGACGTCCGCCCGGGAGTCGAGGGAACGCTCTCCGCGTGCTTGCTCCGGCGCCATGTACGCCGGCGTTCCGACCACCGCGCCGGTGTCGGTGAGGTTGGCGGCACCCACCAGCCGGGCGATGCCGTAGTCGAGCAGCTTCACCCGATCGAGCCGCCAGTCGCAGAGGAAGACGTTCGACGGCTTGAGATCGCGGTGGATGATCCCCTGCGCATGGGCGGCTGCCAGGGCCGAGGCGAGCTGCAGCCCGACCCCCACGCCCTCGTCCAGGCTCACCTCCACGGCCGCGAGCCGCGTCCCGAGGTCCTCGCCCTCCAGCCACTCCATGACGAGGTACAGGCCGTCCTCGGCCTGCCCGTGCCCGAGGTAGCTGACGATGCCCGGATGGTGGAGGCCGGAGAGGACCTTCACCTCCCGGCGGAACCGCTCGGCGCCCTCGGCGGCCCGCAGCAGCTTCACCGCGACCAGGGCGCCGCTCTGCCGATCGATCCCGCGGAAAACGACCCCCATCCCGCCGCTTGCCGCGACGCGTCCGAGCTCGAAGCGCCCGTCCAGGATGTCGCCTTCTCGCACTGCCATGGCGCGGGGCACTGTCGCACGAAACCCCTCCCGCGCGAACGCTGGCGCGCCTCCGCGGAGGGGCGGCCCGAGGAAACGGAAGGGAAGGAGGAGCGCTGCGACCTCGAGGCGGGACCGCGAGCGCTCGGGTCAGCGGCCGATCGGCGCCGGCTCACCCAGCTCGTCGTCGTCGCGCAGGGGAGCCGCGCCCCGGCGGCGGCGCGCGGCCTGGAGGAGTCGCTGCACCCACCACACCCCCACCGCTCGGGCCAGGACCCGCCGCTCGGGCCGTTCGCTCGGCGGAGTCTCGGCATCGGAAGGGACAGCGGTCGGCATGGTGCATCCTCCGACCGACTCAACCCGCGGCCCCCCGTCCCGTTATCCCGGCGGAGACCGCATCCCCCTCATGCCTTCATGATTCGAAACGTGTGTTGGATTTGCCGCTCACGGCGCGGTCGCTGGCGCAACCCGGGGGCGTCCGGGATGCGGCCTCAGGCGACCTGCTGGGTCTGCTCGCTCGGCGCGCTCAGCACGTGGAGCGCCCACTGCGCCATCGTCTCGGTGCTCGGGTCCCAGGTGGAGAGCCGGGAATCGAGTCGGGCCCACAGTCGGGCCTTGATCGCCTGGCGCTCCTCGGGGGTGTCGCGCGTGGTGCCCTTCAGCTCGCGGCGCGCGCGGCATGCGACCAGAGCCTGGACGACGGCGTTGGTGTGAGGAGACGGCTTCATGTCCTCGTCCCTCTTTCACGTCCCGGGCCAGCCGACGGACCCGGGCCATCCCCTGGCATTTCGAGGGAATGCAGCACGCCAGGGGCGTGGAGACGGCCTGTGGGGTGGGTCAGCTTCGCACGCGGGGGCCAGGGCCGACCCGGCGCTGCCCCTGGGCGCGGTCAGGCCTTCGGCGCGGGTGGGGCCGGCGGCGAGCTCGGGGGCTGGGTCGCCGGGACCTGCGCGTTCCCCTCGTGCTCCATGCGCTGCCGGGGAAGCCACTCCGGCGTCCGGTGCACGAAGGCGATGAGCCGCTCGCGAACGAGGCAGCGGAGGTCGAACAGCGAGTCCACGAACCCGCCGAGCAGGATGCGCAGCTGCATCGTCTGCTCGGTGGAGTCCACGACGTGCACCCTGGCCGTCTTCCCGTCCCAGAGGTCCTTCGCCTCGGCGAGCACCCGGGCCAGCTCCTTGCGGATCGCCTCGATGTCGGTGGCCCAGTCCACCTGGAGCGTCACGGTGCCGAGCATCTCGACGCCGCCCTTGCTCCAGTTCTGGAAGGGTTTCTCGAGGAACTGGGTCACCGGCACCACCAGGCGCCGGAAGTCCCACGTCCGGATGACGACGTAGGTGAGGCTGATCTCCTCCACCGTCCCGTTCTCGGTCTCGACCACCAGCTGGTCGCCGATGCGGATCGGCTGGGTGATGGAGAGCTGGATGCCCGCCAGGAGCGCTCCGATGGACTTCTGCGCGGCGAGGCCGAGCACCACGCCCGCCACCCCGGCCGAGGCGAGCAGCGACACGCCCACGGTGCGTACCACCGTGAACTGCATCAGTAGCGCGGCGGCGGCGAGGATCCACACCACGATGACCAGCACCCGCCGGAGCACCGCCAGCTGGGTGCGGACCGCGCGAGCATTGGCCACGTTCTCGTGGGCCCTCGCCACCCGGCTCTCGACCACGCCCGAGGCGAGGTCGAGGAACCGGAGCGCGTACCACGCCGCGGCGATGACCAGCAGCGACCGGTTGAGCACGCTGATGCCGTGAGCCCAGACCGGCGAGAGCAGGAGCGGTGGGGTGACGATGCTGAGCACCACTGCCCAGATCGGCAGGCGGAGCGGCCCGCGCGAGGACTGGACCAGCTGGTCGTCCCACGTCACCCGGGTCATCCGGGCGAGGCGCCCGAACACCATCAGGCCGATGCGCTCGAGGAGCCACCCGCCGACCAAGGCGGCAGCGAAGGCGAGGATGAGCCCCAGCCACTGCCAGAGCTCGAGGCCTCCCACCGAGCGGGTGAAGAGCACCTCGGGCAGCACCTCCGCGAGCGGAGGCCCGTAGGCGTCGTAGAGCAGATCGATCGACTTGACGGTGATCGAGCTGAAGACCCAGGTGGGCTTGCCGTCGACCTCGTACTTCGAGACCCGGATGGGGACGTTCTGCTTCTCCAGCGGGATGGTCCCGAGCTGGTCGTAGCCGGGCCTGGCCGGGTCTCCCTGCGGCTCCTTGCTGATCGCTCCCAGGTCGAGGAACAGCTTCCGGTCGAGCACGAAGCGCAGCCGCCGCGCCAGCCGTGGCCCCTCGGCCTTCTGCCGCTCGCGCGGGACCCAGTCGAGCGCCAGGTAGTAGGCGGCGAGCTCGTAGTCGCCGTGGTGGGCCGCGGACATGAAGCCCTGCGCGGTGGCCAGCGGCGAGCTCCGGTCCACGTCGGCTGGCACGTTCCCCAGCCCGTCGTCGAGCGCACGGGCGGGCGCTCCGAGCACCATGAGTCCCGCGAGGAGGGTGAGAGCGAGCGATCGCATCATGGACAGCCCCGCACCATGGCCACGCCGACCACTCGAGGCCAGAGGAGATCGGGGGTCAGGTCCGGCCGCGGACCTTGAGCCGTTTCACCTTGCGGGCCAGCGTGTTCCGGTCCACCCCGAGGAAGGACGCCGCCGCGGTGAGCTGGCCCTCGCTGCGCTCCAGCGCCTGCCGGAACACGGCCCGGTCCACCTGGTCCAGGAGCACGCGGTACAGCTCGGGGACCTTGCGGCCGTGGAGCTGGTCGAGGAACTCCCCGAGGCGGAGGTAGAGCAGCTCCTCGAGCGGCAGCTTCATCAGATCGGCGGGCGGCGGCGGCAAGCGTCCCGCTCAAACCAATTCCCTCGGCGGTCTGTCAACGACTCGCGTGTGTCGGGCCGGGGGTGCTAGACCGGCCGTCCCTCCGCGGACGGAACTTTGCAGCTGCGCTCGGTCCTCATTGCAGCCACACTGCTCGCCGGGTGTACCCGCGGGAACGCCGGAGGCGCCTCGGGAGCGGCGGCCGGCGGATCGCCAGCCGCGACCCGCCTCGCCCTCTTCGTCGCGGCCGACGTGCGTGGGCAGATCGCCCCCTGCGGCTGCAGCGAGGCGATGCGCGGGGGACTCGCCAAGTCAGCGGCCATCGTCGAGAAGACCCGCGCCTCGGGCATCCCCTCGCTCTTCGTCGACGCCGGGGATGCCCTCTTCGAGCGCACCGGCTTCCGGGAGGACGCCGCAGTGGGCGAGCGGCGGCGGGCGCAGGCCATCGCCGACGCGTACCGGGCGATGCGCATCGGCGCACAGTTCGCCGGGCCGCTGGACGATGCGCTGGGGGCGGACTTCCGGCGCTCGCTCGGACTTCCGGAGATGCGGCACGGCGACACCCGGCTGCTCGAGGCCGGGCGGTGGAAGGTCGGCGTCGTGTCCGGCACGAGCGCCTCCGAGCTGAGCCAGGGCGCGGCGAAGCTCCGGAGCAGCGGCGCCCGCTTCGTCCTCGGCCTCTTCGGCGGCAAGCCCGCGGACGCCCAGTCGGCGACCGGCGTCGACCTGGTGGTCGCCGCGCAGGCGCCGGAGACCATCGGCACGGAATGGGAGGACGGACAGCTGCTCCGTGGACCCGTCCCGGTGGCGCAAGTGCAGAGCCGGGGTCGCTCCCTCCTCCGGGTCGACGTGAGCCCCGGCGCCGACGCCGCCGCGGTCCAGCTCGCCCGGGGACAGGGGGATGCCGAGCGCGAGCTGGCTGCCCAGGGCCAGCGGATCGAGCTCCTCAAGCGGGAGCTGGGGACGCCCGGTCTCTCCGCCGAGCGGAAGCGCCTCCTCGACACTCGGCTCCGCGAGCTGGTGCAGCGCACCGAGCAGCTCACCGCCCAGGCGCAGCAGACGGCGCTGGAGCCAGGCACCTTCACGGTGCGCTTCGTCCCGGTGGAGGCCGCGCTTCCCGAGGACCCCGCGGTGCAGAAGATCATCTCCGACTACGACCGCGACGTGGCCCAGCTGAACCTCGCCTGGGCGAAGGAGCACGGCGAGCCCTGTCCACCCCCCGCGAAGGGACAGGCCGCCTTCGTCGGGAGCGAGGCGTGCAGGAGCTGCCACCCCGCCCCGTTCGCGGTGTACGAGAAGACCGGTCACGCGAGGGCGTACGCCACGCTGGAGGCGGTCCAGAAGCAGTACCGGCTGGACTGCGTCGCCTGTCACGTCATCGGCTTCCAGCTGCCGGGCGGCGTGTGCCGGGTGGACCAGGTGGAGGGCCGGAAGAACGTGGGCTGCGAGAGCTGCCACGGTCCCGGCTCGCTGCACGTGGCGGACGGGACCCGAACGTCGGTGCCGCGACCTCGCCCCGGGCCGAGCGTGTGTGTGGGATGCCACACCGCCGAGAACAGCATCCACTTCGACTTCGCGAAGTACCTTCCCAGGGTTCTGGGACCGGGCCACGGCGCACCCGCGAGCACCTCCACCGGGCGTTGACCCATCCGGACGGCCCGCCTAGCATTTGAAGTTCGTTTGTCGCTCGCCCTTCTCCTCCTTCTCAGCAGTGCCGCGGCCGCACCTGCGTCCGCGACCGACCCCTCTCCCAGCGCGCCTCCCCGCGCACCGGCGCAGGCCGGCACACCTGCGGCCACACCGGACGACGACGACGAGCCGGCCTCCGAGGAGCTCGAGGAGATGCGCGCCCTCGAGGACGCGGTCCTCGATCCGGCCGCGAAGCCGAGCCCCGAGGTGCTGCGCTCGGTCCGTGCCCTGGGAACCGCCAGCCCGCTGCGCGCGCGCCTTGAGGATGGCTCCGAGCTGCTCTCCAGTGACGAGCCGGTGGTCGACCTCGGCCTGGTCACCGACCTCTCGACCTTCGACGTCGGCGCCCTCGCCCCCGAGTACGACATCCCGGTGGAGATGCAGCCGACGGTCGCCCAGTACATCCAGTTCTTCCAGGGCCCGGGGCGGAAGTGGTTCCGCAAGTGGATGTCCCGCTCCACGCGGTACATCCCGATGATGACCCCGCTGCTCGAGCGCGGCGGTCTCCCGCGGGACACCGTGTACCTCGCCATGATCGAGAGCGGCTTCTCCCCCGGAGCCACCTCGTGGGCGCGCGCGGCCGGCCCGTGGCAGTTCATCTCCAGCACCGGTCGCCGCTTCGGGCTCCGCCAGGACTTCTGGGTGGACGAGCGGCGCGACCCGCTGAAGGCCACGGTCGCCGCGGGCAAGTACCTCAACGAGCTCCACGGCGCGCTCGGCCACTGGTACCTCGCCTGGGCCGGGTACAACGCCGGGGGCGAGAAGCTGCGCCGGATGGTGCAGAAGCGCGGCACGGCCGACTTCTGGGCCCTCAGCGATGGCAAGGGGCTGGCGAAGGAGACGAAGCACTACGTCCCGAAGCTGATCGCCTGCGCCCTGGTGGCGAAGCATCCGCGGGCCTTCGGCTTCAGCGAGGACGAGTTCGACTTCCAGCAGCCGCTCGAGGCCGACGAGGTGCCGGTGGCGGAGCCCACCGACCTCGACGTCATCGCCCGCGCCGCGGGAACCACCACCGAGCGCATCCACGAGCTCAACCCCGAGCTGCGCCGCTGGTGCACGCCTCCCGGGACCGCTGCCCGGCCGTACCTGGTCAAGGTCCCGAAGGGGACGAGCGAGACCGTGGTCGCGGCTCTGGCGCGCATCCCCGCCTCGGAGCGGCTCACCTACCGGATTCACCACGTACGCAAGGGCGACACGCTCTCGCGCATCGCCATCGAGTACCACTCGGCGCCCGAGGCCATCCTCCAGTTCAACCGGCTGCGGAGCGCGAAGACGCTGCGCATCAACAGCGAGCTCGCCATTCCGGTGCCCTCGGCGCGCGCCGTCGCGGACGCCGGTCACGGCCTCGAGCGGCAGGTGGCGCGGGCGCGTGCGCAGGGCTACGTCGCCCCGTCGCCCGAGGAGGAGGTCCCCGCCGGGACGCGGACCGGGCCGGCACGGGCGCTGGCGCAGGGGACGGTCAAGACCGAGGTCGTCGACGGCAAGACGCGCGTCCAGTACGGCGTGCAGGGCGGCGACTCGATGTGGACCATCGCCCAGCGCTTCAACGTGACGGTGGAGCAGCTCCAGGCCTGGAACGCGCTGGGAAAGAAGGCCCGGAAGGGGCTTCAGGTCGGCTCCCTGCTGACGGTGTGGCCGGGGCCCGCCGCCGCGCCGATCGAGGCGCAGCCGGCGACGGTGCTGGCCAAGGCGGACGCTCCTGCCACCCTGGTGCGGCCGGCGGCGCCAGTCACTCCCGCGCCCGCCGCCGGCGGCAAGCCGGGCGTCCACCAGCTCGCCGAGGGTGAGACGCTGTGGAGCGTGGCCCAGCAGTACGGCGTGACGGTCGACGACCTGAAGCGCTGGAACCGCATCCGCCACGCCCGTTCGCTGCGTCCAGGGCTGAACCTCCGGGTGGGCGGCCCCCCGGACTGACGGCTGAACGACCGTTGCATGCGCATCAGGCCGTGCGAGAGTGCCCGGCCTTCATGCTCCTCCGCCCCGCCTCCCTCGTCGTCCTGCTGACGCTCGCGGCCTGCGCCTCCGACCGTCCCGCTGCCCAGCGGCCGCCCTCCTCCACGCCGGCCGCGGTGGCTGCCCCCGCGCCGGCTCCTCCCGCGCTCGTCGCCCCGGAGGGCATTCGCCTCCCGCGCACCTTTCGCCCGGCCGCCCAGCGGGTGTGGCTCGCCGTGGTGCCGTCGGCGCCCGGGTTCTCGGGACGGACGGAGATCGAGGGGACGCTGGATTCGTCGACCGACGTCATCTGGCTCAACGCCGACGTCCTCGAGTTCGGGCCGGTGGTGGCACGCGTCGGGACCGAGGAGGTTCCGGCGGAGGCGGTGGTGCGCAGCGACGAGCGGGTCGCGCTCCGCTTCCCCCACCCCCTGCCGGCGGGCCCGCTCACTCTCCGGCTCGAGTTCCGCGGCACCCAGTTCACGCAGGAGGACTCGGGGATCTTCCACCAGCAGAGCGGCAGCGACTGGTACTCCTTCACCCAGTTCGAGGAGACCGACGCGCGGCGGGCCTTTCCCTGCGTCGACGACCCGGGGGTGAAGATTCCCTGGGAGCTGACCCTGCGGGTTCCAGCGACCCTCACCGCGGTCTCCAACACGCCGGTGGCGAGCGAGACGGCGGCGGGCGAAGGAACGAAGGACGTCCGGTTCCGGCAGACCCGGCCGCTCCCCTCGTACCTGGTGGCCTTCGGGGTGGGCCCGTTCGAGATCAAGGAGGCCCGGGCCGCGGGCAGGAAGCGGGTTCCGGTCCGGATCATCGCCCCCCGCGGCCGGGCGCACGAGGCGGCGTGGGCGGCGCGCGTGTCGCCGGAGATCCTCGAAGGGCTCGAGGACTACTTCGGCATCGCCTACCCCTACGAGAAGCTCGACGTGCTGGCCATCCCCTTCACGGTCCAGTTCGGCGCGATGGAGAACGTGGGCCTCGTCACCTTCCGCGAGTCGCTGGTGCTGACCCGTCCGGAGAAGGACCGGGTCGAGCGTCGCCGCGCCTACGCGACGGTGGCGGCGCACGAGTTCGCGCACCAGTGGTTCGGGGACCTCGTCACCGCGGCCTGGTGGGACGACATCTGGCTCAACGAGGCCTTCGCGACCTGGATGGAGACGAAGGTCATCGAGCGCTGGGCTCCGTCGTGGGGAATGGCGGCGCAGCGAGTGGAGCACCGGAACGAGGCGGCCGAGACCGACGCGCTGGTGAGCACGCGGGTGATTCGCCAGCCGGTGCACAGCTACAACGACGTGAAGAACGCCTTCGACTCCATCACCTACTCGAAGGGCGCGGCGGTGCTCCGGATGTTCGAGCAGTGGGTGGGCACCGAGACCTTCCGCCGTGGCATCCAGGGCTACCTCCGCGCGCACGCCGACGGGAACGCCACCGCGCGCGACTTCCTGGCCAGCATCTCCGAGGCCGCCGGCCGCGACGTGGCTCCGGCCTTCGACACGTTCCTCGATCACCCGGGCATCCCGCGCGTCCAGGCCAGCGTTCGCTGCGGCGGGCAAGGCGCGGTCCTCGAGCTCGTGCAGGACCGGTGGCTACCGGCCGGATCGACCGGGGATCGCGCGGGGGCCTGGCAGATTCCGGTCTGCACCCGCTGGAGCACGCGGGGCAAGGAGCAGAACCGGTGCGTCCTGCTCGACGGGCCGCGGACGGAGGTCAAGCTCGAGGAGCGCAGCTGTCCGGACTGGGTGCTGCCCAACGCCGGCTACGCGGGCTACTACCACCTGCAGCTCGACCCGGCCTGGCGCACCCGGCTGGTCCGCTCCGCGAAGCTGGACGACGCGGAGAAGGTCGGGCTCCTCGGTGACACCCATGCCCTGGTGCACGGCGGCGCGATCCCCCTCGGCGAGGGGCTGCAGCTCGCGGCCCGGTACGCCGGCTCCCGCGAGCACCACGTGCTCGAGGCGGCGATCAAGCTCGCGACCGTGCGGGAGGACTTCCTGGGCGGGCGGCTGGGTCCGGCCTACGCCGCCTGGGTGCGACGGGTGTTCGGCCCGCATGCACGGGCGCTGGGCGTCCGCGCCCGGCCGGCGGAGGACGAGGAGGTCCAGCTCACGCGGCCCAAGCTCGCCGAGTTCGTTGCGCGGCGGGGGGAAGACACGAAGCTCATCGCCGATGCGCGGGCGCTGGCCGAGTCGTGGCTGTCCCGCCCGCGGGCCGTGGCTCCGGAGATGGTCTCCCCGGTGCTGGCGATCGCCGGGCGCTTCGGAGGGCGCGACTTCCACACGGCGCTGGAGCAGAGGCTCGACCGCACGGCGGACCTCGACCTCCGCGACTGGCTCCTCGGTGGCATGGCCGGGACGCACCAGCCGGAGCTGCTGGACGAGAACGTGGCGATCGCGACCTCGGGACGGCTCGACCCGCGGGAGATCAGCAGGCTCCTGACGGGCAGCAAGTACCGGGAGGCGGAGCCTCCGCTCGACTCCACGGTGGGACGCGCGCGGACCGTCGCCGGCATCGACCACTCCTGGGACACGCTGGTGGCGCTCATGCCCCGCGGTGGGTTGAGCCGCTTCTTCACCCTGACGAGCAATTCGTGCAGCGCGGACGAGCGCGCCGAGGCCGAGCGCGTGTTCGGTCCCCGGGTGAAGAGCGTCCTCGGGGGCCCGCGGCGGTTTTCCCTGGCGCTCGAGAGGCTCGACCTCTGCGTCGCCGAGCGGTCCCGCGACGTGCCGGAGCTGGAGCGCTTCTTCCCGGCGCCCCGGACCCCGCGCGCCACGACCGGGGGCTGAGCCAGATCGCTGGCGCGCTCCTGCGCGCTTCCATGGGCGTCCCCCTGGGTGCGGGGGGCTGAGCAAGATCGCTGGCGCGCTCCTGCGCGCTTCCACGGGCGTCCCCTGGGGCGCGGGGTGAAGGCCCTCACTCCGAGTTCGGTCGAGTCGCACCTTCCGTCTGCGTTTGAGCAGGCGACGGGGGGAGCGGCGTCGTTCCATCGAATCGCATCAACGAGGAGTCCGACATGCCGAACGCGCGGTGGCTCACGTCCGTCTCGCTGCTCTGCCTCCTCATCGGCTGCGGCGGCTCCGGTCCGAACAACAACAACAACAACAACGGCGGGAACACGCCCTCGCTGTCGGTCTCACCGTCCACCAGCACGGTCGTGGCCGGGGGACCCCCCGTCAACTTCACGAGCGCGCTCCTCAACGCGAGCGGGACGGTGTCCTGGGCGCTGAGCGGCCCGGGAAGCATCGGTGCCTCGACGGGGACCAGCACGACGTACACGCCGCCGGCGAGCGTCGGGTCGCCGACCTCCGCCACGTTGACCGCCACCTCCGGAACCCTGACCGCAAGCGCGACGATCACCGTGAACCCTCAGGGGATCGTCACCGTGGCCGGCTCGGTGAAGGACAACGATGGCAAGGGCGTCGCCGGGGCGACGGTGCTCATCGGGTCCCAGCAGACCACCACCGACGGAACCGGCGCCTTCTCCATCGCCGGTGTGACCACCCCCTATGACGCGACCGTCGTCCAGGGCACCGGGTCCAGGACCTGGCAGGGACTGACCCGGACCGATCCGACTCTCGTCGGCGTGGTCCTCTTGAATCCCGCCAACCACGGAACGGTCACCGGGTCGGTCAGCGGAGGCGATGCGTTGCCTGCCCCCTCCGACAAGACGGCGGTGGCCTGGGGCTCGCCCGAGACCAGTGCGAGGGCGAACGTGACCAACAATCCCTGGACCCTCAATCTCGGCTGGGGCGGCACCTCACCGACCACGGGGAACGTGCATGCGCTTCAATGGACTCCAACGGGAGGTGCCCCGACCGCGTACAAGGGATACGGCGTGAGCACGGGGGTGTCCGTCGCCAACGCCGCGACCACCAGCGGCGTCGCGGTGGCGATGACGGCTCCCGGATCCAGCACCATCAGCGGCAACGTCGTCCTCGCGGCCGGAGTGAGCCTGCTCTTCAAGGACCTCACCATCGACTTCGCCGACGGTGCCTCGTTTGCCGTGGGGACCGCCCTCGGCGGGGCGTCCGCGTTCAGCTATGCGGTGCCGGATGGCATCGGCTCCACGGCCAGCGTCACGGCCTCCGGGATGTATCCGGGAAGCTCGGGCACCTTCACCCGCGTGAGTGGGCTCGCGCCGGGGAGCACCGGCACGAACGTCGAGCTGCTCGTCCCGTCGACCTATTCGGCCCCGGGCGACGACGCGACCGGTGTGACCACGGGCACCGACTTCAGCTGGACCCCGTTTCCCGGTGCGGTGTACTTCGTGAGCTTCTTCACGACCGCCGCGGGAGCGCCGAGCTACGGCGTGATCACCACCGCCAATTCCATCCGCATCCCCGACCTGAGCGCGCTCGGCATCACGCTTCCCGCCTCCACCACCTACGGCTGGACCATCCAGCCCGTCGCGCCCTGGGCCAGCGTCGACGAGTACACCGGCGGCATCGCCGCGTTTCCGTCCGCCAGCACGGTCCAGTTCAGCATCGCGACCGGGCGCAAGTTCACGACCCAGTAGTCGGGTCAGCCGCCGGACGCGGCCATGACCTCGGTCACGACCGCGTCCACGTCGCTCTCCGTGGTCCGATGGTTCACCAGGCACGCCCGGAGCGCGAAGCGGCCGCGCACGGTGGCGTTGGAGAGGTAGACCCGGCCCCGGCGAACCACCCGGAGCAAGAGGTCCTGGTTGAGCCGGTCCAGCTCCGCGTCGGTCTGCCGGCCGTCTCCGCGGTGGCGGAAGCAGACCGCGCTCAGCGAGACCGGAGCGAGGCGCTCCAGCTCCGGCCGCGCGTCGACCGCCGCCGCGAGCCGCTGGGCGAGGGCGAGGTCGGTCCGGATCGACTCCCGGTATGCGCGCACGCCGTGGTAGCGGAGCGAGAGCCACGGCTTGATGGCCCGGAAGCGCCTCGACAGCTCCAGCGACTCCTCGAAGAAGGCGAACCGCTCCACCGGATCCTCGAGCAACGACCGGGTGTAGTCGCCGGTGTGCGAGAACGCCGCCTGCGCCGCGCCGGGGTCCCGGTAGAGCAGACAGCCACAGTCGAGCGGCTGGTAGAGCCACTTGTGCGCGTCGAGCGAGATGGAGTCGGCGAGCGCCATTCCCTCGAAGGCCTCCGGGATCGCGAGGGCCGCCAGCGCGCCGTACGCCCCGTCGACGTGCATCCAGAGGCCGCGGCGGCGGGCGACCTCGGCGATGAGCCGGAGCGGATCGATCGCCCCGGTGCTCACCGTCCCGGCGGTGGCCACCACGGCGATCGGCCGCCGCCCGGAGGCGACGTCCTCCTCCACCGCGCGCTCGAGGGCCGCGACGTCCATCCGGAACGAGCCGTCCACCGGGATCGAGCGCACCCCGGCGTGCCCGAGCCCGAGCAGCGCAGCGGCCCGCGGAATGGACATGTGCACCTCGGAAGAGGCGTAGACGACGCCTCCCGGCACCACCCCGTCGGCGTTGGCCGGCGCACGCGCCTCGCGGGCCATGGCCAGCCCCATGAGGTTCGCCGACGAGCCTCCGCCGGTGAGGCTCCCCACGAAGCCCGGACAGCCGATGGCCTCCGCGAGCCAGCGGACCACCACCCGCTCGATGGTGACCGCCGCGGGCGACGAGCGCCAGGCGGTGACGTTCTGGTTCAGGACGCTGGCCAGGAGGTCGCCCAGCGCCGCGACCGGTTCGCCCGAGCCGAGGACGTAGCCGAAGAAGCGCGGGCCGGGCGGACGGGAGAGCGCGATGACCCGCGACAGCGCGTCGAGCGCCGCGGGCCCGAGCCCGTCCTCGGGGAGCGGCGCATCGAATGCGGCCAGGGTCTCGGCTCCCGAGGTCTCCGGAAACGCCCTGGCCGTCGGGAGCCCGGCGAGAAGGCTTGCGGCGAGGTCCACCACCCGGTCGGCCAGGGCCCGGAACTCCTCGGGCGTCAGCGGCAGCCGCTCCATCCGCTCAGCCCCCCGCACCATGCTCAGCGTTCCTCGAGCAGCAGCTTCAGCTCGCGGATCCGCCGGGTGATGCTGTCCCGCTCCATCGTCCGGTAGACCTCGGGCAGCAGCTCGCGGCTCGTGCACTCCTGCACCGCGGCCAGGTTCTGCAGCTCGATCTCCAGCGGGTAGCTGGGCGGGACGAAGTCCGCCACGACCGCGCGGACGTCGTCCTCGGTGGGCTCCTCGCGCCCGGCCGCCAGCGCCCGGAACTTGGAGCGCACCAGCACCGCCTCGATGTCCGCGCCGGACATCTGCGTCCCCTTCGGGAGCAGAGCAGCGAAGGACGGCAGGTGCGGCACCTTCACCTTCTTCGCCACGATGCGCGCCAGCTCGTCCCGCTCGGCGTCGTTCTGCGGGTAGAACAGCGCGAGGTGCTCCTCCGCGCGGCCCTGGCGCTTGAGGTCGACGGGGAGCAGATCCGGCCGTGCGGTGAGGAGGAACCAGACGATCTTCCCTCGGTACTCGGTGTTGCCCATGAACGAGGCGATCGACGCGAACACCCGGCTCGAGGTCCCCGAGTCACCGGACGCCTCGCGGTTCCCGAGGAAGGCGTCGGCCTCGTCCACCATCACCGCCACCGGCCAGAGCGCCTTCAGCAGGTTGAAGATCTTCTCGAGGTTCGCCTCGGTCACGCCCTGCCACTGGCTCCGGAAGTTGAGGAACTTCACGCAGGGGATGCCGATGTCGCCGGCAAAGCAGGTGGCCAGGAAGGTCTTCCCCGTCCCCACCGGCCCGGAGACGAGGTAGCCCATGGGCAGCACCTCGATGCGTCCCTTCTTCAGCGCCGCCGCCGCCTGCCGGAGCATCTCCTTCGCCCGGGCATGGCCCGCCACCGAGTCCAGGCCGTGGGCGGGCTCGATGAACTCGAGCAGGCCGTGGCACTCGGCCTGGATGATCTCCTTCTTCTTCTCCTTCAGGAGCTCGGGCGTGATGCGGACCTCGCGCTCGGTGGCCTCGGTGAGGATGCGATCGAGGTTGATGCGCGACAGCCCGGCGCTCATCTTCGCCAGCGCCGGAGCGGCGATCTCGGAGATCGAGGCCAGCCGCTTGCCCTGGAGCTTCACCTGCACGAAGTCCTGCCGCTCCTCCTCGTTCGGCAGCGGCAGCTCGATGCTGGCCACGTAGGGGTTGCGGGCGAGCCGGGCGGAGATCTCCGCCAGGTTCTCCACCAGGAGGACGACGGACAGGTCGCCGGCGAGGAACTGCGGGTCGCTCGCCCACTTCACCAGCGTGGCCAGGGCGAAGCGGTCCTCGGCCGAGAGGCTCGCCATCTCGCCCCCGGGAGCGAGCGTCTCGGCGAAGTCGATGATCAGCGCCAGCGACTGCCCGTCGGAGAGCCGCATCCGGAGGTAGTTCTCGAGGATCTGCAGCGCCCGGCCCGGATCGCGCGGGAGGACCTTGGCGTACTCGGTTCCGTAGAGGGTGTCGTACGCCGAGAGGGTCCGGGTGAAGTCCTTCTGCGAGTCCGGTGTCGCGGCCCGGATGCCGCTGGACCGGTCGTAGTGGAGCACGTGGCTCCGGCCGCCGAAGAGCTCCTCGGTCAGGAACTGCTTGAGCGGGCCATAGGAGCGGTCCTCGGGGGGGCCGAGGGGCTGGAGGTCCCGCACCGCGCCGTGGAGCAGGAAGGTGCTGACCGTCTTCGTGTAATAGGCCTGGGCGAGCTTCTGCGCCCAGGGCGGCAGGTCGGCCAGCGGGTCGGTGGCCTTGCGAGTACGAGGTGCCATCGGGGGGCGGACTCTACCCCCGTTTTCACCGGCAGCCGGGCACCTTGCGCAGCGCCGCCCGGACGGGCACGCGGGGGCCGGGCTGCTCCGGCAGCCGCAGCGGGACCTGGGCGGTCTCGAAGCACCGCTTGCGGAAGGTCAGGGCGGACGCCGTCGCGGTGACACGCGTGGCGACCGGGGTGACGCCGAGCATCCGCTCGCCGCTGAACACCACCGCGCCGGGTGGCGTCGAGGAGACCAGCAGGGCGAACTCCAGCGGCTCGAGCGTGGTCCGCAGCTCGACCGGCTCCTCCGCGCTTCGCGCGCTCACCTTGGTCTCCATCGGCCGGTAGCCCGCACGGCGGACCTGGAGGCTGTGCTCCTGGCCCGGCACCAGCTCGCCGACGAAGGAGCCGTGCGAGCCGGACCGCTTGACCACCTGACCATCGAGGCGGACCTCGGCGTCGTCCGGCTCGGGGAGCACGGTGAAGCGAGCCACGGTCGCTGCGCGCTGCAGCGCGACCAGTACCGAGGTCGCCGCGTTCCCGCGACCCACGGTGGCCTCCACCAGCGCGGGCTTGAAGCCGTCCGCCGAGGCCAGGATCTCCACCTTCCCCGACGGCGCGGGCTGCACCACCGGCCAGTGGGTGGGCACGCCCAGGTCGGCGCCGGCCACGGTGAGCCTCACCCGGCCGCGGGCCTCGGGCGGGCTCACGTCGAGCACCACCCGACCGATCTCCGGCTCGCGGCGCCCGAACACCCAGGCGGAGCTCACCGCCCCCACGGCCACGATGCCGAGGAGCGCCCAGGGCCAGACCCGGCGGCCGGCGCGGGCGGCACCGAACGCGGCGGCGCGCTCCAGCGCTTCCATCTCCGCCGTCGGCGACGGGGCCGTGCCAGCGAGAACGGGCGATACGGAGGGGAACTCGCGCGACGGCGAGGTCGGCGACGGGGGCGCCGGCGCCACGGGGGAAACGGGCGTTGCGAGGTGCGGTGCCGGCTCGCTCACCGGGGCCTGCTCGGGCTCGGGCGTGCCCACGGTTCCCAGCACCGGAAGCCCGGCGACCTCGTCCACCGGTGCGGGAGCGGGCGACGCGGGGGGAACGGGCACAGCCTCGGCAACCGGCGCAGGCGCGGCCTCGGCGACCGGCGCGGGCACCGGACGGGGGGGCAGCGGCGGCGGACCGGGCGGCGTGGCGTGCGCGGCGGGAACCGGGGTGGGAACCCCCGGACGGAGACGGACGATGGTCTCGTCCACCGGCGAGACCGGTGCATCGTCCCCCGCATCGCCCCCCGCTCGCTCGGGATCGGTCTGGGGGTCGGAGCCGACGATGGGCTGGACCGGCGGGTGCGCCGCGTCCACCGAGGCGAGCACCTCGCTGCCGTCGACCAGGAGGGTGCCCTCGTCCTCCCGGGGCTGCGCGACCGGCGCCGCCGCGGTGAGCTTCGGGAGCGAGGCGCTCTTCACCACCGCCGGCGTGGAGGGCGGCGTGGGGACGGCGGCGAGGATGGGCCCGGTGTTCCGGGGCAGCACCGGCACGACCCCACCCTCGGTGAGCATGCCCTCGGGCGCCTTGATGTCGGCGTACTCCGCCATCCGGGCCCGCTCGCGCTCCACCTCCTCGGCGAAGGTGGACTTCATGTACTGCATCAGGTCCTTGCGGCTGAAGATGCTGTCCGAGGTGATGAGGAATCGCTGAAGCTCGTCGGCGAGCTCGCTCGCGTACTGGAAGCGGTCGGCCGGATCCTTCGCCAGCGCCTTGAGGACGATGCGCTCCAGCGCCTCGGGAATCTTCCGGTTGTAGGTGGAGGGCGGGAGCACCTCGGCCTTGCGCACCTTCTCCAGCACCTGGAAGTCGCTCTCGCCGACGAAGAGCCGCTCGCCGGTGAGCAGCTCGTAGAGACAGACCCCGATGGCGAAGACGTCGCTCCTCCGGTCCAGGGGCAGCCCGCGGATCTGCTCCGGGCTCATGTAGCCGAACTTCCCCTTGAGGATGCCCGCCTGGGTCTTCGTCACCTTGCCCGCGGCCTTGGCGATGCCGAAGTCGATGACCTTCACCTCGCCCTCGAAGGAGATGAGGACGTTCTGGGGCGAGACGTCGCGGTGGACCACGTTCAGGTCGCGGCCGTGCTGGTCCTTCTTGCGATGGGCGTAGTCCAGGCCCTCGCAGAGCTTGCCGATGACGTAGCAGACCAGCGGAACGGGAGGCGGCTCACCCTTCTTGCGGGCGCGCTCGAAGATGGAGCGGAGGTCCTTGCCGGGGACGTACTCCATCGCGATGTAGAGGCTCGGGCCAATCCGGTTCAGCTCGTAGATCTGACAGATGTTGGCGTGAGTCAGCTGGACGCTGATCTTCGCCTCGTCCTGGAACATCGAGATGAACTCTTCGTCCTCGGCGATGTTGGGCAGGATCCGCTTGATCGCCACCAGGCGCTCGAAGCCGCCGGCGCCGAAGACCTTCCCGCGCCAGACCTCGGCCATTCCGCCGATGTTGATCCGGTCGAGCAGCAGGTACCGCCCGAAGGGGATCGGCTGCTTCTTCGGCGAGGGGCTGGTCAAGGGAGGACGGGTGTGAGGAGCAACCGCGGTCCGGAAGCCTAGCGACCGGCCGAGCGGAGGGTCAACGAGGCGCCGGTGTGCGTCTCTGTCTCCAAGACCGTGCCACCATCACTCGCCCTGGAACGCGGGCGGTCGTTTTTCCAGGAACGCGGCGATGCCCTCCTGGAAGTCGGCGGAGGCGAGCAGCTTCAGCTGGCCGCGCACCTCGCCCTCCAGGGCCTCGTCGAGCGTGGAGTGGCTCGCCGCGGCCACCGCGGCCTTCACCGCGCGATGGACGAGCGGGGGCCCGCCGGCGAGCGTCCGCGCGAAGTCCCGCGCCGCCGACTCGAGCTGCTGCGCGGGGTAGATGCGGTTGGCCAGGCCGATGCGGTGCGCCTCCGCGGCGTCCACCAGGTCGCCGGTGAGCATCAGCTCCAGGGCCCGGCCGAGGCCGATGAGCCGGGGAAGCATCCAGGTCCCGCCTCCGTCCGGCATCAGGCCGCGCTTCACGAAGATCTCACCGAAGCGTGCCCGGTCCGAGACCAGCCGGAGATCGCACGCCAGCGCGAGGTCGCAGCCGAAGCCGGCGGCGGGCCCGTCCACGACCGCGATGGTGGGCAGGGGGCAGGCGCGGACCGCGCGGATGAGCCCGTGGAAGTGGATGCGCATCCGCGACTCGATGGTGGCCGGGTCCATCCCCTCCTCGGCGGCGACACGGAGATCCAGCCCGGAGCTGAACGCGCCCCCTGCGCCGGTGAGCACCACCACCCGCGCTCCGCCGGCGGGCGCGGACTCGAAGGCGGCGCGCACGGTGTCGTTCACCTGGGTGGTGAGCGCGTTGCGGGTCTCGGGGCGGTTGAGGGTGATCCACCTCACCCTCGCTTCGTCGGTCGTCAGGACGTCGGCCATGGCGGGCCGGACTCTACACGGCCTCCGACACCAGCACGCTGCTCGCGGTGCGCGTCCGGTGCACCACCGGCGGTCCGAAACCAGCCCTGCCGAGGAGCGCCGCGAGCTGCTCCGCCGAGCGCTGACGTCCCCCATCGGTGATCGCCAGCATCTGGAGATCCACCAGCGACGCCAGCGGCGCCACCGGTCCCTTCTCCAGCAGCAGCTCCACCAGCAGGAGCCGGGACCCAGCGGGCATGGCCCGGCGCACCACCCGGAGCAGATCCACGGCCCGGGCGTCGTCCCAGTCGTGCAGCACGTCCTTGAGCACGTAGGCCGGGAGACCCTCCGGGACGCGGCTGAACACGTCTGCGGGCTCGAGCCGAACCCGTTTCAGGAGCCCGGACCGCTCGAACCGCCGCCGCGCGAGCTGCACCACCGGTGGCACATCCACCAGTACGCCCTCCAGCGCCGGGTGCGCCCGCAGCGCCGCCTCGAGGAGGGCGCCGGTCCCTCCGGCCACGTCGCAGAGACCGGCCACGCCGGAGAATGGTGGGGTGCGGACCACCGCCTCCGCATCCAGCCGGGTGAGCGAGTCCATCGCCCGCGCGAAGCGAGCGCCGTCCTCCTCCGACGAGGCGAGGTGCTCCCAGACGCTCCGGCCGTGCGCGCGGCGGAAGGGCACCTCGCCGCTGCGCACGGCCTCGAGGAAGCGGCTCCAGGCGCGGAGGTTGACCTCGGAGGCGAAGAAGACCGCGAGGGGCCCGAGGGTCCGCGGGGCGTCGGGCTGGAGCGCGCGGGTGAGCCGGTTCCGCCGGAAGCCCGCGTCGCTCAGGTCGAGGAGGCCCACGGCGGCGGCGCCCCGGAGGATGCGCTCGGCGGTGTCGCCGTCCAGCACCCCATCGCCGACCAGCTCGCGCGCGGAGCGGGGAGTGTCGTCGAGCCGCTCGGCGAGGCCGCTGGCGACCAGCGCTCCGGCCACCGCGGTGCCGGTGACCCCGGTGATGCGCTCGGCGAGGAGGAGCTCCGGTGGCGCCAGCCGGTCCACCGCCGCGCGGAGTCGCTGGTGCACCCAGACCGCCAGCCGGGCGAGGGCGGCTCCGGGGCTCATCCGCGCACCCGGGTGCGCATGGCCGTCGACCCCGTCGGCTCCTCGGTGACGTCGAGGAACTGCTCCAGCTCGCGGACGGTGCGCTCGGTGGCGCTCACCTCCGCGGCCAGCGCGTCGAGCATCCCACCGACCGCGGCGGGGTCACGGATGGAGATGGACTGCTCGTGGGTGAGCTTGACCAGGTCCTCGATGCTCGCGAGCTGGTGGCTCACCACCGCCCGGCTCTCCTCGGCCTGGCCGAAGCGCTCCAGCCTCCGCCGCAGGATGTCGGCTCGCTTCTCCTGCACCTCCCGCAGCCGTGGATTGGCGTCGGCGGCCCCGAGCTCCGCCTCGAGGAGGGACAGCTCGCGGCGGATGGCCTCCCGGTCGGCGATGCCGAGGTAGCGCCGGTGGTCGTTCAGGGTGGCGAGGAGCCGCAGGAAGGCGGTGAGGAGCGCGGCGAGCTGCGCCTCGCTCGAGGCGCTGAGGACGCCCCCGCCGGGGAGCTTGCGGTAGTTCTCGAGGATCGAGTCGCGGAGATCGCGGAGGACGAAGTAGTGCTCCCGCTGGCTCTCGGCGAGCTCCGCGAGAAGGCGCTCCGTCTCGTCGTCGTCGGACGGGGCGCTCCGGGCCCCCACCGCGCGGCGGAGAGGGGGAACGAGACCGACGGCCGCGAGGTAGACCGCCTCGGCGCCCAGCGCCACCACGGCGGGCAGGGGGTGTCCGGTGAGCCATGCCGCGCCACCCGCGGTGAGGAGGGCGACCACGTTGGCGGGTGCCAGCAGCGCGGCCCGGAGCGTGCGACCGGCGCGGCTCATGGGCGGCCCTCCCCGAGGCTCCGGAGGACCGTGACGTCGCGGGTGTCCTCGGCCGCCGGCGGGGGTGGGGAATTCGCGATGCGGGCCTCCAGCGCCGCGGCGCTCTGGAACAGCTCGTCGTAGGTGACCGGCGCCTGTCCGGTGATGCCGAAGAAGGCGAGGTTCTCGCGCAGCGTCGCCGGGGGCTCGCCGTGCACGGCCTCGCGCGGATCTCCGAGCGAGGGCGCCACCTCGCCCAGGAACCGCGCGGCGGGCACCGGGTCGCGCAGCGTGGCCGCCGCGGAGTCGAGCAGGCCCCGGATGATGCGCCGGACACCGTCCGGGTAGCGGGCCGCGAACTCGCCCCGCACCACCAGCACGGTGGCGATGAGGTGCGGCGCATCGGCGGTCGTGGCCAGCACCTTCCCACCCCGGTCGGCGATGGCGGCCTCGACGTCACCTCGCAGCCCCACGATGGCATCCGCCCTGCCCTCGCGGAGCGCCAGGCCGGCGTCCAGCGCCGAGGGAAGGTCCACCCACCGCACGTCACGCATGCCCAGGCCGGCGCGCATCAGCAGCCACAGCCCGAAGTATTGCCCGGAGCTGGCCGGCGCCACTGCCAGACGGTGGCCTTTGAGCTCGGGAAGGCTCGCCACGCCCACGGCCCCGAGCGCGTCGGCGCCCTGGCTGCGGGCGAGCAGCAGCACCACCCGGGGCGCGGCGTCACGGAGGGGGTGAATCCAGCTCGCCACCCGGTCCACGGTCAGGGCGGCCATGTCCACCCCGCCGCGCTCTGCGCCGTCCTGCAGGGCCTTGCGGAGGTCTCCCGCGCGAGCGAACACCACCGCCCGCGCGTCCAGGGAGTAGCCGGTCCGCAGCAGTCCTGCGGGCCGTCCCTGCGCCTCCCCCACCCCACCCGTGCCGAGCAGGAGCGAGGCAGCCGACCCGCGCGGGGTGAAGCCGACGAGCGTGGGCCGCAGGGGGACCGAGGCGATGTCCCCGCCCGGCGCCGTGACGCCCGCCGGAAAGTCTCCGGGGGAGAGGGTTCCGGTCCTCTCCAGCGCAGGGAAGAGGCGGCGGCTGGCGCGGTCCAGGAGCCCGAACCAGCTGGCCGCGAGCCACCCTCCGGCGAGGACGAGCAGCGCGAGGAAGAGGTACAGCCCCGTCTTGCGCCGCCAGGCCATCCGGTGGGTTGCTTACTTCACCTCCACCTTCTTGCCGATGGTCTTCTCGGGGGCCTCGCCGGTCTCCGACACCGGGGCCGGCGTGGCGAGCCCCATCTCCATCTTGAACTGCTTCACCAGCTCCTGGGCCTGGAGCTTCTCGGCGTCTTCCTCGATCTGGAGCGACTGGTGGTCCACCGACTCCAGGGCCATCTGCATCCGGGCCTCGTTCACCGCGGTCTGCTCCTGCACCTTGCGGAGCATCTCGTCGTGGGTGGCGTCGATGCCGGCGACCTCGAAGGACTCCATCGCATCGGCAACCTTGGACTGCCACTGGGCCCGGCGCGCGTCGCGGATGGCGTTCATCGCCTCCTGCGTCTTCTTCTCCTTCTCGCGCATGAACATCTTCTTGACGTTGATCGCCTTGTCGTAGGCCACCTTCGCGGTGTCCAGCTGCAGGCGATTGCGCTCCAGGGCCTGCCTCTCCGTCTGGAGGCGCGTGGCGTAGGACGCGGCAAGGTCGTCGCGGTTGGCCAGGATGGAGGCCTTCACCTTGGCGGTGAGGTCGTTCACCTCGACGGTGTACTTCTGGTTTTCCTTCTCCAGCAGCGTGAGGTTCGCCCGGACCATGGCGATCGACTCGTTCATCCGGGGGACCTGGTCGTTCAGGTCACGGATGTTCTGCTCGAGGATCAGCTCCGGGTTCTCGATGCCCGAGACGAAGAAGCCGAAGAAGCCGCGCATTGCTCGCTTGAAGCGTTTCCACATGGGTCAGGTCACCCTCGTGAGCTGGCGGCTTACCATACGTCCCGAGGAGGCGGGGGATTGCGCCGGTCCATCGAGCCGGAACCAAAGGCATCGGGGAGCAACGTACCGAGGCGGTGCTCGGTCGCGTGGCCCTGCAGCGTGAGTGAACGCACCGGAACGTCAGGGGAACCGTGCTCGAGCAGCACCTGCCGGCACCCTCCACAGGGCGGAGTGGGCTCGTTCGCGTCGGTGAGCACGAGCACGGCGCACACCTCGCCGTGACCGCCGGCAACTCCCGCAGCCACCGCGGCGCGCTCTGCGCAGAGGCTCAGGGGATAGGACGCGTTCTCCACGTTCACCGCTGCGGAGACCGACCCGTCCGCGAACTGGATCGCCGCGGCGACCGGGAAGCGCGAGTAGGGGGCGTAGGCGCGGGGGAGCACCGCGCGCGCGGCGGCTTCCAGCGAGGACCAGTCCGGCTCCATTCCCGCTACTCCCAGCCGATGCCCACCTCGTCGATGTAGCGGGCGATCGCCATCTCGTCATCGTGCGAGAGGGCGGTGAAGCGGACGTGAAGGCCTGCGTCACGCTGGCCCACGATCTGCCCCCGGGCGTGGATCTCGTTGTGCTCCCCCGGCAGCACCACACGCACCTCCACCTCGTGGGTGTGCGGCGCGTGGCTGGTTCCCCAGAACACGCCGCCGATGCTGATGTCGCCGCGGGTCTCCTCGTAGGCCTCGCCGTCGACCGCGCAGCGAGCGAGGAAGCGAAATGGCACGCGGGGCGAGTCTCGCCGGTCCTGCGGCCGCCGGAGGGAATGGCCGGTCTTTTCCACGGGGACCTCCATGCTGGCCGGAAGCTTACATGGAGGGCAGACGGGCAAGAAAGGCACGTCTGCGATGACCCCCGCCGACGTGGGGTGCGCACTCACCCCGGTCCGGGCGACCCCGCCAGCATCCCCAGAAAACCCCGAAGAATGCGCACCCCGCTCTCCTCGGCCCGCCGGGCCGTCGCCTCGACCTCGGCGTGCGAGAGGGGACCGCCGAGCCCCGCGGCGGCGTTGGTGACGCAGCTCAGGCAGGCGACGCGCGCGCCCAGGTGCACGGCGGCAATCACCTCGGGCACGGTGCTCATGCCGACCACATCGGCGCCGAGCGTGCGGAGCATCCGGATCTCCGCCGGCGTCTCGTAGGAGGGCCCGGCCATCATCGCGTACACGCCCTCGTGCAACGGAACCGCCGCGCCGTCGGCCGCGCGGAGCAGCATCGCGCGCAGCTGCGGGTCGTAGGCGCGGGACAGGTCCGGGAAGCGCGGGCCGATCCGCGGGTCGTTGGGCCCCTCGAGCGGGTTCTTGCCCGACAGGTTGAGATGGTCGGTGACGGCCAGCCAGTCGCCGGGGGCGAGCCCCTCGCGGACGCCGCCCGACGCATTGGTCAGGACGACGATGCGGGCCCCGAGCGTGACGAGCAGCCGGACCGGAAACGCGGTCTCCGCCGCCGTCCAGCCTTCGTAGGTGTGCAGTCGTCCCTGGAGCACGCCGACGCGCACCGTGCCCACCCGCCCGAAGACGAGGCGGCCCGGGTGCCCGGAGACGCTCGGGACGGGCAGGTTCGGAAGGTCGGCGAGGGGCACTGCCTCGGCTCCGTCGACGAGCCGCACCGCGCCGGCCAGACCGCTCCCCAGCACCAGCGCGACCTCGGGCGCCGCGTCGGGCACTCGCGCGCGCACCGCGGCGGCGGACTCCTCGAGCAGCTCCAGAAGACCCCTCACGACGGGCGCACCTCCAGGCGGTCGACGAGCAGCGGCAAGGTGGGCTCGGGACGGTCGGCGACGAGGAACGCCGCCGCGAGCCGGTCGCACACGTCGCGCACGTCCGTTCCGGGGCGGTGGTGCACGCTGACCAGCGGTTCGCCCTGCTCGACGCGCTCGCCCGGACGGCGCCGGACGGTGAACCCCACCCCGGGGTCGATGCGGTCCTCGCTCCGGACCCGTCCCGCCCCGAGCACCACCGCGGCGAGGCCCACCGCGAGCGTGTCCACCGCGGCGAGGACCCCTGCCTTCGCCGCGCCGACCTCGCGGGTCTCCAGCGGGCCCAGCAGCGCGACCGGTGACTCCAGCACCTCGGGGTCTCCGCCCTGCGCGCGGACCATCGCCCGGAAGCGCTCGAGCCCCGAGCCGTCGGCGATGGCCCCGGCCAGACGGCGCTCCGCCTCGGGAACGCTCGCGGCTTGCCGCCCGAGCACCAGCATCTCCGCCCCGAGCCGCAGGGTGAGCGTGCGGACGTCGTCCGGGCCAGCACCGCGCAGGACGTCCACCGCCTCCAGCAGCTCGGAGGCGTTGCCCACCGCCCTTCCCAGGGGGACGTCCATCGCGGTGAGCCAGGCCACCGCCGGACAGCCCATCGCCCAGGCCAGGTCCACCAGGGTGCGCGCCAGCTGCTCGGCCTCTTCGCGGCCACGCATGAAGGCGCCCGAGCCGACCTTCACGTCGAGCACCAGCCCATCCAGGTTCTCGGAGAGCTTCTTGCTCAGGATGCTCGAGGCGATGAGCGGGATGGAGTCCACCGTGGCGGTGACGTCGCGGAGCGCGTAGAGCCGGCGGTCCGCCGGGGCGATCTCCGCGGTCTGCCCGAGCATGCACACCCCGAGCTCGTCCAGCACCCGCTCCGCCTCGGTGAGGGACAGGTCGGTGCGGAAGCCCGGGATGGAAGAGAGCTTGTCCAGCGTGCCCCCGGTGTGCCCGAGGCCGCGCCCGGCGACCATCGGGACCACCAGCCCGCACGCCGCGACGAGCGGGGCGAGACAGATCGACACCTTGTCACCGACGCCGCCGGTGGAGTGCTTGTCCACCCTCCGCGGTCCAGGGTTCTGGCGCCGGAGCTTCGTTCCCGAGCGGAGCATCGCCTCCGTCCAGGTGCGCATCTCGGCGGGCTCGAGCCCCCGGAAGAAGACGGCCATGCACAGCGCGGCCATCTGGTAGTCCGGGACCTCGCCCCGGCCGTACGCCGCGACGAACCCCCGGAGCGCCTCGAGGGGCAGGGCGCCGCCGTCGCGCTTGGCCCGGATGAGCTCGTAGGGCGTCATCCGGGCATCATCTCACCACCGGCGCTCGCTAGAAGCGGTAGGCCACGCCGAACAGCGCGTACAGGGCGAGGTTCGTCGACCCGAAGGTGCCGAAGCCGATGTTCGGACCGAGCTTCAGCTTGAAGGTCAGGTCCAGGTTGTGCTCGATGAGGTACTCCACGCCACCGCCGAAGAGCAGGGGCATGTTGAAGTTCCCGAAGTCGCCGAAGGTCACGTAGAACGGAATGTCGAATGACGCGTTGACGGTGACCTTGTTGTCGATCGGGATGCCGAACTGCACGCCGATCGGGAAGGTGATGCCGGTCGTCGTGCCGTTGTTGGAGACGAGCAGGAAGCCCGGATCGAAGGTGCCGGCGATCTTCACCTTGCCGCTGTCGAAGAAGAGCTTCCGCAGCGTCAGCTGGATCTTCCACTCGAACGCCGTGCCCTTGGTGAGGCCCTCCGGCGAGTAGTTGATCCACATCCGTCCGCCGATGTCAGTGGTCCCATCGAGGCCATGGATGAAATCACCCACGAGGCCGGGGAATCCGACCTGGCCGCGAAGCACGTTCGCGCCCGCGCCCACGGTCTCTGCGGAATCGACCGTCCAGTGGTTCGTCGACGTCTGCGCGCTGGCCAGGCCACCGAGGCTCAGCGCGAACACTGCCGTCCAGGCGACTGCATTCAGTTTCGCAGCTCTCACATGTCCTCCCCGTCACAGGTCATCAACCGTCCAGGCCTCGTCGGCCCGCGCGTCGGCCGGAAGGGAATCCCTCCCGGAAGCTGCTCTCCCCCGTCGGTTGTGGCGCCAGACATAGGCGTTGCGGGGGTGCGCGTACAGAAAAGAAACGACCGCCGCCGGCCTCTGCAGCCGGCGGGCCGCGCACCCGGGGCAAAGGGCCCCACCCGGGCAGCCCGGGTCAGAACTTGTAGGCGACACCGGCGAGCACGTAGAGAGTGAAATTGGTCCCGCCGCCGTTGGTGACGAAGGTTGGGCCCACCTTGACCTTCCCGGTGATCGCCAGGTTGGGCTGGATCAGGTACTCGACGCCGCCGCCGAAGAGCAGCGGGATGTAGAAGGCGTTGAAGTCGCCGAAGGTAAAGTACAGCGGCAGATCGAACGAGGCGTTGATGATCATCACGCTGCTCAGCGGGATGCCCAGCTCCAATCCGAGCGGGATCTTCAGCCCGAACTGTCCCGGCGACGCGGCGATGATGATGCCCGGGTCGAACCGCCCGGACATCTTCACGTTCCCCCCGAAGGTCAGCAGTTCCTTGCGGATGCCCACCTGCGCGGTGAACTCGAACCGCGAGTTCGTCGTCAGGCCCTCGAAGGCGTAGTTCAAGCCGACGTGCGCGTTGACATCGGTGGTCTGGTCCAGGCCGTGAATCAGCATCAGATCCACTCCGGGGAAGCCTGCCTGGAACACCCCGACGTTGGCCCCCGGGCCGACGGTTTCGGCCGATTGCACGCTCCAGCGATGAGAACCGGTGGATGACACCACGTCGGCCTGAGCACGGGCTGCTCCTGCCACGCAGACCGTCAGCACTGCGCTCCAGGAAACTGCACTCCGCATAGAAGGTCGCACGAGTCGTTCCTTTCCAGTTTGACGACCTACGGTCCACTCACCCCGGCGGCTGACCACGTGCCGTGGCCAGCGCCAGAAAATCGCGCTCGAGCTCGGCCAGCTGCTGCTCGCCCCGGCGATGCGCGGTGCGCACGTCCTCGCCCGGTGCGAGCCGCTCTGGCAGCTCGAAGTAGTACTTGATCTTGGGCTCGGTTCCGGAGGGGCGCAGCGTGACCTGCGCGCCGCCCTCCAGCCCGTAGGCGACGACGTTCGACGGCGGCAGGGTCAGCGGCACGTTGCGCCCCTGTGCGGTCCGAGTCCGGGCCCTGTAGTCCTTCACCCATTCCACCGCCCGGCTGCCGACCCGGGCGGGCGGGTCCTTCCGGAAGGCCTCCATCACGCTGGCGATGGTCTCGGCCCCGCTCGCGCCAGGGAAGGTGAAGCTCCGCTGCTTCGAGACGTAGACCCCGAACTCGCGCTCGATCGCTTCCAGGTACCCGGCGACGGTCGTTCCCCGGGCGCGCGTCCAGCCCGCGAGATCAGCCATGCACACCGCCGCGCCGATGCCGTCCTTGTCCCGCACCAGGGTGCCCACGGTGTAGCCGAGCGCCTCCTCGTAGCCGAACACCAGCTCGGCGCCATCCTTCGCCGCGCGTTCCAGGGAGCGGTTGGCGATCCATTTGAAGCCGGTGAGCGTCTCGTCGTAGAGCGCGCCCAGCCGGAGCGCGATCGCCCCCAGCTGCGTCGAGCTGACGATGGTGGTCATCACCAGCGGTCGCTCGCGGCGCGGCCCCTCGGTCAGGAGATAGTGGCCGAGCAGCACGCCAACCTCGTTGCCGGTCAGCGCGCGCAGCTCGCCCGACGCCTCGCGGGTGAGCACGGCGAGGCGGTCCGCGTCGGGGTCGTTGGCCAGCACGAGGTCCGCCCGCGTCCGCTCGGCCAGGGCACGGGACAGGTCCATCGCCCCGGGCTCCTCGGGGTTGGGGAAGCGCACCGTGGGGAACGCCGGATCCGGCTGGAGCTGCTCCGGGACCGGGTGGACGTTCGTGAAGCCGGCGCGCCGCAGCGCCTCTAGGGCCAGCGGGCCGCCCACGCCATGCATTGGCGTGTAGACGATGGTCAGATCCGTCCCCTCGCCTGGGTGCAGCCGCTGGGCGAGGATGCCCTCGAGGTAGGCCTGCTCCAGCTCGGGCCCGATCTCCCGGACGAGCCCGTGCGCGCGCGCATCGGTCAGATCGGCGAGGGGAATCTCCCGGGCCGGGCCCACCCGGGCGATGGCCGCGGCGATTCCGACGTCGTGGGGCGGGATGATCTGCGCGCCGTTCCCCCAGTAGACCTTGTAGCCGTTGTACTCGGGCGGGTTGTGGCTGGCGGTGACCATCACTCCCGCCGACGCTCCGAGCCGCTCCACCAGGAAGGCGCAGAGGGGCGTGGGCGTGAAGCCCGGACGCACCAGCGCGGGGATTCCCGCGGCGGCCAGCACCGCGGCGGTGTCCTCGGCGAACTCCTTGCTCATCCGCCGTCCGTCCCGTGCGACCACGACGCCGCGGCGGGCGGCGTCGGGAACCGTGGCGAGGAGGTACGCGGCCAGCCCGGCCGTCGCGCTGCGCACCACCGCCCGGTTCATCCGGTTCGGACCCGCTCCCACCACTCCCCGCAGCCCCGCGGTCCCGAACTCGAGGGTTCCAGCGAACCGATCCTCGAGCTCGGCGAAGTCCTCCGACGTCAGGAGCTTCTGCAGCTCGGCGCGGGTGGTCTCGTCGGGGTCGGCCGCGCTCCACGCATCCGCCCTCCGGATGAGCTCGGACCGGTCGCTCATCGGAAGTCCGTCGGACCCCGGCGGGTAGGGCCGTGGTGGGGCGTGTCTCGCTTGCCCTGGCAGGCCACGCAGAGCTCCGCGAACGGCATGGCCTTCAGACGCCCCCACGGGATGTCCTCCCCGCACTCTTCGCAGGTACCGGCGTCGCCGGGGGCGTGATCCAGCTTCTCGAGGGCTCGCTGCGCGCGCCCCAGGGTGTCGCCGGATGCGCGATTCCTGTCCGAGGCGATCGCCTGGAGCATCTCGTTGAGGGGTTGCTCGTCCTCGTCACCGCCCACCTTCGAGTCGTCGGTGCGATTGGGAGCGATGGGCCGGATCCCCTTCGACGAGACGTCGCTCACCAGCGCCTGCAACGCCCGGCGAAGTGTCCTCTTCTGAGCGGCCGTCAACCCCATGGGACTCCCGGGGTCGGGCTTCTAGCGCGCTCCGGGGCCACGTCCAGCGCCGAAGTGCGCTCACGCCGGCGTTCGTCCGGTGCGGCCACGGATGAATCCGATGACGAACAGCACCACCGCCACCACCAGCAGGAGGTGGATGGCGCCAAACGTCACCTTGAGCGCGAGCGTCGCAAGCCAGATGACCAGCAGCAGCCCACCGAGCGCGAAGAGCATGGAAGACCTCGTTGTCCCGTTCGAGCGGAAACCTGTGCTCGGTCGGGCATGCCAGCAACCGGCGCACCCCCGCCGCGGGGTCGACGCGCCCGGAGCCTCACCGCTGGCCAGCCAGTCAGGTTGACAGGAGCTGCAGGGAGGACGAGGCCCCGAGGCGGCTCGCACCGGCGGCGATGAGCGCCAGGGCCTGCGCGGAGCTGCGGATGCCTCCGGAGGCCTTCACGCCGAGCTCGCCACCCACCACTGCCCGCAGCAGCCGGACGTCCTCGGGCCGTGCGCCCGGGCCGTTGAACCCGGTGGAGGTCTTCACCGCGTCACATCCGGCCACGACCGCGAGGCCGGCGCCGAGGACGACCGCTTTCGCCGGTAGCAACCCGGTCTCGAGGATGAGCCGCACCGGCACTGGCGCGAGGGCCGAGACGAGCGCCCGGAGCTCGGCGAGCGCCGCCTCCACGTCGCCTTCCCTGAGCCGCCCGAGCGGCGCGACGACGTCCACGGCGCGCGCACCCTCGTCAGCGGCGCGGCGGGCCTCGAGGAGCTTGATCTCCGGGAGGTGAGTGCCGTGCGGAAAGCCCACCACCGAGACCGGCTCGACGTCGGCGTCACCCAGGGCGCGGACCAGCGTCGCCACGTGCACCGGGTGCACGCAGGCGCCTCCGAGCCGGTGCGCGCGGGCCTCGCCGGCGAGCGTCTCGATCTCCGCCTCGGTCGCGTCGGGGCGGAGCAGCGTGTGGTCGAGGTAGGGCGCGAGCGCTCCGGGCGCGCCGAGCGCGGCAGCGGCATCCGGTCCCCACGCCCGCTGGGGAGCCGGGCCTCCGGGGCGGACCAGCCCGGCGGCCGTCGCCGCGGGCGGAGCGCCCGTGCCGGACCAGGCCCGCACGGCCTCGAGCCAGGCGTTCACGACCGCGGAGGCCATCAGAGCGCCGCGGTGAGGACCAGGGGAATCTCCACCTCGACGTCCTCTCCCTCGAAGGACGGGAAGACGAGGCGCCGCGCGCGGGACTTCAGGCAGCTCCCCAGGTCGGAGACGTCGATCTCCTTCCGGTCGAGACGGGCCTGCTTCACCGTGCCCGACGCTCCCACCGTCGCCACGAGGTTCACCTTCCCGCCACGGAAGTTGGGCGTCCGCTTCAGCTGCTGCTCGATGCAGGACTGGAAGGCGGGGCCGCTCTGCGAGACCACCTTCGCCAGCGCCTTCTGGTTGGGTCCGCTCCCTCCGCCGGGCGCATCGGTGGCACGCGCGAGCGTCGGAACCGCGGTCGGGCCCACGTCCGCCTTGCGCGCGTCGCCATACAGCTTTCGCAGCTCCGGCGAGGCGGGAGGCTCCGGCTTCGGTGCAGGGGCCGCCGGAGCGGGAGCCGGCGCGGGCCTGGGGGCAGGGGCGCGGGCCTCACGGGCAGGCGAAGGCGCCGTGGGGCGCGGGCCGTTCCCGAGCAGCAGGTCCTTGAGGCCGCGGACGCCCTTCGCCGAGAAGACCGGCTCCTTCACCGCGGCGCCGGTCGCCGGGTCGACCTGCGGCACCTCGAGCGGAAGGACTTGAAGGGTGGAGAGGGCGTAGAGACCGGCCAGCGGGATCGCCAGCACCAGCAGCACCGCCAGCGCCACCTTCCAGCCCGGGTTGCGTCGCACGACACCGGAGGCCTCGAGGTCCTCCTCGTCGTGCTGCACCCGGCGTCTCTTCCGGCTGGCCGACGCAACCGCGGTGGACCGGGTGGTGGTGGTCTTCGTCTGGCCGGGGACGGTGGCCGGTTCCCTCAGGGCGGCCTTCGGGGAGAGGGCGCCGGAGAGCATCTTCTCCACCGCGCGGGCGTCCATCGGCCGGGAGACCGTCAGGTCGAGGTCGCTGAAGAGCTGGGACAGGTCGGCAGTGTTCGCGGGCTTCGGCGGCCGGGTGGCGGCGAGCGAGTGCGCGAGGTCGGGGAGGGTCTCGGCGCGGCGCCACTCCGCCATGCCCTCGCACCAGACGAAGGTCTTGCCGGTCACCTCGCCCGCCCGGATGAGCTGTTCCAGAGGCTCCCGCGGCATGGGACCCACCTGGGAGCCCCGCACCATGGCGAACCAGCTGACCACCAGGGGCTCCTGGCCGGCGGGCATGGGGACGTCCACCGTCGCCTGGCAGGTGGGGCAGGCGACCTGGAGCCCGGGAGAGGGCTCCCCCTCGAGGAGGAGCGGCTGTCCACAGCTGTCGCAGAAGAAGGTCAAGGCCGGAGGACGGCGCCATCGTACGGCGTATCAGCGTTGACTTGGGAGGCACCGGACGCCTACATCGCCGCCTCGTTTCCCCCTCTGCAGCGAAGGAACAGGTGAGTCGATGCCGGCGAAGGACCTCGGGAACAAGCACGTCTGCTTCAAGTGCGGATCCAAGTTCTACGACCTGAGGAAGCCCGAGGCTGTCTGCCCGAAGTGCGGGGCGGACCAGAAGGACAGCCCGGCCAACCGCCCCGCGCCGGAGCCCCGCCGGGGCCGTCTGGCTGCGGTGCCCAAGCCACCGGAGCCGGCGCCAACGCCCGAGCCGGAGGCCGAGGAAGCGGAGGAGTCGGAAGACCTCGAGAGCTTCGACGACGACGAAGAGACCACTCCCGACGACGAGGACTAGCGCTTCGCTAGGCCTGGCGCCGGGCCAGCCAGTCGCGCACGGCGTGCCCTGTGCCGAACGGCCAGGGCCGCAGCTTCTCCGCCCGGATGCGCTTGTACCCCGCGAGCTCGGTGCCCAGCCGGACCTCGCCCCGGGCTTCGATGTGGTAGGCGAGGATGAGCTCGTTGCGCTCGGGGAAGGTGTAGACGCCGATCGGCGCCACCACCCTTCCCTCGAGCCCCAGCTCCTCGTGGAGCTCGCGGAGCGCCGCGGCCTCAGGCTCCTCGCCCCGCTCCAGAAAACCGGTGACCAGGCCGTACCAGGACTCGGGCCACCCCACCGAGCGGACCAGGAGAACGTCGCCCTCGTGCTCCACCAACCCAGCCACCACGGGAAGAGGGTTGTCGTAGAAGACGTAGCCACACTCCGGCCCGGGGCAGGCCAGGCGCTCGCGCCCACCCTTCTCCTGCGAGGCCAGCGGCGTGGCGCATCGCGGACAGAATCGCATCGAACCTCCCATCGCAGCTCCAAGGACGTTGGCACCGTGAACGCTTCGTTGCTACAAGGCCGCGGCGCAGGTATCGGCGGCAGGAGGCAGCTCTCTTTGCAGGAACGATTGAAGGCCCTGGCCGATCTCCAGAAGGTGGATCTGGAGATTCTGGCGCTTCGCAAATCGGCCGAAGTTTACCCGCGACAGATGGGGGAGCTGGAACGCGAGCTGTCCCTGGCGAAGGGCGAGGTCGAGTCGGAGCGCAACAAGCTTCTCGACGTGGAACGGCAGCGGCGGACCCTCGAGCAGAACATCGTCGAGGAGAAGGAGAAGGTCCGGAAGTGGGAGTCGCGCCTCTCCGAGCAGCGCTCCACCCGTGAATACGCCGCGCTGGCCCGGGAGATCGACATCGCCAAGAAGGCGAACGCCACCATGGCCGAGGAGCTGGTGGAGCTGGGGAAGATCCAGGGCCAGCTCCGTGAGGTGGTGAAGGGCAAGGACCAGCAGTACGCGGCGAAGGTCGGTGACGTCGGCGGCAAGCTGAACGACCTCCGCGCGAAGGTCACCGGCTTCGAGGGCCAGGTGAAGGAGCTGGAGACGAAGCGGGCCGAGGTGGCCAGGGGCGTTCATCCCCCGCTCCTCTCCCGCTACGAGACGGTGCGGAAGCGCCGGACGCCGGCCCTGGTCACGGTTATCGCGGGGACGTGCCAGGGCTGCAACATGAGCCTGCCGCCGCAGCTCTACAACACGCTGAAGACCACGCTGCAGACGGACGTCTGTCCGTCCTGCCACCGCATCATCTGCGCGCCGGAGGCCATCGAGCCGCCGGCGGCGAAGAAGGGATGAGCGGGCAGCGCCCCTCCCTGTCCGAGCTCCTCCGGGTCATCGCGGAGGAGGAGAGCCTCGACCGCACCCTGGCCCGCTTCCCGGGGCTCTCTCGGACCGACCTGGTCGGAGTGCTCCTCGGGCGCCCTGCCCCCTCCCATCCGCCCCCCCGGGCGCACCCTGCGGGTCCGGTCCATCCGGTGCGGCCGCACCGGAAGCTCCGCGTCACCTCCGACGGAGCAGCCCGGGGAAATCCCGGACCGGCGGGCGCAGGCGCCGTGCTGTTCGACGAGGAAGGCCAGGTGCTGGAGCGCCTGGGAAAGTTCCTGGGTCGGCAGACCAACAACGTGGCCGAGTACCACGGGCTGCTCCTCGGGCTTCGCCGCGCGCAGGAGCTCGGCGCGGAGGAGCTGGAGGTGGTCGCCGACAGCGAGCTGGTGATCCGCCAGCTCTCCGGCGCCTACCAGGTCAAGGCCCCGGCGCTCCGGGAGCTCCACAGCGAGGCGCTCAGCCTCCTCAAGGCGTTCCGCAAGGTGAAGCTGGTGCACGTCCCCCGCGCCGAGAACGCCGAGGCGGACGAGATGAGCAACCGGGCCATCGACGAGAAGATGTAGAGGCGCCCTTCTCGGACGCTCAGGGGATGCGTCGAAGGACCTGGGCCACTCGCTCCTGCCGGCTTCCCTCCACGGTCACGACCTCCAGATCGAGGCCGAGGGAGTCCTCGAGGAGCATCGCGGTCAGCGCGCGGTCCACCGCGCCCCGCAGCCGGGCATCCTCTCCCGCACCGAGCGGAACGGGGTCGGGATGCTCGATCGGCACGAACACGACGAGGTCGAGCGTCTCCATCGCCTCGCGGACCCGGGGCATCCACTCCTCGAGGTCCAGGGCGTCGCGATCCTCGTCCACCCGGGCGTAGGCGAGCAGGTCGAGCGGACACCGATCCAGGAGCAGGTCCGGCGAGGCGTCTCCCTCGATCTCCTCGAGCGAGCGCCGAAGCTGTGCCAGCCAGTCCTCCATCGAGGGCGGATCGCCGAGCTCGAAGCCCTCCTCCTCGAGCAGGTGATACGGCTCGTCCACGATCCGGTAGCCGCGGAGCCGTGCGGCCAGGTCCTCGACGAGCGTCGACTTCCCCGCGCGATGCGTCCCACTCACGGCGATGCGCACGCCCGTCTCCCGAGCGCCTCGAGCAGGCGCTCGGCCCAGTGTACCGGAGCGATGAGAGCGCTCAGCGCAACGCCCGGATGCAGCCGCTGAACGTGCCGTTGGTCCGGTGCGGGAGGCCGAGCTCGGTGCACACCTCGGTGATGACCTCCGGGGTGAAGAAGTAGTTCCACAGACGGGAGATGAGGCCGCTCTCCGGGTCGACCTCCACGCGGCTGACGGCGCGGACCGCATCCACGCCATCGCGGTGCTGGTACCAGGACAGGAGGAGCGGCTCTCCGTGGGCGTACCGGAGCTCGAGCCGGGCGGGGGTCGGGAGGGCGCCCTGGGAGAAGCGCGGGTCGATGCCGCCACCGCGGCCGCCGTCCTCCGGAGCGGCCATGCGGGCACTCCCGAAACGCATGCCGGGCAGCACGGTGGTCCGGGCCTTCTCTCGCCCGTGGACGAGAGATGCGTTGACCACCTCCACCGCGGCGCCCTCGAGCAGCAGCGCCGCCACCCGGTCCAGATCCCCGGCGTTGAACGCCGCGCAAAAGGCGTCGAGGGCGGCGGGGACCGGTCTGCGCTCGGTCTCGACCTCGGGATCCGCGAGCTTGCCCCGCCCACGGTGCAGGGCAGCCTTCACCGCGCCGACCGACGTGGAGAGGATGTCGGCGATGTCCTCGAGGGGAAGGTCGAAGGCGTCCTTGAGCACCACCGCCGCGCGCTCCTGCGGCGAGAGCTGGACCAGGAGAGTGCCGGCGGCCTCGCGAACGTCTCGAGACGACGATCCGCCTCGAGCTTCCGGCGGCGGCGGAGCCGGTGTCCGGCGCCGGACGCGGTCGATCCACAGGTTCGAGGCCACGCGGAACATCCACGCCCGGACGTCGCGCGGAGGCTCCTGGAGCGCCCCGAGCGAGGCGAACGCCCGCGCGAACGTGTCCTGCACCAGGTCCTCGGCATCCCACGGGCTCCGGGACAGGTGGCGACAGTACCGGTAGAGCGTCGGCCGGAGGGGCTCGATCTCCTCCTGGAAGTCGCGCCAGGCGGACTGGACGGTCTGGTGGGTCGGATCGTCGTTCATGCGAGAAGAGACGGACGCGGGGCGCCGGAGGATACGGCCAGTCCCACAGCGGATCGCTCGACCCTCGGCGGACGATGCAATAGCAACTTCGATGACGCCTGGTGCGAATCGCGAGAGTGCAACTCCGCGATTCCTCGTCCCGTGTTCACTCGCAGTCGACGTCGGGTTGCTATTGCACCCGGGCGGGTGCTCGCAGCCCGATGCAATCCTGGTCGCGGGCGTGCGTCAGGCGAGCAAGCAGGAACTCCAGTTCATGTTCGACCGACTCCGACAGCTTGTCCGGGCGCATCCGGTGGTGGCCTTCTACGCGCTCGCGTTCCCCCTCTCCTGGCGCGCGTACGCGGTCGCCCTCGTGCGGCCCGGGGGCGAGCTCGGTCTCGACCCGTACGGTCCACTGGTGGCGGCGGTGGCAGTCACCGCCCTCGCCGGCGGTCTGGCGGGTCTCAAGGAGTGGGGCCGTTCTCTGCTCCGGTGGCGCGCGCGGCCCTCTCTCTATGCGTTCGCGCTGCTCGGCCCGCTGGTCCTCACCCTCCTCGGCATCGGGGTAAACCTGGCGCTGGGCGCGACGCCGCCACCGGCCGAGAAGTGGGCGGGGTGGTCGACGCTCCCGATCGTCTTTCCCCTGGTGATGGTGCTCGGGGGACCCCTCGGCGAGGAGCCCGCGTGGCGGGGACTGGCGCTGGCCCGCGTCGCCGAACGGCGCCCCATGCTGCAGGCGAGCCTCGCGGTCGGCGTGGTCTGGTTCGCCTGGCACCTTCCGCTCCTGCTCGCACGGCCAGGAGAGGTGTGGCCCGGGCTGGTGGGCATCCTGTCCGCGTCGGTGGTCTTCGGGTGGCTGTACCAGCGCTCGAACGGCGTCGTGCTGCTCCCGCTGCTCATGCACACCGCTCAGAACACCTTCGGCGGTGAGTTCGCCGGGCCGATGTTCCAGGGCGCGGATCTCTCCCGCATGGCGTGGATTCGCGGAGCGCTCTACGCCGCGACGGCGCTCGTCCTCGTGCTCCGCGATGCGCGGCTCCGGATCGCACCCATCGCCGAGTCAGCCGAGCTCAGCGCGCCTCGCATCGCCGCCTGAGCTCAGGGCCGCCGCCCCCAGGCGACCAGCGTGAACTCGCGCATCCAGCCAGGACATGGGACCGCGCGGACGCTCCACGCGCCCGGAGGGTAGTCCAGGACCTCGAGTGGCGCGCCCGCCCGTGCCGCGATAAGGCAGTCCTGCCGGAGTGGCCCGGGTGAACGCCGGCTGCCGCAGCACGGGGCAGCGGGAGGAAAGTCCGAGCTCCACAGGGCAAGGGTGCTGGCTAACGGCCAGTCGGCGCGAGTCGAAGGACAGTGCCACAGAAAATAGACCGCCACGGGACGCCGGCGACGGCGCCACGAGGCAAGGGTGAAACGGTGCGGTAAGAGCGCACCGCGGCCAGGGTGACCTGACCGGCACGGCAAACCCCACCCGGAGCAAGAGCCAGCAGGGAGCGTTCCGCCCCACCCGGGGCGAAACAGGGCTGCCCGCCCCAGACTCCCGGGTCGCTCGCTGACGAGGTTCCTGGGCAACCAGGGCCCTAGAGGAATGTTCGCCGCCCGCGCGGGGGAGACTCCACGCGGGAACAGAACTCGGCTTACAGGGCCACTCCGGTTTTTTTTGTCAGCCAGCGACGGGCAGCTGCACCAGCAGGACCCGATCGTTCCCGTCGGTGCGAACCGCTTCCGGGTTGCGGACCTTCATCCGCGCGTTGGTCGTGGGCAGCCACAGCCCGACGAAGACGTTCACCGCCCGCGACCGCCATCCGGCTGGCAGGGTGAGCCCGAACTCGTCCTGGATCACCTCGCCCGCCTTCCAGGTGCTGGTGGGCGCGCGGAGGGGATGGTCCGCGTTGAGCCGCTCGCCCCGCCCCTCGGCATCCTCCACGTGCACGAAGACCTGCCAGTCCTCGGCGGTGGGCTTGATGACCCGGAAGACCAGCACCACCCGGGTCGAATCCCCCGCCGCCACCGACGGCGGGGCGAAGGTGGCGCCGACGAGCTCGGCCAGATCGCCGAGCACCGCGCCGTTCTTGACCGGGACCGGCTTCGGCTGGCTCCGGGCGGACTGGGCGGGGGCGCCGGACTTCTCGGAGGTGGGTGCCTCGACGATGCAGGCAGGGAGGACGGTGAGCAGGGAGACGAGGGTGAACGCGCGGCGCATGCTGTGAGGCGACTCTTACCGCACACCCCGGGTGTCGACGAGAGCGTCAGTTGACGTAAGAGAGGCGGCTCATGTCGCCGTTCCTGCTGCTGGCCCAGGTTCCCACCCCGTCCCCCGAGCTGTTCCTCGGCCTCGATCTCCACCAGATCGAGTTGATCGGCGGCGGTCTCCTCGTCGTCGTGGCGGCATCGGCGGGGCTCGCGCTCCGGGCACGCGCACGCAGGAAGGCCGAGGCCCCGCAGCCGCAAGCCGAGCTTCCGGCCCCGCCGCCGGTCCGGCCCGAGGTCGTCCCCGGACCGGACGAGGCACGCGCCCGCGAGGAGGCGGTCGCCGCCCGGGCCCGCGCCGACTCGCTCGCCCGCGAGCGACGCGAGCTGCAGGAGAAGGCGAGAGCCGAAGCAGCGGCTGCCGAGCGCGACCGGCTGGAGACCGAGGCCCGAGCGCTCAAGGAGCGCGAGGAGGAGGCCAAGCGCGAGGAGTACCGTGCGAAGAAGGCCGCCGACGCCGAGGCCCGCGAGCGACGCGCCCGCGAGGCCGCCGAGACGGACCGCGTCCGCGCGGAGCAGGAGGCACGGGTCCGCGAGGCCGCCGAGGCGGACCGCGTCCGCGCAGAGCAGGAGGCACGGGCCCGCGCCGAGGCCCAGGCGGGCCGAACGCTCGCGGCCGGTCTCGAGCGCACCCGGGGCGAGGGCTTCATGGCCCGGCTCAACGGGCTCTTCTCCCGGGGCGCGGTGGTGGACGACGGCGTGCTCGCGCAGCTGGAGGAGATCCTCTTCACCGCCGACATCGGGGTCCGCACCGCCTCGGAGCTGGTGGACACCGCGCGCGACCGGCTGAAGAAGCGCGAGCTGGGCGACGTGGGGCGGGTGAAGGGGCTCATCCGCTCGGAGGTGGAGCGGATGGTCACGCTGCCTCGACCCCCGTCGCTGCAGGGCGGTGGGCCTCCGCACGTGACGATGGTCGTCGGCGTCAACGGCGCGGGGAAGACCACCACCATCGGCAAGCTGGCCGCGAAGCTCACCCGCGATGGAAAGAAGGTGGTGATCGCCGCCGGCGACACCTTCCGCGCCGCCGCGAGCGAGCAGCTGGACGTGTGGGCCGATCGCGCAGGCGCCGTCCTGGTGCGCGGCCCGGACGGGTCGGATCCCGGCGCGGTGGTGTTCGACGCCGTGAAGCGCGCGCTCGCCGACGGCGCGGACGCGGTGCTGGTCGATACCGCCGGTCGCCTCCACACCAAGACCCCGCTGATGGAGGAGCTGAAGAAGGTGAAGCGCGTGCTCGACAAGGCGCTGCCGGGGGCTCCGCACGAGGTGCTGCTCGTCCTCGACGCGACCGTGGGCCAGAACGCGATCGCCCAGGCGAAGCAGTTCCAGGAGGCGGTGGGGGTGACCGGCATCGCCCTGACCAAGCTCGACGGGACGGCCAAGGGCGGGGTGGTGATCGGCATCAGCGACGAGCTGAAGATCCCGGTCACCTGGGTGGGGGTGGGCGAGAAGATCGTCGACCTGCGCCCCTTCGATCCACACGAGTTCGTGGAGGCGCTCTTCGAACCGGTGCCTGGTGCGGTGGGCACGACCCCGCCGCCGGGCGCACGGGCCAGCGCCAGCCCTTGATGCACCGGAACCCCTGCTGGGGCGTGCTCGCGCTCCTCGCCGCCTGCGCCGCGAATCCCCCTCCCCCGCCGGAGACGCCGGTCGCGCACCCCCTCCCCGAGGGGTGCGAGGAGGACCTCGCCGGCCGGTGGGTGCTCGCCTCCGACCCGAGCTGGAGCTACCGGGCCACCGACGATGGAGGGACGGTGGTGCTCGACGTCGAGCGGCGCTGGGCGGACGGGGGGACACCCTCGCGGACGAGCAGCGCGCGGGTGGTGCTGCGCAGGACGCCTTCGGGGCTGGCCGGCGAGACACGCGCGCCGCGGATGGGTCCGTCCGGTCCTGGCTGCGAGGCCAGCCTCCCGGTGGAGCTCACCGGATGTCCGGATGGCGGGCTTCGCCTCAAGACCGTCGAGCGGGTGCGCGTCGACGGTCAGTGCGCCCCGGTGGACGCCGCACCACCCGAGACACGGACGTATCTGCTGCTGCGCGCCCCTGCCGACGCCGGATGAGGAGCGAGCAGCGGCGCGTCTACGCCGCGCGCTGCGCCGAGTGCGCCGGCGACACGGCGGGCGCGAGCGCCCTGCGGTCGATGGACCGCCCCTGGAAAAGGCTCATCGCCCCGACGTACAGGAAGCCCACCTGGAACAGCACCAGGAACGGGACCGACGTCCAGATGCCCGCGTCGATGGCGAACCACAGCGCGCCCGAGAAGTAGAGCCCGAAGCCCAGCTCGATCAGCGGCATCATCGTCCGCGCGCCGAGGTAGCTCCTCTTCACCGAGGAGCGGATGCTCTTTCCCTCGCTCCCGGTCTTCGGAGTGCGGGCGAACGCGCTCTGCTGGTTGAGCAGCGCCTCGATCACCGCCTTGGCGTTGTTGATCGCGAGCCCGATGCCCAGCGACATGATGAAGGGCAGGTACTTCACCCGCTTCCAGCCGGTGAGCCCGAGCTCCCGCTGGGTCGCCACGTAGAAGAAGCAGACCGAGGCAGTCGCCGCGAGGCAGAACGGCAGGTCGAGGAACAGCGTCGAGTACAGCCCGTGGTTGAAGCGCACCACCATCGACAGCGGCATCAGCACCGACAGCAGCACCATCAGGAGATAGGCGATGTTGTTGGTGAGGTGGAAGAACGCCTCGCGCTTCACCGCGAACGGCTGGTTCGACCGGAGGATGGTCGGGAGCAGCTTGCGCGCCGTCTGGATCGATCCCTTCGCCCAGCGGTGCTGCTGGCTCTTGAAGGCGTTCATGTCCACCGGCACCTCGGCCGGGGACACGACCTCGGGCAGGAAGATGAACTGCCAGCCCTTCAGCTGCGCGCGGTAACTGAGATCCAGGTCCTCGGTCAGCGTGTCGTGCTGCCAGCCGCCCGCGTCGGCGATGACCGTCCGCCGCCAGATTCCGGCGGTCCCGTTGAAGTTGAAGAAGCAGCCCGAGCGGTTCCGGGCGGTGTGCTCGATGATGAAGTGCCCGTCGAGGAAGATGCTCTGGGCCTGGGTGAGGATCGAGAACTCGCGGTTCAGGTGGCCCCAGCGCACCTGCACCATGCCCACCTTCGCGTCGGCGAAGAACGGCACCGTGCGCTGGAGGAAGTCCGGTGCGGGCACGAAGTCCGCGTCGAACACCGCGACGTACTCGCCCTTGGCGGTGAGCAGCCCGTTCTCGAGGGCGCCGGCCTTGAACCCCTTGCGGTTGGTCCGGTGGATGTAGCTGATGTCCTGCCCGCTGCGGCGATGGCGCTCCACCACGGCCCGGGCGATGGCGCAGGTCTCGTCGGTGGAATCGTCGAGGACCTGGATCTCCAGCAAGTCGCGCGGGTACTCGATGCGGCAGACCGCCTCGATGAGGCGCTCCACCACGTACATCTCGTTGAAGACCGGCAGCTGGATGGTCACCCGCGGAAGCTGCGCCAGGGTGCCCTTCGGCGTCGGGATCTTGAACTTGTGGCGGTAGTACAGGAACGCCATCCGGTAGCGATGCGACCCGTAGATGGCCAGCACGCAGAGGACGGCGAAGTACACGCCCAGGAAAACGATCTCGACGGTGGTCATCTCTGGCGGTGGCCCCTCGTCCCCACGTCCGGTGTTCGGTTCGAGGGCGGCGCGGCAGACTAAGGATGTGACACAGCGGTGTCAAACGATTCCGACCACTTACAAACACCTGGGTGGCGGCTGACACAGCGTGTCGAGGAATCGCGGGAACTTGCGAACGCATCGGCTGGCCGGCGCTCCAGTTCCATCAGAAGTGGTGGAGGATCGTGTACTGCGCCGGCGGATCCTCCCCCACGCGAACCTCGGCGACCAGGTCGTGGTCCATCTGCGCGTAGTCGCGCTGGCAGGCCAGGTAGACGGCGCCGCGGCGCGTGTCGACCGGCGCGTCCTCGACGTGCCCGAAGACCTGTCCGGTCGCGAGCGAGCGGAGGGTGACCTCCACCCGCGCGCCGGCACCGAGCACGAGCCCACCGAGGACGTGGACGGCGAGATCCGCGTTTCGTGGGAAGTGGAAATCGCAGGTCTGACCGGGCGCGATCGGATTCTCCATGATCCGGACGCCCGCGCGTGCGAGCGCCTCCAGCTGCTCCGCTCCCACGACCGGCGGCACCATCGTGCGGAGCGCCTCGGCGGTCGACGCGACCCGGCTCGCGACCACTGTGCACACGTCGCAGCCGAGGACGTGCTCCTCGACCGCCGCCGCGGCGGCCTCGTCGAGATCGCCGGCCCACCAGTCGACGAGCGTCTCCCAGGCGAGTGGCGATGCGCAGCTCATGCGCCCGCCCGGGCCGGCGCATCGAGGCAGACGCGGAGCGCGGCCAGCGCGCGGTGACGGATGACCCGGACGTTGCCCTGGGTCAGCGCAAGCCGGGTGGCGACCTCGCCGCTCTCCAGCTCCTCGTGGAACGACAGCTCGAGGACCCGGCGCGCACGGTGACCGAGGGAGCCGAGACAGCGGAGGAGCACCGCTGCGTTCACCGGGTCTCGCGGCGCCTCGCCTCCCGCAGCGGCCACCAGCACCTCGTCCGTGGCCGGCTCGGCACGGCGGTCGAGCTCTCGCACGCGGAGCACGGCATTGCGGCACGTCCCGAGGACGAAGCGCGCCAGCTGCTCGGGCTCACGCACCCGCTTCTCGCGCGCGGCCTGGAGCACGGCGAGGAGCACCGTCTGGACCAGGTCGCGAGCGCGATCCTCGTCCCGGAGGTGGCGCAGGCCGTAGAGCCGGATGCGCGGCGCATAGCGGCGGCACAGCGCGCGCTCCGCCTCGCGGAGGCCCGCGCCTCCAAGGGCGATGCCCGCCAGCAGCGCGGCGTCGGACGCCTCGGCCTTCATCGTCTCGCGACGGTACCACCGCGCGACGACCCCCGCGTCGACGCGGCGACCCGGCCGGAGCGTGCGACCCCTGCCCGCGCTGTCAGGCTCCGAGTGCATCGGCCAGCGCGCGGAGCGCCTGTCCGCCGTCTCCCTGGTGGGAGCTTCCGTGCATCAGCGCGAGGACGCGTGGCTCGAGACGGGACAGCTTCTCCAGCAGCGGTCGCACGTGAGGACCCTGGACCAGGTAGGGAACTGCCGCGTGCATCGCCAGCGCCGGCCCGAGCACGTCCGAGGTGCTCAGCGGCGGGACGTCGGCACCGCCGGCGGTGAAGAGGTCGCCGCAGAGGAGCGTCCGGGTCGCCGTGTCGAACATCAGGCCGCTCTCCCAGCCGTGGGGAAGGTGCGGCGTGTCGACCCAGCGCACCGACCGCCTGCCCAGCGACAGCTCCTCGCCATCGGCCAGCGGGCGCGGCGGCCGATCGGCCAGGTCGTTCATCGAGACCATCGCCGCGGTCACGCTGCACACCGCCTCGGCCCGGGGCGCCACCGCGAGCCAGGAGTTGAGCGCGCCGCTCTCGTCGGCCTCCACGTGCGAGAAGGACAGGTACCGGAGCCGGGCCGCGTCGCCCAGCACGTGGGCCACCGCCTCCCGGACCCAGGGAAACGTCCCTCGCATCCCGGTGTGGAAGAGGAGCGGCGCCTCGTCCTCGATGAGGAACTGGTTGAAGGTGAAGCCCCCCGGGATGAGGGTGGACGGGGTGCTGATGCGATAGATGTGGTCGGCGATCTCGTCGACGCGCGTGCCGGATTCGGTGTTCACGATGCCCATGGTCGGTGGGGTTCCTCCGCCCCGATGTACGGGGGAGGCCCGGACCGTTACACGGGCCCGCCGGCCAGGGGCGCACCCCCCTCTGGCTCACCGTGCCGAGGCGGCCTTCTGTCCCGGCGTCCGCGGGTGGGCGTGCAGGTAGTCGAGCGCGGCGCGGAGCTGGGGATCGGTGACCTTCTGGGTCGCGTCCCAGGGGGGCTGCGGAGGCAGGCGGTGGACCACCTCGACGGCGCCCGCGTCGGGATTCCGGAAATGCCGGCGGAGGTCCTTCTCCCGCAGCTCCTTCGTCGCCCCCTCGCTGGGAACGACGAAGTCCGGCTCGATTCCCCGCTCCTGGATGCTCCGGCCCTTCGGCGTGTAGTAGCGGGCGATGGTGAGCTTGAGGCCGCTCCCGTCCTCGAGCTCGATGACCGTCTGCACCGACCCCTTCCCGAAGGTCTGCGTGCCGAGCACCGTGGCGCGTCCGTGGTCCTGGAGCGCGCCGGCCACCACCTCGGAGGCAGAGGCGCTGCCGGCGTTCACCAGGACCACCATCGGGTAGTCGGGCTCGGTGCCCGGGTCGCGGCTCTTCTCCTCGGTGAGGCCTCGCCCCGAGCGCCCGCGGGTGGTGACGATGGTGAGCCGGCCGGGCAGGAATCGATCGCTCACCGCGACCGCCTGGTCCAGCAAGCCACCGGGGTTGTTGCGCAGATCGAGCACGACGCCCGAGAGCTCCCGGCCCCCGTTCTCCGTCCGGAGCCGGTCCAGCTCGCGCTTCAGGCTGGCGTCGGTGCGCTCCTGGAAGTTCTTCAGCCGCACCCAGCCGATGCCGCCGTACAGCGCGCCCTGCACCGAGACGATCCGCACGTGGTCGCGGAGGAGGACGATCTCCTGGGGCTGCTGGAACCCGGCGCGCATCAGGGTGAGCGTCACCCGCTGCCCGGCGGGACCCCTCATCTTGGTCGAGGCGCGGGCGACGTCCATCCCCACCGTGCTCTCGCCGTCGATGGCGAGGATCTCGTCACCGGGCTGGATCCCCGCTCGTGCCGCCGGCGTGTCGTCGAGCGGTGACACCACCACCAGCGCGTCGCCGCGCCTCACCACGTCCAGCCCCAGGCCCCCGAACTCGCCGGAGGTGTCGATCTTCATCTCCTTGAAGATCTCCGGAGGCATGAAGACGGTGTGAGGGTCGAGGGTCTCGAGCATTCCACGGATCGCGCCGTAGACCAGCTGCTTCTCGTCCACCTTCTCGACGTAGTTGTTCTGCACGTACGACAGCACCCGGGCGAAGAGCTCCAGCTGCTTGTAGGTGCCGTCCTCCGGCGGAGTCGCCGGGGTGGGAGCAGCGGCCAGGGTGGTCAGGAGGAGGAGCGAGGAGAGACCGTTCACGGATGCCTTGCGCCGAGCGTACCCCGTCCGGCCTGGCGGAGGCGAATCCGGGGAGGGGGTCTGGACATTCATTACGAATTCGTACTATCCGAATACGGCATGAAGCCGCGCCTCCAGCTGATCCCCTTCGTCCACCGGACCACTCACCGCATCGGCCTGTACCTCGAGGCGGCCGAGCCGCCGCTGGGGCTCTCCCAGGGGGAGGCGCATCTCCTCGCACATCTGGCCGAGGCGGGGTCCTGCTCCGTGGCGGAGCTGCACCGTGCGTTCGCGCACAAGCGCTCCACGCTGACCAGCTACCTGGACCGGCTGGAGGCCCGGGGCGACGTCACCCGCGACGTGCGCCCGGAGGATCGCCGCTCCTTCAGCGTGCGGCTCACCCGCGCAGGCGCGCGCACCGCCGCGCGGGTCCACCAGCATCTCGCGGCCCTCGAGGACCGCGCGCTGACCCGGCTCACCGAGCGCGACCTGCGCGGCTTCCAGGCCGTGCTCCACGCGCTCTCCGGGACCGTCGACGGACACCACACACCGAAGTCAGCGAGGAGATCGCCATGAACGTCGTCCCCCTCGTCACCGCGGCACTCGCCGCCGCCCCGGCCGAGCCTGCTGAGCGGGTCAGCCACGTCTACGAGCAGCACCTCGAGGCGGCGCCCGAGCGAGTGCTCCCGCTCCTCGCACCGCTCGGCGAGCGCGCCTGGGCCGCCGGATGGGATCCGGCCATGCGCTGGGAGCCGCCGGGGGGTGGCGCCGGCACGCTGTTCGTCACCCGTCATCCAGGACAGCCCGCCCCCCGCACCCCGGGGACGCCTGAGGAGCAGCGCGAAGGCGCTGCGCGGCCAGGCCCAGAGACGCTCTGGCTGCTCGACACCTGGGAGCCGGCCGCCGGGCACGTCCACTACCTACACGTCACCCCGGGCTCGGACGTGACCGAGATCGACATCCGCCTTCGCCCCGACGGGAAGGACCGCACCGTCGCCACCGTCCGCTACACCTGGACCGCGCTCGGGCCCCCCGGCGTCGCGCTCGTGCGGAGCAAGACGCCCGAGGCCTATCTGCACTTCATGCGTGAGTGGGAGCGCGAGCTCAACCACTACCTCGCGACGGGCAAGCAGCTCCCCGCGGCGCACTGACCTCACTGCCGGCCCGCGACGCCGGGACCGACGCCCGGCGGGCCGGACGCGAGGTCAGACAGGCGCGCCCGCGGGCGCGCGAGCGGGCGTGGAGAGCAGGCCGACCTGGTCGGCGAAGGCCGCGAGGCGCTGCACCAGCTCGCGCGGGCGCTCCATCTGCGGCACGTGCCCGAAGCCGGGAACGACGTCGACGCGCGCATCGGGCGGCAGGTGCGCCCGGTACCAGTCGAGCTGCTCGCGGGGGAGGAGCTTCTCGCTCGCCCCCCAGAGGAGGAGCGTGGGGGCCCGCAGCCCGGCCACCAGCTCGACGGGGATGTGCTCGTGCTCCTGGGCGCGGGCCCGGAGCGCACGCACGGCCGGCGTGGCGTGCATCTTCCGCATCTCGGGCGCGAAGAGGATGGCCACCAGCGGAGCGTGGTGGAACAGCCGCCGGGTGAGGCGAACGGCGTCGCCGGTGGTGCGAACGTCGAGCGTTCGCATCAGCTCCAGCATCGACGCGCGGGTCATCTCGCCACCGGCGGGAGCGACGAGCCCCAGCGCCGCGACGTCCCCGGGGTGGAGGGCGGCGAGCAGCACCGAGAGCGCCCCGCCGAGCGAGTTCCCCACGACGAACGCCGGCTCCTTCACCACCTCCCGGCAGTAGGCGTGGAGGACCCCGAGGTGCTCCTCGAGCGTGAGCGGCCCCGAGGCCGGAAGCGGCGAGAACCCGTTGCCCGGGAGGTCCACGGCATGGACGGAGGAGAAGTTCCGGCCGAGCGCCCGCAGCACGCGTACCCAGCCGTTGGCGCTCCCGCCGAGGCCGTGGACGAGCAGCACCGGAGGCCCGCTGCCCGTACCCGTCACGCGGTAGGCGTGGACCGAGTGCCCGCCGACGGCACGGAGCTCGGACGCCACGCCGGCGGCGATGAGCCGCCTCCGCACGTACCCCTGCAGCGTCCCGAGCAGGTCCACGGCCGAAAGGTAATGACGATGCCGCGCTGCGTCAAGCTGGCGAGCCGCTCAGGGCGCCCGGGCCATCGCCGCGCCCACCCAGGGCATCGGGTCCACCGCGAGCCCGCGGCGGCGAACCTCGAAGTACAGGTACGCGCCCTTCAGCGAGCCGGTCTCCCCCACCGTGCCGACGACTTCTCCGGGGAAGACCCGCGCCCCCACCGGGCGGAGCACCTCTGCCAGGTGCGCGTAGATGGTGTGGTACCCGTTGCCCTGGTCGAGCACGAGGAGGTTCCCGTAGCCGCCGAGCCATCCGCTCCATGCCACGCTGCCCGGGGCGAGCGCCTTGACCGGAGCTCCGGCGACCGCGCGGATGTCGAGCCCCTTCTGCACGGTGACGGTGTTGAACTTGGGGTGGACCAGCCTTCCGAAGGCAACCTCGACGTTCCCCGGAACGGGGAGCGGCAGCTTTCCCCGGAGCGCGCCGAAGCCAGTCGGCTCCGGCTCCTCCAGGACCGAGGCCACCGCCTGCAGCTGCGCCCGTGAGCGGGCGAGCTCGGCCAGCACCGAGCCGGCGGCCCGGGCCTTCGCCTGCAGGAGCTGCAGTGCCTCGCCGAGCTCGGTCTGCTGACTGGCCGCCTCCTCGGCCTCGGCGCGCAGCTCGGCCTGGCGGCTCCCCATCTGCCGCTTCCAGGCGTCGAGCTGCTCGAGGCGCGTGCGCTGGAAGACCGCCACCGAGCGCATCTCGTCGAGCGCGGCGAGGTCGGTCTTCACCAGCGAGGAGAGGGCCCGCGCCCGCCACGCGAAGGTGGCCACGTCCTCGGCCGGCAGCAGCACCTCCAGCGGGCTGCGCTGGGTGATGCGGTAGAGGGACAGGAGCCGCGGCCGGAGCCGCTCCACCCGCGACTCGAGCACCGCACGGGCAAGCGCCTCCTCGGCCTCGGCGGCGGCGAGCCGGTTCGCGAGGACGCGCAGCTGAGCGGAGATCGCGGCGGCCCGCGCGGCCGACACCCGGGCCAGCCCGGCGTACACGGAGAAGGCGGCCTCGGCATTTCCGGACTGGGCACGGAGGGAACCCACCAGCGCCCTCTGCGTCTCCAGCGGATCCGACTCCTCGCCGGCCCGCGCGGCGGACGCCACGAGGAGCGCGGCGGCGATCGCGCCGGTGCTCCTCATGCGCGCAGGAACCGGTGGACGGCGAGGTAGCTCCCGGCCAGCCCGAGCCCTGCCCCGGCCAGCCCGAGCTGGAGGGCCTCCATCCACGGTCGGGCGTCGGCGACCGAGCCCGGGAGCCGGAGGAAGGAGAGCAGGCTCGCCAGCTGCGGCGACAGCGTCTGGCGGAACACGATGAGCCCGACGATGGCCAGCGCTGCGCCGGCCAGCCCCTGGAGGCCACCCTCGAGGAGGAAGGGCGCCTGGACGAAGCGGTCGGTCGCCCCGACCAGCTTCTGGATCTCCACCTCCTCGCGCCGGGCGTAGATGGCCAGCTGGAGCGTGGCGGAGACGATGATCAGCGTCGCGCCCACCAGGACGACGAAGGCGACCCAGCCGGCCCAGCGCACTGCGCGGGCGATGGACGAAAGGCGCTCCACCGCCTGCTCGCCGTAGTCCACGCCGGTGACCGATGGCATTGCTCGCAGCTCGGAGGCGAGCGTCCGGAGCGCATCGGGCGAGCGCAGCCGTTCCGAGACCCTCACCTCGAGGGACGGGGGAAGCGGCTCCTCCGACAGGCCGCGGAGCGACTCGGCCGCCGGGCCGAGCTCGCGCACCAGCCGGTCCAGCGCCGCGCGGGGGGTCACCTCGTCCACCGCCATGCTCCGCGCACGGAGCGCGGCGGCCACCGCGGCGCGCGAGTCGGGCGAGGCGCGGGGATCGAGGTAGACGGTCAGCCGGACCTCGCCCCCGAGGCTTCCCACCAGCCGGTCCATCTCGTGCGCCGCCGACCGGGCCAGGCCGAGGGTGAACAGCGCGATGGCCAGGGTGACGGTGGAGACGGTGTGGACGAAGGGCTGGTGCCGGATGCCCTCCATCGCCGAACGCCAGAACGTCTGCGCCTTCGCGACCGCGCTCAAGAGCCTGCCCTACCCCACCCGCCGGACCACGGTGGGGCCGCCAACGTCGGAGGTGACGCGGCCCTTCTCCAGGCGCACCACCCGCTTCCCCGAGCGCTCGACCATCGCCAGGTCGTGGGTGGCGACGACGACGGTCGTCCCGCGCACGTTCGCGGCCTGGAGCAGCGTGAGGATCTCCTGGGTGAGCTCGGGGTCGAGGTTCCCGGTGGGCTCGTCCGCGAGCAGCAGCGCCGGCTCGTTGACCAGCGCCCGGGCGATGACCACGCGCTGCTGCTCGCCGCCGCTCAGCTTGAGGGGCAGGCTCTCGGTCTTGTGCTGCAGGCCGACCAGCTTGAGCATCCGGTTCGCCCGCTGGCGGGACTCGTCGCGGGGCACGCCCAGCACGTCGAGCGCGAGCGCGACGTTGTCCAGCACCGTCCGGTGCGGGAGCAGCTTGAAGTCCTGGAAGACGACCCCGATGTTCCGCCGGAGGAAGGGGATGCTCCCCTGACGGATGCGGGCGACGTTCCGCCCCCCGACGAGGATCTGCCCCCGGGTCGCCGGCTCGGCGCAGAACACGAGTCGGAGAAGCGTGGTCTTTCCCGCACCCGAGGGGCCGGTGAGGAACACGAACTCACCTTTCTCCACCGTCAGGTTCACGTCGACCAGCGCCGGCGGGTCGCCGGGGTAGGCCTTGGTGACGTGGAACATCTGGATCATCGGGAGTCGGTGCGACTGGATTGTTGCAGAACGGCGCTCGGTCGGCCACGGGCGAGCCCTTTCCGTGCCAGACTCGGGGGTCCAGAGTCCCTCGATGAGTGACGACTTCCAGTTTCCTGACCCCGGGGTGGCGGCGGATCCACTGCCGGAGCCGCTTCCCCGGCAGCGCTCGACGGTGGTCCTGCCCTGGGTCGCGGCCGGGCTCGCGGTGGTGACGCTCGCGGTGGTCTCGCTCTACGCAAAGAAGCTGATCGACGAGCAGGCCGCGCGGGCCTATCAGGCGATGCGCATGGCGGACGAGTACGGGTCGCGGGCCAACAAGCTCGAGGCCGACCAGAAGGACGCCCGGCGCCAGGCCATCACCTCCTCCGAGAAGTCCGACGAGATGCGCGCGGCGAACGCCCGGCTGACCGAGCAGGTCTCCGACAAGGACGCGGCGCTGGCGCACCTCAAGGAACGGCACCGGCAGCTGGTCACCGACCTGCGCGCGGCGATGAAGACGACGAAGGGCAAGGCGCTCACCAAGCGCGTGGACAAGATCCTCGCCCGCGACGCGGTGGCCGAGCGTGCCGAGGCCTCGCAGACGCTCACCAGCCAGTCCCCCGACGCGGGGACGCGGCGCCGCTAGCGCGCGCGAGCGTCAACGCCGAGTCAGCTCTTCGGGAGCGCCTGCTCCAGCTTGCTCGTCAGCTCTGGCGCCATGGGCTCCACGCGGCTGTCGAAGTGCTCGATGACCTTCCCGTCCGGTCCGACCAGGAACTTGTTGAAGTTCCACGTCACCGGTCCGCCCTGCTTTCCCGGGAGCCCGGTCAGGTACTTGTAGAGCGGGTCGGCCTCCGGCCCCTTCACCGGGATCTTGGAGAAGAGGGGGAAGGTCGTCTTGTAGCGGAGCTCGCAGAACTTCTTGATCTCCGCGTTGCTCCCCGGCTCCTGGGCGCCGAAGTCGTTGGAGGGGAAGCCGAGAACGGTGAAGCCGCGGCTCTTGTACTTCTCGTACAGGGCCTCCAGCCCCGCGTACTGTGGCGTGTAGCCGCACTCCGAGGCGGTGTTGACGATGAGGACGGCCTTGCCCTTGTAGTCCGACAGGGAGGCCTCCTTGCCGTCGATGGTCTTCACCTTGAAATCGTGAACGGACATGGGCGTGCCTCCCGAGGTGAGCGTGGTGAGGGCGAGCACGGCTGCGACGAGGTGCATGCGGACGGATCCCTTCGGGACGTGACCTGGGGCGGAGGATTAACAGGGAACATGGCCGGCGTGCCCGACGACGAGCGACCGTTCGCTGCGATCCGGACAAGGGGGCGTCCCTGGCAGATCACCGGGGTCTGCCTGGCCGGGGCCCTCCTCCTGGTCGCGACCTGGTTGCACGCGGCGACCAGCGGGCAGGGCCGGGCGTTCGGACCCGGGTACGTGCCCTACGTCCTGGTCACCACGGGAGCCCTGACCCTCGCCCTCTGGGGCCTGTGGCGGATGCGTCCCTGGGCGTTCTGGGCGCTGCCCCTCGCGATGGCCGTGGACGACGGGGTGGTGTGGGCGATGGGCGAGCTGCGGCCCGGGGTGGTGGTGGCGCAGACCGGGGTGGTGCTCCTGGTGCTCCTCTTCCGCCCCCGGGGCTCCGGATGGTGGTGAGTCGCCGTGGATGTTCCGCGGCGGGGATGGGAGGCTGAAGGCCGATGCCGGCCGCGTTCGCCGTCACCTCCCTCCACAAGCGCTTCCGCACCCGGTTCGGCCGCACGGAGTCCGTCGCGCTCGACGGGGTCGATCTCGAGGTTCCACGCGGCGAGGCCTTCGGCCTCATCGGTCCCAACGGGGCCGGGAAGACCACCTTCATCAAGTGCCTCCTCGGCATCTCCCATCCCGACTCGGGGCGCGTGGAGCTGCTCGGCGGCCGGCCGGAGGACCCCCGGTCGCGGGCGCGCGTCGGCTACCTCCCCGAGCGTCTGACCTTGCCCGGGGCGTGGACCCCGCGCGCATTCCTGGCGAGCGTGACCCGCCTGAAGAAGCTCCGCCCCGAGCGCTCGACGCTGGACGGTCTCCTCCAGCGCGTCGGTCTGTCGGATGCCGCGGAGCGGAGGATCCGCGGGTTCAGCAAGGGCATGCGCCAGCGGCTCGGGCTCGCCGCGGCGCTGGTCGGCGCGCCCGAGCTCCTGGTGCTCGACGAGCCCACCGACGGCGTGGACCCGCTCGGACGGGTGGAGATCCGGCAGCTGCTCACCGCCGAGCTCTCGCGGGGGGCCACGCTCTTCATCAACTCGCACCTGCTCTCCGAGACGGAGCGCATCTGCACCCGCATCGGCATCCTCTCCCGCGGGCGCCTCGTCCGTTCCGGACCGCTGGAGGCGCTCACCGCCGTGCAGCAGCGCTGGCGGGTGCGCTTCGCAGACGGGCAACCCGCCGCGCCGCTGGTCGCCCTCGGGTTCGAGCCGGCGGAGGGCGGCGCGTGGGAGATCGCCGCGCCCGATGCACCGGCTCTGAACCACGCGCTGGACGGGGCACGGGCCGCGGGGGCGTTGCTGGTGGAGCTCGAGCGCGCCTCCCGGGACCTCGAGGACGTTCTCACCGAGGCGCTGGCAGCGGGGGCGGCATGACCTCGATCGCGGTCGCGCTCGATCTGTTGCGGGAGGCCGCGGCCCGGCGGTGGTTCCTCGCCCTCGGGCTCGCGCTGACCGGGCTCCTCATGCTGCTGCTCACCAGCCTGCGACTGGAGGTGGTGGACGGAGCGCTCGCCGCGTCGCGCCTGTTCGGCCAGCCGCTGTACCACAGCATCCAGGCGGCGGACGTCGCGCTCCGACCGGTGTTCCTCGTGGCCAGCCAGATCGTCTTCTGGGGAGGGCTGTGCTTCGGCGTCCTCTCCTGCGCGGACTTCGCGCCGGCCCTGCTCTCCCCCGGCCGCATCGAGCATCTGCTGTCGTTGCCGGTGCGGCGGTGGGAGCTGCTCGCCGGCACGTTCCTCGGCGTCCTCGCGCTGGCGCTGGCCGGCGCGGTCTACGCCTCGGCGGGCCTCGTCCTGGTGCTGGGCGCGAAGACCGGGGTGTGGACCGGATGGCCGGTGGTCTCGGCGGTGCTCGCCGCCGTTGCCTTCGGGACCGTGTACGCAGGGATGCTGGCGGTGACGGTCTGGGTGCGCAGCGCGGCCCTCTCCGCCGCCGCGGGGGCGTCGCTCATCGTCCTCGGGCTCCTGGCGACGCACCGGGTGCCGATCCTGGACCTCATGGGTGCGGGGCTCGGTCGCGCGCTGTTCGCCGGGGTCACCGCGGTGGTGCCACCGCTGGGGAAGCTGGCCGACGCCGCGGGCGCCCTCGCCTCCAGCAGTCCGCTGGCCCCCGGCGGGCTCCTCAGGCTGCTCGCGGGCACCGTCGCCTTCGCCGGGGCGTTGCTCGCGGCAGCGACCTGGCGCTTCGAGCGGAGGGACTTCTGATGGACCGCCGCTGGCTGTGGCTGATCGCGGCGGCCCTCCTCGTCATCGCCGCCGCCTGGCTGGTGCGCATCCCCGAGCCACGGGAGCCCCTTGCCCGGCCCCAGGTCGAGATGCCGCGCCACCTCCGCCCCGAGGAGCGGCAGCGCATGCTCTCCCGGCTCCGGCCGCCGGCCGTGGATGCCGGGGTCCGGCGCAACGAGGTGCGGGACCCGATGCTCGCCGCGCTGTCCGCCGGAGGGAGCGGCTCGGGGGTGGTGCTGGAGGTGAACGCGCTCCGGAACTCTCCGCTGGGCGAGCTGCTGCTCCAGTGCCTGGCCGCGCGCGAGGGCCGGGGGAACGCGCTCGACGCGCTCCAGCGGATGGGCATCGACCCGCTCCGCGACGTGGACCGAGTGGGCATCACCGAGCACGGCATCGTGGTCTCCGGAGACTTCCGGCGCGCCGACTGGCAAGGGCTCCTGGGAACGGCGACCGGCACGCCCTATGGAGACCGCGGCCAGATCATCCCGGTCGATCCGAGCGCGGACGGCGGCGGCACGCTGTTCGCCACCCGCTGGGGCGACTCGCTCCTCCACCTGGGCGACTCGGAAGCGGACGGGCGCCGGGTGCTCGACGCGGTGGACGGCCGTGGGCCGGCGCCGACGCCCCTGCTCTCGCCGGAGCAGAGCTACGGTGAGCTGTACGGCGTGGTGTCGGGGGCGGACCTGGCGCGGACGCTCGGCGGCTCCGAGCCCTGGGCCGCGGCGCTGGTGGAGGCCGCGTCGAAGGTGGAGGTGCACCTCGACGCCCGGCGCGACGTGGCGCTGGTGGCGGACGTGTCGGGCGAGGATGCCCGCAAGCTGGAGGACTTGGGGAAGAGCCTGGGTGGCGCGCTGGCGCTGGCGCGAGCCCAGGCGCGTGCGCAGGGCGACGCGGACGCAGCCGAGCTGCTCGGCTTCGCGAAGGTGTCGCCCACCCACGGGAACGCCCTGTCGCTGGAGGTGGCGCTCCCCCTGGAGGCGGTCGCGAAGCGGCTGGCGTTCTGCCGCGGCGACACCGACGCTGGACGGTGACCGGGTCGAGTGACCGGAGGCGCGACGCCGAGGTCGGCCGCCAGGCCGAGCTGGTCTCGGCGATCAGCTCTCGCCGTCGCCGGCGAGGTAGCTGAGGATGACCTCGTCGAGGCTCTTCTCGCTGATGAGGTCCTCGCCGAACAGCGTCTGTGCGCCGACGTCGTTGAGCTGGGGCGGGCTGTTCATCGCCCGCGCGGCCTCCACCTCGGGGGGCAGCGGCGCGCGCGGCGACGCGAGCTTCGCGCCCTTTCCCTCCACCGCGGGGGCGAGCTGTCCCGGCTGGTAGGCGCGGGCCGCAGAGTCGACGTTGTCGTAGGCCCCGGTCACCACGTTGCGGAGCATCTGCTTGTGCTGGTCCTCCATCAGCTGCCGGACCAGCTCTTGGAGATTCTCGGCCTTGAGCAGCTCCGAGTACGAGGTCTTCTTGCTGGCGAGGATGTTCCCGCCCACGAAGAGGTGGGTGATGATGTTGGGGTTGTTCACCCCCGAGTCCTCGGTCTGGACGTGGAAGACGCGGCCGGCGTGGGAGATGTTGTGGTTGAAGCCGTTGACGGCCCGATCGAAGGGTTTGGCCATCGTCCGAGAGAGTCTCGAAACGGTAGCAGCCGCCGTTTGCGCGGCGCAAGGAAGCCGCCGGACGTGAGCTGACTCAGGACCGCGGATCCGGTGGGGTGTCCACCCACGTCGCCACGTCCGAGGGAAGGTTCAGGCTGAGCACCGCGCGGACGTCTCCGGTGGCCTCGCGCAGGGCCGACTCGGGCAGCGTGCGGCCACGGAGCCGTCCCCACAGCGCACGGAACGACTCTCCTCCACGGGAAAGGGCCTCCGCGAAGCGAGGTGCCAGCGCGCTCCGGTACAGAGCGCCGAGCGGCTCGAGGCGTCCAGCGACGGTGTAGGCCACCGCGTCGACGTCGTCTCCCCGGGCATCGAGCAGCGGCAGCACCGCCCGCCCGTCGAGGAAGGGCATGTCGCCGCCCACCGCGAGCACCCAGGGCGAGCGGGCCTGCGCCAGGGCCGCGTGCACCCCTCCCGGAGCGCCGCGTCCCGGGACCAGGTCCGTCACCCGCCGCGTGCCCGCGTCGGGCAGGCGCGGATCGGCCGAGACCAGCAGCACCTCGTCCGCCAGCGTCCGGAGCGCGAGGAGCCGCTCCAGCACCGGCCGCCCCTGCACGCGGAGCAGCGGCTTGCAGACGCCTCCCAGCCGCGTGGCGCCCCCGCCGGCGACGATGGCCAGGCTCACCCCGAAGGACAGCGGCCGGAGCAGCACGTCGTCGGTCTGGGTGTCCGCGCCGAGGCGAAAGCCCTGCGTCCCCACCCGCCGGAAGCCGTGCTTCCGATAGAAGCCCAGCGCGCGCCCATTCCGTTCCCAGACCGCGAGCCACACCGCGCCCGCGCCGAGCTCCCGAGCCGTGCCGAGCGCCGAGGCGAGGAGGGTCGGTCCCGCATCGCCGCCGTGCAGCCGGGGGTCCAGGTAGAAGCGGCGGATCTCCACCTCGCCGCCGTGCGCTGGAGCGGGAGCGCCCGGCGCCTGCCGTCCCGCGACGAGGTGCGCCCAGCCCACCGGCGTCCCTGCGTCCTCCAGCACCAGGAGCCTGACGTCCGGGTCGTCCAGCAGCCGCCGGAGCGCGTCCTCGGTGAAGTGCTCGGCCAGGTACGCCCGCATGTCCTCGGGCGTGTTGTCGGCGGCGAACGCTTCGCGGAAGAGCCGGCCGCCCAGCTCGGCCAGCATCGCCGCGTCAGCCGGATGTCCCGGGCGGACGTCCAGCGTTCACCTCCGCAGCTCGACGCCGGTGGCCACCAGGCGCACTTCCCGCTGCGCACCGGCGGCCATGGACCCGCCCTCGGAGCGCAGGTGCTGGGCCTGCTCCGACGAGAGCTGGGAGATCTGGAGCCGTCCCTGCACGCGCGCCTTCGCTCCCGCCGAGTCGGTGGGGACGAAGAAGCCGTAGTCCTTGAAGGTCACCCGCATCCCGGCTCCACCCTCCGCCGGGACGAGCTCCATCCAGCAGCCCATCTGGCTGCAGGCGCGGCGCACCACGCCCTCCACCAGCACCGTCTTCCCGTCCTCCGGCTTGCTCAGCACCGCCGAGAGCGGCTGCGCCGCCTGGTTCCTCGGCAGCGGGTCGCCACGCACCAGCACCACGCCGGGCTTCAGCGAGCCGGCAGGCGAGGTCCGCGCAGCGGCCTCGGAGTGCTTGCCATCGCACGAATCCTTTTCATCGTGGGCGTAGGCGGGAGTGGCGACCGTCACGGCCAGGAGACTGGCGAACACATGTCGATACATGGGCGCCAGCATGCCAGGCGGACCGGCCGGGGTGAATTGCCGGGCCCGGGGCGCGTCCACAACTTGCAAGGCTGGAGGCGAAGGATGGCGGTGGAACGACAGCTGGCGCGAAAGTTTGCCCTCTACGGGTGCGCTGGCTGGGTTCTCGAGGTGCTCTTCACCGGCACCAAGGCCGCGTTGTCACGGGACAAGAAGCTCGCCGCCCGCACTTACCTTTGGATGCACCCCATCTACGGCGCGGCCGGGCTCACCCTCGAGGCGGTGCACCGGAAGCTCGAGGGACGGTCAAGGCTGACCCGGGCGCTCGCGTCCCTCGGGGTCATCTACGCCACCGAGTACACCGCGGGCGCCGCGCTGCGCCGCGTCCTCGGCGCCTGTCCCTGGGCGTACCGCGAGGGCCGCCACCTCCATGGGCTGGTCCGCCTCGACTACGCGCCGTTCTGGCTCGCGGCCGCGGTGGGCTTCGAGTGGTTCCGCGACGCGCTGCATGCCCCTCCTCCTCGCGCCGCCGCGCCACCGGGGGTAGCGTGCCCGACGTGCGGAACCGAGGGACCGTCGAGCGAACGCATCGCCGCGTGACGCCTGGGAGCGAGGCCCCCGACCGCGCCGACGTGGTCGCGGTGGAGGAGCCCCTCGAGATCCGCATCGCCGGAGACACCGTCGCCATCACCATGCGCACGCCGGGCGCCGACCACGCTCTGGCGGCGGGCTTCCTCCTCTCGGAGGGCATCATCCGCTCGGTCGACGACCTGGGCACCCTCAGCCATTGCGGTCGCACCGACCAGGAAGGCTACGGCAACGCCCTGGACATCCTGCCGGCGCCCGGCGGCCAGCTGGTCTGGGAGCGGGTGACGGCGAGCCGCCGGGGCACCCTCACCTCCGCGGCCTGCGGCGTGTGCGGCCGCGAGCAGATCGACGACCTCCTCGCCCGCGTGGAAACGCTGGGCGAGGCCGCGCCGGTGGACGCCGCGCTGGTGGCCTCCGCGCCCGACCGCCTCCGCGCCGCCCAGCGTGCCTTCGACCGCACCGGCGGGACGCACGCGGCGATGGTGCTCGCCGCCGATGGCACGGTGCTCGCGGTTCACGAGGACGTCGGGCGGCACAACGCGGTGGACAAGGCCATCGGCGCGCTGGTCCTCGCCGGAGTCATCGGCCCCTGCCGCTCGCCCGCCCCGGGCCCCCGCCCGGCGCTCCTCGTGGTCAGCGGCCGGAGCAGCTTCGAGATGGTCCAGAAGACGGCGATGGCCCGCATCCCCGTCCTGGCGTCCGTGGGAGCCGCCACCAGTCTCGCGGTGGACCTTGCGGAACGAGCTGGCGTCGCCCTGGCGACGTTCGTGCGGGGGGGAAGCTTCAACCTCTACACACACGGTCAGCGAATCCGCGGTGCCGCTCCAACCGTAGAACAGCAGACCGGCGGCGGGGCGCTCCTGTAAGCTGTACGACATCCGGGCGACTCGTCGGCAGGCGAGAGGAGTCCTGATGGCGAAAGGCGAGCAGCACTCCAGCAAGGCCCTCCGCACGCTCGACTGGACGAGCCTGCTCTCGTACGCAGCCCTGGCCTGCTGGCTCGTGCTGCGGCTCTCCCGCTTCGCTCCCGAGCGCCCCTGGGTGGTCCTCACCGCGGTGCTCCTCGGCTACCTCGCCGCGGACCTGGTCTCGGGTCTGGTCCACTGGGCGGCGGACACCTGGGGGTCCGTGGACATGCCCATCCTCGGCCCGGCGGTGCTCGGCCCCTTCCGGGAGCACCACCGCGACCCGCTGGCCATCACGCGCCACGACTTCGTGGAGACCAACGGGAACAACTGCCTCATCAGCTTGCCCGTCCTGGGCATCGCGCTGTGGCTCGTCCCCGACCCCGACGGGAGCGGGAGCCTCTTCCTCTCGTCGTTCCTGGGAGCGCTGGTCTTCTGGGTCCTGCTCACCAACCAGTTCCACAAGTGGGCGCACCTGCCGGCCCCGCCCCCGCTCCTGGCGTTCCTGCAGCGCTGGCACCTCATCCTCCCGCCGGCCCACCACCAGCTGCACCACACCCGGCCCTTCAACGCGCACTACTGCATCACCACCGGCTGGCTGAACTGGCCGCTGAACTGGGCGCGGTTCTTCCCGGTGCTCGAGTGGTGCATCACCGCCTGCACCGGGGCGCTCCCGCGCCGCGACGACCTGGGCACCGCGATGGCCGAGCAGGTGGTCGCCGAGACGCAGCCCCAGCCGCTTCCCCCGTCCGCCCCGGGCGACCGGCGCGTCACGCGCTGAGGCGCTAGCCGGCCTGGATGTCCACGTGCTCGGCGCGCTCCACGCGCTCGCCGAGGAAGCGCAGGCTGAGGTCGACGATCCGGTCCGGCGTGTCGGTGACGTGGATCTGGAGCGCTCCCGGTCCCCCCGACGCGCGGCCGACGACCCCGCGGGCGAGGAGCGCCTCCACCTCGTCGGCGGTTGCGTCTGCCGAGTCCACCAGCGTCACCCCGGGACCCAGCTCCTCGGTCAGCACGGTCCGGAGGAGCGGGTAGTGGGTGCAGCCGAGGACCAGGGTGTCGATGCCGGCCTGCCGCAGCGGAGCGAGGTACTCGCGGGCGACCAGCCGCGGAACGTCGCCCTGCACCCACCCCTCCTCGGCGAGGGGCACGAACAGCGGACAGGCCTGAACCTGGATGCGGAGGCCCGGCCGCTCGGCGGCGAGCGCCCGCTGGTAGGCGCCCGAGGCGATGGTCCCCGGCGTCCCCACCACCCCCACGTTGCCCGAGCGGCTCGCCCGGGCGGCGGCACGTGCCCCGGGCTCGATGACCCCCACCACCGGAATGGCCAGCGACTCCCGCAGCGCCGGCAGCGCCACCGAGGAGGAGGTGTTGCAGGCCACCACCAGCAGCTTCACGTTCTGCCCGACGAGGAACGCCGCATTGCGGAGCGAGTAGCGCGTCACCACCTCGGCGGACTTGGTTCCGTAGGGCACCCGCGCGGTGTCGCCGAGGTACACCATGGGCTCGTCGGGGAAGCGGGCCCGGAGCGCGCGGAGGACGGTGAGCCCTCCCACCCCCGAGTCGAAGACGCCGATCGGCCGCGGATCCGTGAGCCCCATGCGCCAGAGGGGCCTACCACGAAGCGTGCCAGACCTAGAGGTGGAAGAGGGGGATGAAGACCTGGAACGGGATCGGGTTCGCCGCCTGGAAGAACGCACCCGGCTGGACGGTGAGGGTCGTCGGGTTCACGAGGGTCGGGTCTTCCCGATAGATGGCCGGGGCTCCGCCGCTCATGCCGCACAGGCCGGGCGTGCCGCCGGGCCCGCAGGCGTCGATGTACGGGGTCAAGCTGCCCGAGTAGACGTTGTCCAGGATGACGCTCGCGTTGCAGGCCGCGCCGACCGAGAAGGTCTGGGGCCCGTCCACGGACTGGAAGCCCAGCACCAGGTCGGCGATGCCGGCCTGCGCGCAGGTCTGACGGGTGTCCGAGTTGTAGTCGGTCATGCTCGCATAGGGGGCCCAGGCCGCCTGGACGCCGCCCACGTTCCAGTGCAACGGGACGGTCTGGCTCCCGCCCTGCCCGGTCACGAAGCTGATCGGGAGCTCGTCGGTCTGCGCGAACGCGGTGGCGTTCTCCTGGCTGTTGAAGGCCACCAGCTGGACGGTGTGCTGCCCCTGGGTGACGTACGGCGTGATGACCACGTTTCCGTTCGCGCCCTGGTCGCAGCCGTAGCTGCCCAGGTTCTGGCCGTCGATGAAGATGGCGACCTGGTCCAGCCGCTGGCCGACGGCGCAGCGAGGAATCTGGTCGGGGTCGCCCGTGGCGGCGTCCAGCGTCCAGCTGAAGTAGTAGACCGCGTTGTTCTCCGAGACCGGCTGGAGGTCGATGGTGACGCTCGTGTCCGTGTCCAGCCGGACCGACTTGGCTCCGGTCCAGGTGACGGCCTGGGACGCATCGAGGCCCTGGACCGTGACGTTGTACGTGCCGGGGAAGAAGTCGGTGAAGGTCACCAGACCGCTCCGGCAATCGAAGGTGTCCTGCTGGAGCGGCTCGCCGGCGATGGCGACGCGCACCTGCTCGACCGCGGCCCCGCTGCAGGTCCCGCCGGCGAAGGTCCAGCCCACCGTCAGCGCCCCGCCATGGTGAGAGTCGCACGCCGTCAGTCCGCTCAGCAGAGCCAGACCCAGGGTGAGCCCACGGATGCGCATGTCGGACGTCCTCCGGTGAAGAACGAGCGGCCCTACGACCGTCCAGGACGCCGCCCGGGGCATAGGTATTCACCTCGAACGGCGCGTGGGATTGTGATGGGGTCTCCGAGCGTTGACGGCAGTCGGACCTGCCTGGTACCGCTTCCGCCAGACCCCCCTATGCACACCCTCCCCGTCGCCCTGGCGGCGATCGACTATCTCTCCATCGTCCGGCAGAGCTCGCCGGTGGAGCTGGCCGTCCTCGCGCTGCTGGTGGCCGTCTCGGTGGTGTCCTGGGCGCTGATCGCCGTGAAGGCGGTCCAGCTGAACCGGGCCCGTGACCAGTCCATCACCTTCCTCGACACCTTCTGGAAGGGCTCGCGCCTTGACGCCATCTACCAGTCGGCGCGGAACCTTCCGAACTCGCCCATCTCCCGGGTGTTCTGCGCCGGGTACGAGGAGCTCTCGAAGCTCGCCCAGAGCAAGGACGCCAAGGAGAACGCGATGAGCGAGCGTCTCGGCGGCATCGAGAACGTCGAGCGCGCGCTGAACCGGGCGAGCACCTCGCAGATCACCGAGCTCGAGTCGCGGGTGAGCTTCCTGGGGACGGTGGGCGCCACCGCGCCCTTCGTCGGCCTCTTCGGAACGGTGATGGGCATCCTCTCGGCCTTCAACGAGATCGCCGAGAAGGGCAACGCCTCGCTGTCCACCGTCGCGGCCCCCATCGGGAACGCCCTGGTGGCCACGGCGGCCGGCCTCTTTGCCGCCATCCCCGCGGTGGTGGCGTACAATTCCTTCGTCAGCCGCATCAAGGTGTTCGACACGGAGATGGCCAACTTCTCGTCGGACTTCCTGAACATCGTCAAGCGGCACTTCTTCAAGTAGGGGAGAAGACTTCAGAGCACGCCATGGCGATGTCCGCCGGAAAAGGCGCCCCAGGGCGCACCACGATGAGCGAGATCAACGTCACGCCCATGGTGGACGTGATGCTGGTGCTGCTCATCATCTTCATGGTGACCGCGCCGCTCATCCAGAAGGGCGTGAAGGTGGACCTGCCCGAGGCCAAGGCGGCGCCGGTGGAGGCGAACGAGAAGAAGCTCGTGCTCTCGGTGGACGCGAAGCAGCGGGTCTTCCTCGGTGACGTGGAGGTGCCCCTGGACGAGCTGGAAGACAAGCTCCGCACCAACGCCAAGGCCCAGGCGGACAAGGAGATCTTCCTCCACGCCGACAAGTCCCTGCCTTACGGCGTGGTGGTGGAGGTGATGGCCGCCGCGCAGCGGGCGGGCATCGGGAACCTCGGGATGATCACCGACCCGGTCTCCCCGGGTCGCAAGAAGGGCGCGCCCGCGCGATGACCTCCGTGGCCTCGGTTGCACCGGTCTCGCTGCTCGTCCGGCGCTCCGAGGCGACGCTGTTCAAGTTCCTCTTCTGGTCGGCGGTGGTGCACGCCGCGCTGGTCTCGCTGGCGATCGCCTACGCCAAGCTGCACGAGGAGCCGTCGATCGATCTGGACCAGAAGCCGATCAAGGCCACCCTGGTCCGCCAGGGCACGCCGCGGGACGAGAAGCTGCTCCCCCGCATCGAGCAGGCGCCGCCGCCGCCGATGGAGCAGAAGGCGCCCGAGCCGGCGCCGACCCCCGCCCCGCCGAAGACCGTCGCCCCGGCGCCGGTGGCCGCGCCCGCGCCGCCGAAGACGAAGCAGGCGGGGGAGAAGAAGGCCGATACACGGCAGCAGCTGTTCGGCGCGTTCGACAAGATGAGCAAGTCGAAGCCGGACACCACCGGCGCCGCGGACGGCGACCCCAACGGCGACTCGGCGGTGGCCGAGGGCGAGGCGTACTACGCCCGCCTCCGCTCGCAGATCACCCGGTTCTACGACGTCTCCGATACCATCCCGGATTCCGAGCGAATCCGCCTCACCGCCCAGGTGGCGGTGGTCATCTCTGCCGCCGGGCAGCTGGAGCGCGCCCGGCTCGCGAAGTCGAGCGGGAACGACCTGTTCGACTCCGCGGTCATGACCGCGGTGAAGCGCGCCGCGCCGTTCGCTCCCCCGCCCACCCACCTCCGCGACGCGCTGTCGAAGTACGGCGTCGTTCTCCAGTTCCGTCCCTGACCCTCGTCAGAGGAGTGACCTCGCGGTGATTCGCATCCTGACCTTGAGTCTCCTGCTCTGCCCCCTCGCCGCGCTGGCCCAGGCGCCGGTCATCGAGATCTCCGGGGCGAATTTCCGGCCGCTCCCGATCGCGGTGCCGCTGCCGCAGGCGCTGAACGACGGCGCACGCACCGTCTCGCCCGAGTTCGACGACGCGTTCTTCTTCGACTGCAGCGCCGCCGGCATCTTCCAGGTGCTGGACCGCAAGAGCTACCTGGCCGATGCGCGGGAGGGGTTCACCGCCTCGACCATCACCTTCTCCCGCTGGGCGGACGTCGGCGCCGAGGCCCTGGTGAAGGTGCAGCTCTCGGTGGACGGGCGCGAGCTGCGCGGCGAGATGCGGCTCTTCACCGTCTCCAGCGGCAAGGAGGAGCTGAGGCTGGTCCACGTCGTGCCCCTCGACCAGCCCCGGAAGCTGGCGCACTTCTTCGCCGACGCGCTCTACAAGCAGTTCACCCGCGAGCCGGGGCCGTTCCAGTCTCACCTGGCCTTCGTGCGCCGCGCCGGGAAGGGCAAGGACGTCTACCTCGGCGACTGGGACGGCAAGCGCGCGGCGCCGGTCGCCCAGGGAAGCATCAACCTCCTCCCGGTGGTGGGGCCGCAGGGCGACTCGGTGGCCTTCACCAGCTACCGCTCCGGCAAGCCTGCGCTGTATCTGCAGAAGGCGGGCGGGGCAGCGACCCCGCTGGTGACGAACGGGGCGATGGTGACCGGCGCCTCGTTCTCTCCCGACGGGCGGCGCATCGCCTACAGCATGGCCCAGGGCGAGGGCGCGCAGCTCTTCGTGGCGGACGCCGGCGGCGGGAACCCCCAGCCGCTGACCGACACCCCGTACTTCATCAACTCCAGCCCCACCTGGAGCCCCGACGGCAGGCGGATCGCCTTCGTCAGCAACCGGGCCGGCACGCCGCAGATCTACGTGCTGACGGTGGCCAACCCGAAGGACGTCCGCCGGCTCACCTTCCAGGGCAACTACAACCAGACGCCGGACTGGTCTCCGCGAGGCGACCTCATCGCCTTCACCGCGCGGGACGAGCGCAACGCCTTCGATCTCTTCACCGTGAACGTCGAGAGCGGGAAGGTGACCCGCCTCACCCAGGACCAGGGCAACAACCAGGAGCCGTCCTTCTCCCCCAACGGGCGGCTCATTGTCTTCAACAGCAACCGGACCGGCGCCTCGATGCTCTGGGTGATGACCGCCGAAGGTCAGAACCAGAAGATGCTTCCCCTGGAGAAGGGCGACTACAGCACGCCCGACTGGGGCCCCTGACCACCGCCCGGGTCCGCGAGCGTCAGCGCCGCGGCAGCTCGATCAGCACCAGATCCGAGTTGTCCTTCACCTGCTCGAGCACCAGCTCGCGCCCGTCGGGAGACAGGTCGAAGTCGCGCACGTCGACCTCCGCCGGGAGCTCCAGCAGCGGCTCCTCGGCGCCGGTCTCGAGGTCGACGCGGAAGAGGTGCTTGTGGCCGATCTCCCCTCGGAGGACGAGGAGGGCCCGTTGACCGGGGAGGAAGGCGAAGTGTCGCGCGCCACGGGTCAGCGTCGGCGCTCGCAGCGCGGGGCGGCCGCCGTCCGCGGTGACGAGGCGCACCGGGAAGGTGGTCCCCACGTCGGCCCCGGAATACGCGAGGAGCTCTCCGTCCGGGGACCAGGTGGGCTCCGCCGCATTCTCCGCCACCAGCACCACCGGCGCGCCCCCGTCGAGCGGAACGCGGAACAGCCGCGGTGCTCCGTCCAGCAGCGCGGACACGGTGAGGCTCCGGCCGTCGGGTGCCCAGGCCGGTGAGCCGTGCACCTCGAGGCCCGCCGCCACCTCCTGCGCCCCGGTCCCGTCGGCGTTCACCACCGCCAGCGAGGTCCTGCCCTCCTTGCGCAGGGCGAAGGCGACGCTCCGGCCGTCGCGGGACGGGGTGGCGGCGCCGAGGAGACGCGCTCCGGCCACGCTCCACACCTCGGTCGCCCCGTCTCCCTCGAGCCTCCACACCGAGTCCCCCCCTTCCCGGGAGGACACGTAGTAGAGCGCGTCGCGCCCGAGCCGGGGAGATCTGCCGCTGAGGGTGGTGAGCGGGACGCGCGTGGCCGAGGCCATGTCGAGCCGAGGGCCGCCGATTCGAAGGCGCCAGAAGGTCGTCCTGGGGAGCGCGCGCGTGGCGACGAGTCTCCGGCCGTCGGCGCTGGCGGAGAGCGACGTGTAGCGGTCCAGCGACGAGCCCAGCCGCCCCTCCTCACCGCTCCGGAGATCGAGGCTGCGAATCGACGGACCGGATCCGTCCGGATCGCCGGCGAGGTAGAGGACGGTCCGCGCATCGACGAACACCGGGTGGCTCACCCGGGCCTGGTGCCGGGTGAGTTGCCGGGCGCCGGCGCCGGAGGCGTCGGTGCGCCAGAGGTCCATCCGGTCGGTGACCGAGCCCTGGACGAAGAGCAGGAAGCTGCCGTCCGGAGACCACACCGGAAAGTGCGAGTGGAGCCCGGCCGGGGCGGAGAAGATCTGCCGGGGCTCGGCGTCGGGCGCCGCGTCCCGGACGAACGTCGGGTCGCCTGGGCCGGGGGTGTGGAACAGGAGCCGCTCGCCGTTCGCGGACCAGTCGTACTCGGCGACGCCTTCGAGGTAGGGGCGCGGGGGACCGCCCAGGAGCGGCGCGGCCCAGATGGAGATCTCCGGGCGGCCCGACCCCGCGGGCCGGCGGCCCCAGAACGTGACCAGGCTCCCGTCGGGGGAGAACCCGAGCGTGCGGACGGAGGGGTTGACCAGCTCGAGCGTGCTGCCGCGGGTGAGGTTGGTGAAGCGGCCCGTCCCGAGCTGGGTCACCCAGACGTCCATCCGGCCGTCCCGGTCCGACTGGAAGGCGACGAAGCGGCCGTCCCGGGAGAGCGCCGCCGCCTGCTCGATGCCCTCGAAGTCGGTCAGCGGCTGAAAGCGCGCCCCGGCGAGGAGCGGCTCCGTGGTCCTCCCCGAGGTGCGCAGGGCCCACACCCCGAGCGCGCCCAGCCCCACCAGCGCCACGGCGACCCACGCCCAGGGACGGCGGACCCGTGAGGGAGAGGGTCCCGGAGAGGCGGGGTCGGCCGTGGGGCCGGGCGAGACGGAGGGGGGCGTGTCGGGCTCGGCGGGAGCGCGGCTCCGGGCCCAGGCGTCGAGCTCGCTCCGGAACGCGTACACCGACCCCATCCGGTCGTGGAGATGGCGGTGGACGGGCATCCCCTCGCGCTTCTCCCAGCGCTGGACGGTGGTGACGTCCCTCCGGAGGTACCCCGCGATCTCCTTCCAGGAATCCAGACGCTCGGAGGGAGACGATGGGCTCGCCGTCGGGTTCCTGGGGTCAGGGGGATCGGGCATCGACCGATCCGATCCTGTACCGCCCCCGGGGCGGGAACGGCAAACGACGGCACGGCACGGCAGTCCACGGCACGAGCTCCGGCGCGGCGGTTCGCCCGTTGAGAGCCCCCCGCGCCTGAACGATCTCCTGGCGCCGACTCCGGACCTCGGAGTCCTCACCAGGAGGACACATGCGGAACACGCTCGGGATGCTGCTCATGTCGGGAACCCTGCTCGCCGGCACGGTGCAGGCAACGGAGGCCAAGGGCTTCAAGGGGGTGACGCTCGCCACGGGAGCCTTCCAGGACCTCAACCTGTTCAACCACTGGTTCCTCACGCCCAGCACGGGCAAATCGAGCCATGAGCACCACATGCGCAACCTCTGGTACGCACACCTCCGGACGCACGGGACGTCCGACCTCTTCGTCCAGGACAACACCTGGGAGCCCGGCGGCTCCACCGGCTGGCACACCCACCCCGGCGCGAGCCTGATCATCGTCACCCAGGGCAAGGTGACCGCCTACGATGGAGACGACCCGGCCTGCACACCCCGCGTCTACAACGTCGGAGACACCCTCGTGGACCCGGGAGGGAGCCACGTGCACCTCCTTCGCAACGAGACCGCGGCGAGCGCCAAGACCATCGCCGTCCAGCTCGTGCCTCGCGGGCCTGCGCGTCGCATCGACGCGCCGGCGCCGGGCAACTGTCCGTTCTGACGAGCCGGTGACGGACGGAGGAGCACAGTCGCCCTCCGTCCGGAAGTCGCGACGCGCGCCGCGGGCGCTCTCTGATATCCCCCTTCCCCGGCATGTCCGACTTCCTGGTCACGGTCCGTCCGGCACGGCCGGGCGACGTCCCGGCGCTGGTGCAGCTGTTCGAGCAGCTCGGCTACGCGACGGACGAGCCAACCCTCCGCGCGCAGCTGGAGCACTTCGGCCGGGGCGGCGCCTTCGCGCTGGTGGCCGAGCTCTCCACCCAGGCGCTGGCCGGCCTCGCGACGGTCGCCGTCCACCCGCGGCTCTACAGCCGGGCTCCGTCGGCGCAGCTCACCGCGCTGGTGACCGACCGCGCCGCACGACGCCACGGAGTCGGCCGGGCGCTCACCCGCGCCGCGGCGGACATCGCCCGGGAGGCGGGCTGCGAGAAGCTCTACGTGCGCACCAACCGCCGCCGGCAGGAGTCGCCTCCGTTCTACCGGAGCCTCGGGTTCGAGGACACGCACCTCACCTTCGACCTCCCGCTCCGCACCGGCGGGCCGCGGTGAGACGGCCGGACCCCTCGCCGCTGGCCGCGCACTGGACGCTCGACCCCGACGTCACCTTCCTCAACCATGGCGCGTTCGGGGCGTGCCCGCGCGAGGTGCTCGCGTTGCAGACCGAGCTCCGGGCACGCATGGAGCGGGATCCCATCGACTTCCTGGTTCGCGCCCTCGAGCCGCTGCTGGACGAGGCCCGTGGCCGGCTCGCCGCCTTCCTCCACGCCGACCCGGATTGCCTGGCCTTCGTGGACAACGCGACCGCCGGGGTGAACACCGTCCTCCGCTCGCTCGACTTCCACCCCGGCGACGAGCTGCTCACCACCGACCACGGCTACAACGCCTGCCTCAACGCGCTCGACGCGGTGGCGAGCCGGTCCGGCGCGCGGGTGGTCATCGCCCGGGTGCCCTTCCCGGTGCGAGGGCGCGAGGAGGTCCAGGACGCCGTGCTCTCGGCGGTGACCGCGCGGACCCGGCTGGTGCTGCTCGACCACGTCACCAGCGCCACCGGGGTCGTCTTTCCGGTCGAGGCGCTGGTCCCGGCAATCCAGGGACGCGGCATCGACGTGCTGGTGGACGGAGCCCACGCGCCGGGCATGGTGCCGGTGGACGTCGAGGCGCTCGGGGCGGCGTACTACACCGGCAACTGCCACAAGTGGCTCTGCGCTCCGAAGGGAGCCGCGTTCCTCCACGTCCGACACGACCGTCGGGCCGGCCTCCGCCCGCTGGTGGTCAGCCACGGGGCCAACTCGCCCCGGACCGACCGGTCTGCATTCCACCTCGAGTTCGACTGGACCGGGACACGCGATCCCTCGGCCCTGCTCTGCGTCGGCAAGGCCCTCGAGCTCGTGGGCGGCCTCCTCCCCGGCGGATGGAAGGAGATCCGGCGCCGTAACCACGCCCTGGCCTGCCGCGCCCGGGCGCTCGTCGCCGGGGCGCTGGGCGTCGAGCCGCCCTGCCCCGAGTCGATGCTGGGCTCGCTGGCCGCGGTGCCGCTTCCGGCCCACCCCCACTGGCCGCTGCCCGGTCCGCGCGACCTGGACCTCCTCCAGGATCTGCTCTTCGACCGGTACCGGATCGAGGTGCCCATCTACGGTTGGCCGGTGCCAGACCGCCGGTGGATCCGGGTGTCACCGCACCTTCACAACTCCGAGGCGCAGTACCTCTTCCTCTCCGAGGCGCTCCGGGAGGCGATGGCTCTCATGGCGGGTCGCGGGTCGGGTTAAGGTCCGCGGGCGCATGGCCGGTCCCGACACCGCGCTCCTCGTCGTCGACGTGCAGCGCGACATCCTGAAGGGCAAGGGCGGCCCCGAGGCGCTTGCGGCGCTGGAACGGACCGTCGAGCGCATCGCCGCGCTCCAGGACCGCGCGCGACGCCGCGGCTTCCCGGTCATCCACGTGCAGCACGACGGCGAGCTGGGCCATCGCCTGGAGCGCGGGACGCCGGGCTGGGAGATCCGCCCGGAGGCCGCGCCGCGGGGAAGCGAGCCGGTGGTCCACAAGCGCAGCTCGGACGCGTTCTTCGAGACCCGGCTGGCCGAGATCCTGAACACGCAGCAGATCCGCCGCCTGGTCATCGCCGGGTGCATGACCGAGTACTGCATCGACACCACCTGCCGCCGCGCGGTGTCTCTCTTCCGCGACGTCGTGCTCGCGGCCGACGGGCACACCACCGGCGACTCGGAGCAGCTGTCCTTCGCGCAGATCGTCGCCCACCACAACCGCGTGCTGGACGGCTTCTCCGCCGGGCGGTGGAGCGTCCAGGTCGTCCCCTGCGCCGACATCGGCTGGTCGCTCGGATGAGCCGCCTGGCCGCGGTGGACGTCGGCACCAACTCCGTCCTGCTCCTCGTCGCCGAGCGCGGCGCCGACGGCGTGGTTCGCCCGGTCCGGGAGGAGGCGGACATCACCCGGCTCGGCCGCGGGGTGGACCGGAGCGGTCTGCTGTCCCCCGAGGGCATCGAGGCGACCCTCGAGGTCCTGGCCCGCTTCGCGGCGCTGGCCCGGAGGGACGGGGCGAGCGCGCTGGTCGTCACCGCCACGTCCGCGGCTCGCGATGCGCGCAACGGGTCGGAGTTCCTGGACCGCGCCCGGGAGCGCACCGGGGCGAAGGTGGAGATCCTCTCCGGCGACGAGGAGGCCCGGCTGTCGTACCTCGCGGTGGCACAGGACTTCGCCACCGAGGCGGGCGAGGCCGGGCTCGTGGCGATCGACGTCGGCGGCGGCTCCACGGAGCTCGTCCACGGGCGAGGGAAGCAGGTGCTCTTCCGCCGGAGCCTCGACATCGGCTCGGTGCGGCTGACCGAGCGCTGCGTCCGGACCGATCCGCCGGCCCCCGCGGAGCAGGAGGCGATCCGGGACGCCGTGCGCGCCGCGCTGACCTCGCTGCCCGCCCTTCCGCGCGAGGTCCTCGTGGTGGGAGTGGCCGGCACCGTGACCAGCCTCTTCGCCATCGGGCACGCCATCGAGCCGTACGACGGCGCCCGGGTGCACGGCGGCTGGCTCCCGGTGGAGGACGTGGCCCGCGTCCGGGCGCGGCTGTGCGCGCTGCCCGTCGCCGAGCGGCGCGTCCTTCCGGGAATGCAGCCCAAGCGGGCCGACGTGCTGCCTGCCGGGGCGCTGCTCTTCGAGACCGCGCTCGGCCATCTCGGGGCCCCGGGAGCGCGCGTCTCGGACCGGGGCCTCCGCTGGGGAGTCCTGCTCGATCGATGGGAGACGCTCGGATGACCGCAACCGAACCCGCTGTCCCGGCGCCTGCGCCGAGGGCGGTTGCCAGCGCGCTCCCTGGCGCCGGCTTCGCCCTGGGTGTCCTCACCTTCATCAACGTCATCAACTACCTGGACCGGTACCTGGTCGCCGGCATCCTCCCGCGGATCGAGGACTCGCTGCACATCGACCACGCGCAGGGAGGACTGCTCCAGTCGATCTTCATCGTGGTCTACATGCTGGTCGCCCCGCTCGGTGGTTACTTCGGCGACCGGTATCCCCGTCGCTGGGTCCTCTCTCTGAGCATCCTGATCTGGAGCTTCGCCACCTTCGGATCCGGTCTCGCCGGCACGTTCGCCGTCCTGCTCCTGGCGAGGGCCCTCGTCGGCGTGGGCGAGGCCGGGTACGGGACCGTCTCTCCGGGGCTCATCGCCGACTTCTTTCCTCTCTCCCAGCGAACCCGCGCGCTGTCGGTGTTCTACGTCGCGATCCCGGTCGGGTCGGCGCTGGGCTTCGCGCTCGGCGGCTGGATCGGCAACACCTGGAGCTGGCACGCGGCGTTCTTCGTCGGCGGGCTTCCGGGTCTCCTCGCCGCGTTCCTGGCGCTCCGGATGCGGGAACCGGCCCGCGGAGCGACCGAGGAGGGAGGGGCCTCCTCGCAGACGAAGATGCCCTTCCTGGAGGGACTCCGCAGCCTGCGGTCCAACAGCTTCTACTGGGTCAGCGTCGCGGGCCTGACGATGATGACCTTCTCCATCGGAGGGCTTGCGGTCTTCATGCCCACCTTCCTGGAGAAGGAGCGCGGAGTTCCTGCGGCGCAGGCGGCGATCGTCTTCGGCGGCCTCCTCTGCGTCTCCGGGCTGGTGGGAACGCTGGTGGGCGGAGTCCTGGGAGATCGTGCGGAGCAGAAGTCCTCGACCGGAGGGCTGTGGCTCTCCGGCTGGGGCATGCTCCTCGCCGCGCCCTTCATGGTCTGGACCGCGTACAGCGGATCGGTGCCGATCATCTACGCGGCGTCCTTCGTCGCGATGTTCCTGGTGTTCCTCAACAACGGACCGCTGAACGCCGCGATCGTGAGCGCAGTGCCGCCGCTGTTTCGCAGCTTCGCCGTCGGGTTGAGCGTCCTCGCCTACCACGCGCTCGGAGACGCGATCTCACCGCCGATCATCGGATGGCTCGGGGACCGCCTCAGCCTCGGGCACGCCATCGCGCTGAACGCGATTCCTGTCTTCCTCGGCGGGCTTCTGCTGGTGGTCGGCGCCCGGGTGCTGCACGGGCCTCCGGCCCCCAGGGTCTCCGCCTGAACGACCGCTGTCCTCCGTGTTGAATCCACCGGAGGGCTCGACTAGTCCCGAGACGCATGACGTCGCCCTCCGCTGGATCCTGGGTGCGCAGCGTGGGGACGGCCCTTCCTCCGCACTGGGTGGACCAGGAGACGTTGATCTCGGTCTTCCGGGAACACTGGGCCCGCGAGCATTTCAATGTCGAACGGATCGAGGAGCTCCACCGCTCCGTGCAGGTGGGCGGCCGCTACCTGGCGCTCCCCCTCGACGAGTACCTCCCGCTGGAGCGGTTCGCCGATCGCAACGAGGCCTTCAACCGCGTGTCCCTCGAGGTGGGCGAGCTGGCCGTGCGCCGCGCCCTCGACGCCGCCGGACTCGAGCCGCGCGACGTCGACCACCTGTTCTTCGTCACCGTGACCGGCATCGCCACCCCATCGCTGGATGCTCGATTGATGAACCGCCTGGGCCTCCGCCCGGACGTGAAGCGCACGCCCATCTTCGGGCTGGGGTGCGTCGCGGGAGCCGCGGGCACCGCGCGGGCCAGCGACGTGCTGCGCGCGTTCCCGGACCAGGTGGCGGTGCTGCTGTCGGTCGAGCTGTGCTCGCTCACCCTCCAGCGCGAGGACGTGAGCATCGCCAACGTCATCGCCAGCGGCCTGTTCGGCGACGGCGCGGCGGCGATGGTGCTTTCCGGCGCCGACCGGCCGCCGGCGGGCGCCGCTCCGCGGGTGCTGGCCACGCGCAGCGTCTTCTATCCGGACACCGAGCGCATCATGGGCTGGGACGTGGTGGAGGGCGGCTTCAAGGTCGTCCTCAGCGCCAAGGTGCCGAGCCTCGTCACCGAGCACGTCCGGGCCGACGTGGACGCCTTCCTCGAGTCCCAGGGGCTGCGACGTGCGGACATCCGCCACTGGATTGCCCACACCGGCGGCCCGAAGGTCCTCCAGTCCTTCGAGTCGGCGCTGCAGCTTCCGCCGGAGGCGCTCCGCCGCTCGTGGGACTCGTTGCGGAGGACCGGGAACCTCTCCTCGGCCTCGGTGCTCTTCGTCCTCTCCGAGCTGCTCGCCGCGAACGAGGCGCGCCCGGGCGACCTGGGCATGCTCATGGCGATGGGCCCGGGCTTCTGCGCCGAGCTGGTGCTGCTCCGATGGTGACCTCGGTCCAGCTGTACCTGGGCCTGCTCCTGCTCGTCGCGCTGGAGCGGGGCGTGGAGCTCGTGCTCTCGGCACGCAACGCCCGGCTGGCCCGCGCGCGCGGCGGGGTGGAGAGCGGACGGGGACACTATCCGGTGATGGCCGCCTTCCACGGTGCGTTCCTCGTGGCCTGCGCCCTGGAGGTGGTGCTCCTCCGCCGTCCCTTCCCCGGATTCGTGGGCTGGCTCGCGCTCGCGGTGGTGCTCGGGGCGCAGGCGCTTCGCTACTGGGCCATCGCGACACTGGGCTGGCGCTGGAACACCCGCATCGTCGTCGTTCCCGGTGCTGCCCCGGTGACGGGCGGCCCGTACCGCTTCGTGCGGCATCCCAACTACGTGGCGGTGATCGCCGAGATGGTGGCCCTTCCGCTGTTGCACGGGGCCTGGCTGACCGCCCTGGCCTTCACCCTCGGCAACGCCTGGCTGCTCCGGGTGCGGATCCACGCCGAGGAGCGCGCGCTCGGCGAGCACTGGGAGCACGCCTTCGCCGGACGGCCTCGCTTCGTCCCTGGAGGTCACGGTGGCCACTGAGTCCCAGGTGCTGGAGGCCATCCGCACCATCGCCCGCACCGAGCTGGAGATGGAGCGGGCCATCGCCCCCGAGGACGACCTGCTCCGCGACCTGGCGCTGGACAGCCTCGGGCTCACGGTGCTGGCGGTGGGGCTGGAGAACCGGTTTCGGGTGAAGCTGAGCGAGGAGGACGCCACCGGCGTGCAGACGGTGGCCGACCTCGCGCGCCACGTCGCCTCCCGGACGGAGACGGTGCAGTGAGGCCCGCCCGGCTTCAGGGCGCCCGCGAGCCGCGGGCCCGCCATGCGACCCTCAACGAGGCGCTGGAGCGGGCGGCGGCCTCGGGCCGGCGCGGGCTCACCTTCGTGTCGGCGGACGAGACCGAGACAGCGCTCGGCTGGGCGGAGGTCCTCGCCCGGGCGGCGCGGGTCGCCGGTGCGCTCGGCGACCTCGGCGTTCGCCAGGGCGAGCGGGTGGCGCTGGTGCTCCCCACCGGCCCGGACTTCATGGACGCGTTCTTCGGGGCGCTCCTGGCCGGCGCGGTGCCGGTGCCGCTCTACCCGCCGGTACGCCTGGGGCGGCTGGACGAGTACCACGTGACGACCGCGCGGATGCTCCGGCTCTCCGGTGCGGTGGTCCTCCTCTCCGACGGCCGGGTGGGACGGCTCCTGGGCGAGGCGGTGCGGCGCGCGGGGCCACGGCTGGGTCTGTGGAACGTCGCGGCGCTCCGCGAGTCGGACCCATCGCCCGTCACCCGGTCCGCCGACCCGGGCGCCCTGGCGCTGGTCCAGTTCTCGTCGGGGAGCACGGTGGATCCGAAGCCGGTCGCGCTCTCGCACCGGGCGGTGCTCGCGCAGACCGATGCGCTGCGGGCGCTGATGCCGGACGACACACCGGAGGATCCGCAGCTCGGGGTGAGCTGGCTACCGCTGTACCACGACATGGGGCTCATCGGCTGTCTGCTGAGCGCCGTCACCTACCCCGGTCCACTGGTGCTGCTCGGGCCCGAGGCGTTCCTCGGCCGTCCGGCGCTCTGGCTCCGCGCGCTCTCTCGCCACCGGGGCACCATGTCGGTCGCCCCGAGCTTCGCCTACGCGGTCTGCGCCCGGCGGGTGAAGGACGAGGAGATGGAGGGGACGGACCTCTCGCGCTGGAGGCTGGCGCTCAACGGGGCGGAGCAGGTCTCGATCGACGCGGCCAGACGGTTCTCGGATCGCTTCTCGCGCTGGGGATTCCGGCCGTCCGCGCTCACGCCAGTGTACGGGCTGGCCGAGGCTGCCCTCGCCGTGACCTTCGCGCCCCCGCGCGCGCCGCTCCGGACGGTTCCGGTGGACCCGGTGGCGCTCGCCCGCGAGGGCCGGGTGCTCCCTGGCGCACGCACGCTGGTCAGCGTGGGCATCCCGGTCCCCGGCGTCTCCGTCGAGATCAGGAGCGAGTCGGGGGCAGTCGAGCCCGAGGGCATCGTCGGGCGAATCTTCGCCCGGGGTCCCTCGGTGATGGAGGAGTACCTGGGGCAGCCGGAGGCGACCCGCGCCGTCCTCGACGGCGGATGGCTGGACACCGGAGACCTCGGCTTCGTCCAGGACGGCGAGCTGGTGGTGTGCGGCCGGGTGAAGGACGTGGTGGTGCTCCGGGGAGCGAACCACGCGCCCCAGGAGTTCGAGGACGCGCTCGACGGCGTCTCCGGCGTCCGCACCGGCTGCGCGGTGGCGCTCGGCTTCGTCCCGCCCGGAGGTGACGGCGAGGAGCTCCTGCTCCTGGTGGAGACCACGTCCGGCGTGCGTCCAGACCTCGTGGACCGCATCCGCGCCGCAGTCGCCGAGCGCACCGGCGTTCGCCCGCACACGGTGCAGCTGCTGGCGCCGGGGACGCTGCCCCGGACCTCGAGCGGGAAGCTGCGCCGCTCCGAGGCCCTGCGGCGCTGGGCCACGGACGCGCTCCATCCCCCGGCGCGGGTGACCGCCGTGCGGCTGGTGGGAGAGATGCTTCGCTCCGCCCTGGCGCTCGCGCTGGCGCGGGCCCGCGCTCACCCGGAGCCCGAGACGTGAGCCGTCCTCCGCGCGACGTCGCCGTGGTCGGCGGCGGGCCGGCGGGGCTCGCGGTGGCGGCGATGGCAGCGCGCCGGGGCCTCTCGGTGACGCTGCTCGAGCGCGCCTTCCTCCCCCACGACAAGGCCTGCGGCGAGGGCGTGATGCGGCCCGGTCTGGCGGTGCTCGGGCGGCTGGGCGTGCTGGACGGGCTGCCCTCCACGGACGCGGGGGCCATCCGCGGCGTCCGCTACGTGCAGGAGGACGGGAGCGTCCTGGAGGGAGCGCTTCCCGGGTCCGGCGGCCTCGGCATCCGCCGCACGGCGCTCTCGGCGGCGCTGCTGGACGCGGCCCGGGCCTCGGGCGTGGAGGTCCGCGACCGGACGACGCTCCGCGCGCACCGGAGGACCGGCGAGGCGATGGTGCTGGAGACCGACGACGGCGAGCTCTCCGCGCGGGTGCTCGTCGCCGCGGATGGGCTCCACTCTCCGCTCCGGCGCGCCGAGGGGCTCGACGTCCCGGCGCGCGACGGCCGGCGCTTCGGGCTCCGGCAGCACTTCGTGGTCGCGCCGTGGACCGACCGCGTCGAGGTGTACCTGTCTCCGGGCGCCGAGGCCTACGTCACGCCCTGCGGGCCGTCGCGGGTCGGCGTGGCGTTCCTCTGGGCGAACGGCCAGCACGCGGAAAGGCCGGCCATCGCCTCGCTCCTGGCGCGCTTCCCTCTCCTCGGCCGGCGGCTCGCCCTGGCGGAGCCGGACTCGGAGCCGCGAGGGGCCGGCCCGTTCCTCCAGCGCGCGCGAAGGCGGGTGGCGCCGCGCTTCGCGCTGCTCGGCGATGCGGCAGGCTACGTGGACGCCATCACCGGCGAGGGAATGTCGGTGGCGCTGGTCTGCGCCGAGGTGCTCGCGGAGTGCCTGCCGGAGGTCATCCGTCGCGGCGGCGACGTGCGCGCCTTCGGGCCCTACGAGGTCACCGCGCGGCGCGAGTTCCGGAAGTACGCCTGGACCGCCCGCGCGGTGCTGGCCCTGGCCCGGCGGCCCCGACTGCGCCGCAGCGTGGTCGAGACCCTGTCTCACCGGCCACGGGCGTTCGAGTGGCTCCTGGCCCGGACCGTGGGCTGACCGCGGCTCACCCGGCGACGTACTCCTCGATCGGGCGCACCTCGGACTCACCCTCGAACCCGGGCCAGTGCTTGCGGTGCAGCTCCATGAACTCGGTCGCGATGCGAACGACCTGCTCCCGGCTGCCCTGGAGGACGGCCCAGCCACCGATGACTTCCTTCGACTCGGTGAAGGGCCCGTCGGTCACGGAGATCTGCCCGTTCGCCAGCCGCACGCGCAGGCCTTCCTTGCTCGGCAGCAGCCCGCCGGTGTCGACGAGCGATCCGTCCTTGAGCGACCTCTCCACGAACGCGCCCATGGCCTCCATCAGCGCGGCCGGCGGCGGGCTCGCGCGGTAGGACTCCGAGCAGCGGATGAACGTCAGGTACTTCATGGTGCCTCCTGAAGCGGGTTCGATGGAGCGACGAACGAGCCGGGCCGAGATCGACATCCTCTCGAGGTTTTCGAGGGGCAGCAGTGGATCCGCCGGGTTAGGCCGAAGCCTCCGGCCGGTCGATCCGGTAGAGCACGTGCGGCCGCAGCGGATGGCCGGGGGCGATGCGTGGGTGCTCGAAGTCGTCCTCCGGGTGGTGGGTCATCCCGATCTTCTCCATCACCCGCCGGGAGCGGAGGTTGCCCGGCACGGTGAAGGAGACGATCTCCCCGAGCCGTGGCCTCTCCAGGGCCCAGCCGAAGCGGAGCGACTCGATGGCCCCTTCCGTCGCGTAGCCCCGGTTCCAGAACGCGGCCGCGAACCGCCAGCCGATCTCCACGCAGGGCGTGAAGTGCGCCTCGAAGCGGGGCCTGGCCAGCCCCACCCAGCCGACGAAGGGGGCCACGCCGGGCACCTCCACCGCCCACCACCCGAATCCGTGCTCGTCCCAGTGCTGGCGGAAGCGTGCCAGCTGCGCCGCCGTCTCCTCGACGCTCATCGGCGCGGGAAAGTGCTCCATCACCCGCCGATCGGCGTTGAGCTGCGCGAGCGGGGCGAGGTCCTCGCCGCGGAAGCCGCGGAGCAGCAGCCGCGCCGTCCGGCGCTCGGGGACCAGCGTCATGCGAACCCGGACGGGTGCTGATCGCTCACTCCCAGCGCTCGCTCCAGCGCGAGTCCCGCGGTGCAGAGGGTCCCCTCGTCCCAGAGGTGGCCGATCAGCGAGACGCTGGTGGGCATCTTTCGCGGAGGATTCACCGGCGGATGCTGCTGGCCCGGAGGCGGAAGCCAGTCGCTGCGGATCCGGTCGATCTGGATGAACCCGGCGGGAACCACCAGGCAGGGCTGTCCGGTGGAGTTGGTGGACCCGGGCTCCTCGAGGAGCGCCGCCGCCGGGGCTCCATCGAGCAGCGACGGCGCCAGGATCAGATCGACCTTCGCCAGCTGCTCGGCCCAGACCCGGGCCGCGATTCGCCGGAGCCGGTCGGCCTGCACGTAGTCCACCGCGGAGATGAACCGGGCCTGGCGGAACACGTTCGGCCAGGCGTCCCGCACCTGCATCCGGAGCTGCGCGTCCTCCCCGGAGAGAGTGAGGTGCTCGAACGAGGCGGCGCCCTCGGTGGAGATCAGGGCGCCCAGCGCGGCCCAGGGGAGCGCGGGGAAGGTGAGGTCGACGCGGTGGGCTCCGGCCTTCTCCAGGCCCTGAATCGCCGCGAGGACCACCGCCTTGCCCTCTCCCTTCTCGAGCCACGCCGGGACGAAGCCGATCTTCATCCCCTTCACGCTCCGGGTGGCGTCGAAGTCGAGGTGGCTCGCCTGGGCCGAGAGATCCTTCCCGTCCGCACCGGAGATGGCAGCCATCACCAGAGCGGTGTCCTCCACCGAGCGGGTCATCGCGCTCAGCTTGTCGTGGGTCCAGGAGAGGGTCATCGCTCCGGTCCGCGGGACCCGCCCAAAGGTGGGCCGGAGCCCGGTGACGCCGCATCGGGTGCACGGTCCGACGGTGCTCCCGCCGGTCTCGCTGCCGATGGCGAAAGGGACCAGCCCCGCCGAGACCGCCGCCGCGGAGCCGGCGCTCGAGCCGCCCGAGCCCTCCTCCAGGAACCAGGGGTTGTTCGTCCGGCCCCCGAACCACACGTCGTTCAGCGCCAGCGCGCCCAGCGAGAGCTTCGCGACGAGGATGGCGCCGGCCGCCCGAAGCCGGGCGATGACCGTCGCATCCTCCTTCGGGACGCGATTTCGAAATGGCTCTGCTCCCCAGGTGGTCCGGATTCCCGCGGTGTCCAGGAGGTCCTTGGCACCGTAGGGGATGCCGTGGAGCGGGCCGCGGTACTTGCCGCGGGCGATCTCCCGGTCGGCGGCCTCGGCTTCGGCCAGCGCCTGCTCGCGGATCAGCGTGATGGTGCAGTTGAGCTGGGGCTGGTACCGCTCGAGCCTCGCGAGCGCCAGCTCGGTCAGCTGGACCGACGAGACCTGCCGCGCCTGGATCCAGCGCGAGAGCACGTGGACCGGCGCGAAGGCCAGCTCCTCGCCCTCAGGAGGCTTCCGCGGCGTCCAGGCCGAACGGACCATCCGGTTCCTCTTCGGCATCCGCCCGGTGCCCTTCAGCACCGGGTTCCACACCATCCCCGGCTGCTCGTCGCCGAGAGGGAAGTCGCGACGGGCGAAGAACGAGCCGACGTTGAACTCCCAGGATTCGGCCGCCAGGGCGCGCTGGGACGCTGTCATCGTGACCCGCTCCAGCCGCTCCGCGTGGGCGAAGTCGTCCGGAGTCACCGCCGGCGGTGCACCGGGAGCCGGCGACGACGGCGCGGAACTGGCGGTAGTGCCCGCGTCTGGCGCGGCCCTCGCCTCGTCCGCGCGAACGGCCGCCGCTCCCACCAGCGCCAGCGCACCCTCTGCCAGGAACCGCCGCCGCGACTTCCGTTCACCCATGGTGCCCTCCCAGGACCGCTCCGGACCGACAGCTCAGAACAGACCGACGCTGAATTGAATCGCAAAGATCGGCTCGTTCAGCCGGTCGTCGGGGTCCAGATTGAAGCCCACGTCGAGGGCCAGGGGTCCGACCGGGGTGACGTACCGGACGCCGGCGCCCGCGACCGGCCGGAGGTCCAGCGGCTTCCACGTCGCCGCCGAGTACCAGAGGTTCCCCGCCTCGACGAACAGCCCGAGCTCGAAGTCGCCCACCAGCGCCAGGCGCAGCTCGGCCTTGGCCAGCTCGAAGAGAGTGCCGCCTTCCGAGGGGATCTGCTGGCCGTTGCGCAGTGCGAGCGCGCGGCTGGTGCAGCCGCCGGTCCAGGCCAGCGCATCGCAGTAAGCGCGCTCTCGTGCGTACTCGCCCCGGACGTCCTGGGGGATGACCGCGTCGTCGCGGAAGCCGCGCAGGGTCGTCGCCCCGCCGAGGAAGAACCTCTTCGGGGTGATGATCAGGCTGTCCGGCTCCAGGGCGAAGATCTTCCCGCCCCGGACGGAGAGGGCCAGGGTCGCCCGCGGGGCCACCGGGACGTAGCCGGTGATCCCTCCCGCGGCCTTGAAGGTGAAGATGCGAGCCGGCACGGCGTTCTCGCCGTTCACGTCGGTCGTCTCGGCGCTGATGTCCTTGGTCACCTCGCCGGTCGCCGCGATGAGCAGCCCGGAGTGCGGGTTCACCGGCTCGTCGCGGAAGTCGAAGGCCAGCGTGGTCCCCAGGGTGTGCATGAAGAAGTTCCCGGTGGGGAAGCGGAGCCGCTCGGCGTCGGTGCGGTTCGGCTGCAGCAGGTCGCCGACGCCGGGCTGCGCCCGGACCACCTCGTTCTCGAGCAGGTAGTTCCCGGTGAGCTGGAGCCATCGGGTGATGGCCCAGTCCACGCCGAGGAGCGCAGCCACACGTCCGAAGAAGTAGGTGGGGCGATGGACCCGCTCGGCGGTCACGGTGAGCCGGGCACCAACCCGGGCCGGGAGGAACTGGTAGATGCGCGGCTGCGAGAGAGTGGCGTTGATGTTGAAGTCCAGTCCGTTCAGGCCCTGGAGGTTCGAGCCGTCGACGTAGTCTTGCAGCGGCAGCGCGCTCGCGCCGACGTAGTTGAGCTTGCCGCGCAGGGTGAAGTTGATGCCCTGCCCGAAGACGTTGGGGTAAGCGAGGTCACCGATGATCCGCGGCCCGTCCTCGAGCGAGTACCCCACACCGATGCTGCCCGAGAGCCGGGGGAGCTCTCGCAGCTCCACCACCACGTCCTTCACCGGCTCGGGCGTGTCCGGGGAGATGAGACGAACCGACGCGGTACGGAACAGGCCCAGCAGCAGCAGCTCGCGCTGGCTCTCGAACAGCGCCTCGGGGTCCAGGGGCGCCCCGGGGGTCATCTTGAGGTTGGCGCGGACCAGCGCCTCGTCGGTGCGCTGCAGTCCCCGCACCACGACCTGCCCCACCCGCACCGCTGGCCCCGACTCCACCACCAGCACCGGCTCGGCGGAGGTCCGGTCGGCCGAGAAGTTCGCCTGGCCCGTCACCTGGGCGAAGAGGTAGCTCCCGCGACCGAGACGGCGCTGGGTGGTGGCGATCGCGTCATCCAGCCGTGACTTGCTGAAGGGCTGACCGGGGGCGAGCATCGGCAGGTCGGGCGGAGCGAAGCCGAGCGGAAGCCCCTCGAAGCGCACGCCCCGGACGAAGGTGCGGACCCCCTCGACGATGTGGAACCGCACGTCGAGCGTCCCCGGCGGGACGTCCTCGGTGGCGCCCAGCAGCGACACCGTCGCGTCGGTCCAGCCCAGCTCGCGGTAGGCGCGCTGCATGGTGTCCGCGGCGTCACGCCAGGCCTCCTCGACGAAGACCTCGGACGGCGCCGGGTCGGGAGTGTCCGGACGCCCCTCGGGAGGGCTCCGGCCGGAGAGGTGGAGCGGGTCCGACTCCAGCCGCTGGTCGGAGGGCTCCGGCCGGCGGTCGCGCACCACGCGGTCCAGCACCGTCCGGAGCTCGGACTCCGACAGCCCGGCCCGACCCTCGAACTCCACGGTGCGGACGCGGAACTGCCTGCCCTCGGAGACGTGGAACACCACCACCGCGCGAGTGCCGTCGGGGCTCACCACCTCGCGCGGCTCGACCCGCACGTCGCGGAAGCCACGGTAGCGGTAGAAGGCCTCCAGTCGCCGCGCCTCGCGCTCCAGCACCGAGCGGTCCAGGGTCTCGGCCGGATCGATCGCCAGCGCCGAGTGGAGCCAGGCGGACGGGTACCGCCGGTTTCCCTGGAAGCGGAGGGTGAAGGCCGGGCCGGCCTCGACCGGGACGGTGACCACCGCGCCGGTCGCCTCCAGCGAGACGCGTGGAGCGCCCACCCTCGCCCGGGCGTGACCCGTGTCCCGGTACAGCGTGCGGAGCGACTCGGCCCCGGGGTCGAGCCGGGTGCGGTCGAGGATGTCGCCCACCCGGAGCCCGAAGGCCGAGGAGAGCCGGCCGGTGGACAGCCCGGGCTGGCCCTCGAAGCGCAGCGCGCGGACCCGGGTGGGCTCGCCCTCGTGAATCTCGAGCTTGACCACCACCTTGTCCCCGGAGGGCTGGGCGGTGGCGTTGATCTGGGCCTGGTTCCAGCCTCGGCGGGCGTACGCGGCGAGCAGCGCGGTGCGGGCCTCGTCCAGCTTCTCCGGCCAGTACTCGTTGCCGACCTGAAGGCGCGCAGCGGTCAAGAGCTCGTCCTTCCCCAGCGACCTCGCTCCGGTCACGTCGATGCGGGAGATGCGCACCACCGGAGCGAGCTCGAAGGTCACCACCAGCCCGTCCGGGCCCTCCTCGCCGCGCGCCACCACGTCGGAGAAGCGGCCGGTGGAGAAGAGCCGCTCGATGCTGCGGCGGACCGCGCGGCCAGACAGCGGCTGGCCCTGCGCGACGGCCACCAGGCCCTGGAGGTCCGGCGGCACCTGCCCGCCGCCACGCATCTCCAGCTTCACCGAAGCCACCACCGGGGCCTGGCCACCAACGGCCGGACCCTGCGCCCGGGCCGGCGCCGCGGCCACGAGCAGCGCGAGCAGGAGCGCTACTCGACGTTCCAACGGAGCTTGAGATCGACCCCCAGGTTTCCGATCGGAACGTCGTTGTACACGTTGTCCCACTGGATCTGGGCGGAGACGCGATCGTCGAACCGGTACTCGGCGAGGGCGCGCGTGCCCTTCCCGGACACGGGCTGGGAGAGTCCGAGCTTAAGCTGGTCGGTGAGGAACTTCGACTCCAATTGCACCGTCGGCTCCACCAGGCCGTTGGCGTCGTTGTAGAGGGTGGAGACGTGGAAGCTCAGGTCCCGGATCACCGAGTTGCGTGGAAGGAATTTCTGCACCTGTCGGTCGAGTCCCGAGGCCTGGTAGAGCGCCTCGGCGGCGATCCCCGCCCCGGTGGTGGTGGTGTTGCTGTTGGCCCGGTCCCGGGAGGTCACCCCCAGGGTCAGCAGCGAGATGATGTCCCCCTCGGGGAGGCTGGGCTCGCTGGAGAGCAGCACTTGCGGCTGAGTGGTCTTTCCGAAGGCGTGGAGGCGGATGAGGTACTCGCGCACCTGTGACTCGGCGCGAACGTCGAACACGCCCTCCAGGCTCCGGCGGTCCTTGAAGTCGACCGCGCCCTGGGTGAGGTTGAAGGTGGTCCCCCGGAAGAAGGCCTGGCTCCCCTGCCCCGCCTCCATGGCCCCGATGAGGCCGGGGTGGAGGTTGCTGCCGGTGAGGCGCAGGTCGCCCACGATGCGCGCCCGCGCGAGGTTGTTCTCCACCGCGGCGTCCTTGAGGTGCAGCGCCACGTCGAGCTGGAGCCACTCGCTAGGGGCCTCGCCGGCGGTGCTGGGCCGGTTGGCCCGGGCCAGCAGCGTGTCGAAGCCGAAGGGGCGCCGGTAGCGGAGCCGCTGCACGTCCAGGTCGCCGGCGAGGAAGAACGCCCCGGGGCGCCCGGTGAGGGTCAGCTCTCCGGTGGCGGCGAAGGGCGCGTCCTCCACCACCCGCACCGATACCTGGTCGAGCTGCAGCTGCACCTCGAGCTGCTCGGGACGGAAGCGGCGCCAGCGAACGTCACCGCGGCTGGTCAGCCGGCCGTCGTTGGCCTGTCCGTTCAGGTCGCTCCAGAGGATGCGGGACTCGCTGAAGTCGAGCTTGCCCTTGAGCCCGCGCAGCTCCAGTGGCTGGCCGCGGACCCGGAAGCCGGCGTCCACCAGGGTGGCGGTGCCGACGATCTGCGGGTCGGCCGGCTCGCCCCGGGCGGTGCCGAGCAGGTCCAGCCGCCCCGAGGTGCGCTCCAGGCCCTGGAGGAAGGACTCGAGGAGGCGGAGGTCCACCGACCCCGACACCGCGACGTCCATGGCGCCCTCCTCCAGGTAACCGGAGGCGCTGAGCTCGGTCTCCGGCCCCTTGAGCCGGAGCCCGTCGCTGCTCACCCGTCCGCCGCGGAAGCGCACGTCCCAGGGCCCGTCGCTCTCGGCGCGGAACTCCCCCCGCTGCAGCTTCAGCGAGTCCAGGTGAAGAAGCCCACGGGAGTCCTCCACCTCGGTGAGGGTCCCGCTGGCGGTCAGGACACCGTTCATCGACCCGTTCAGCCCCTGCGCGGCGGCGGTGTCCGGGAGCAGCGCCCGGATGTCGGTGAGCGCGAGCTTGAGGGTGGCCTCGTAGGGGTAAGGCTTGCGGATCCGCGCGGTGAGCCGGAGGTCGGTGTCGGACACTGGCTTGCCCTTCACCTCGAGCTGCTCGCCCAGCGCCCGCGCCTCGAGCGCCATCGAGCCGAGCGCCCGGCCGGAGAGGTAGACCTGTGGCCCACCGAGGGTCATCCCGACGTCCGGCACCGCGTCGGTGCCCCCCAGCGTCCCGGCGAGAGTGAGCGTGCCGCGGGCGCGGAGGCGCTTCGCCACCTCGGGGCCGACCAGCTCCTCGAGCTGCAGCCCGTCCACGCGGAACTTCCCGGACAGGGGTCCGGTGAAGTCCCACCGTCCGTCCGCCTTCGAGCTGCCGAGGGGACCCCGCAGCGCGAGCGAGTCGAGAGCGATGGCGCTTCCCTGGTCGAGGCGCGCATGGAGCGCGCCGTCACCGAGGCGGCGCCCGGAGCAGGTCACCGACGCGAGGTCCAGGTCGAAGCGCCCCTCCATCGTCTCGGCCGGACCCTCGAGGGTCATCGCTCCGCGGGCACCGCCGACGACGATGCGGCGGAGGGACTGCACCGCGGGGGAGACCGGGGCCAGCACCTCGACCAGGTCCTCGACCCGCCCGTTGGGGATGTTCGTCGCGACGTGGACCACCGGAGAGTCGCCGCGGAAGTCCAGCGCCGCGCGACCCTGGTACGCGGTGCGGCCCTTCATGCCCACGGCATCCGGGAAGGAGAGCACGCCGTCGCGCACCGTCAGCGAGGAGGAGAGGTTCCCCAGCGCGAAGCCGCGGAAGCTGGAATCTTGCAGGGCCAGCTCCCCGTCGAGGAAGAGGAAGCCCGGTGGGATGCGGATGGAGACCTTCGCCGCGCCCACCCCGCCGAGAGGAATGTCGGCCAGCTTGCCCACGTCCTCCAGCACCAGGGGCTCGGCGGTGGTCTCGATGGTGATGGGGCCCTTGCCCCCGTAGGGGATGATCACGTTGGCCAGCGCGCGCGAGCTGGCGGCCTTGACCCTGGCGTTCAGCAGCTCGACCCGGTCGGGGTGGATTCCGACGTCGATCGCCACCTCGCCCGAGGGAATGGAGAGGAGGGGCGGCCCGGGCAGCTTCTTCCCCACCGGATGGGACCAGGTCACGAAGCGCGCCACCTTGAGGTCGGCCTGTCCCTGCAGCTCGGGCCCGGGAGACAGCTTGCCCGAGAGGTTCACCGGGCCGGTGGCGAGCAGATCGACCCACGCCCATCCCATCCCCACCCGGTCGAAGACCTGGAAGAGGCTCACCTGGTCGAGCTCGGCCTTCACCTTGAGCGGCAGCCCGGGCACCAGCCGCAGATCGCCGCTGGCCCGGAGCGTGCCCTGGCCGACGGGAACGGACAGCTCTCCGATGGTGACGTCCTGCCCGGCCAGGGAGGCGCGAACGGTGAAGTCGCCGGGCCGCAGGCCGCCGAGGGTCACCCCCTTGCCGAGGAGCTCGCCGGTGACGCGCACGTCAGGCACCCGGCCGGACAGCGTCGCCTGGGCCCAGAGGTGCCCCGAGCTCTCGCCCAGGGGAGCGAGCCGGGAGAGCATCCGCATCGGCAGGAAGAGCTGCGTGTCCAGCGCAAGCGACGGCCGGCAGAGGTCGTCCACCCTGCCCGCGAAGGACAGCTGGGCATCGTCGATGGACAGCTCGCCGCGGCTCACCTCCAGCTCGCGCCCACCGGGCGCCAGCGCGCCCTCCACCGCGAGACCGGCGACCGCCAGCGGCGGTCGTCCGTTGGCCAGGTCGATGAGGCCCTGCGAGGTGCGGAGGGTGAACTCGGCGTCGCGGCGGCGGGTCCGCCAGCTCAGCTCGACGCCGGCAACCTCGACCTTCCGGCCCGCGGGGAGCGCGACCCGCACCTCGGCCCCCCGGACCTCCAGGGTATCCACCTCGAGGTGCTCGAGAGTCCGCAGAGGACAGCCCTCGGACTTCGCGGGAGGCTGGGGACGCGTCAGGTCGAGCCAGATGCGAGGGCGGATGACCCGGACGCGGTCCAGCTCCAGCCGGCCCGAGAGCGGCTGCACGCCGGCGACGGTGATCTCGAGCTCGTCGGCGCTGAACGTGGGCCGGTCGCCGTCCGGGGCCGTCGCCGACAGGCCGTAGATGCGGACCGTGCGTCCGGCCGGGTCCACCTCGCAGCGCCCGAGCCCCACGTCGGCTCCGAGCAGGCCGGGCAGCTGCCGCCGGGCCAGGGTGCAGGCCTGGTCCCAGGCGAAGCGCGAGCGGCCGACGGCGAGGAAGGTCAGCCCTCCGGCGAGGAGCGCGAGGAAGAGGCCCACCGCGAGGAGCCGGCGCCGGCGGTTCGGGCCGCTCCACTGCATGGGGTCAGCTCTTCAGGCTCTCGAGGTAGCGGTCCACCTCGGAGAGGTCCACGTTGCCGGCCGCGGTCGGAGCCGGCGTACCGTTGCCGACCGGCAGCTCGGCAGGGCCAAGCGCCAGGTTCCGCGCGATCTCCTCGATGCTCGGAGCGTCCACCGTCGTCGCGCCGGCGAGGTACGCCTCGAAGAGCGCGTTGTCGCAGAGGGTGTTGATGATCCGCGGCGAGCCACCGGAGAGCCGGTGCAGCACGTCGATGGCCGCCGGGGTGAAGGGGATGTGGCTCCCGCCTGCGGTGTGGATCCGGTGCTCCACGTAGGACCGGGTGGCCTCCGGGTTCAGCGGCTCGAGGCGGTAACGCATCGCCACCCGCTGGGCCAGCGGCGGATCCAGGCGGAGGTTGCGCTCGATCTCCGGCAGCCCGAAGAAGACGAAGGAGATGAGCTTCCGCTCCGGGACCTCGAGGTTGAGCAGGCCCCGGAACTCCTCCATCAGCTCGCGAGTCTCGAGCATCTGGGCCTCGTCGATCAGCACCACCGCCTTGCGGCCCTGCTCGTGGATCTGCATCAGCCGCTGGTAGAGCTGGCTGAGGAGGGCGAGCTTCTCCTGGGCCGGGTTCTCCACCCCGAGCTGGAGCGCGATGCGCCGCAGGAGCCACGAGGCCGTGACCCCGGAGTGGATGATGACGAAGAGGGCCGCCTCGTACTCCTCCTCCGGAAGCGCATCGAGCAGACGCCGGGCCAGCGTGGTCTTGCCCGCGCCGATGTCCCCCACCAGCACCGAGAGCCCCCGCATCCGCGAGACGGCGTGGGTGAGACGGACCAGCGCCTGCTGGTGCTGCGGTGACTCGAAGTAGAAGCGGCTGACCGGCGCGTTGGAGAAGGGCTCCTCGGTCAGCCCGAAGTGTTCCAGGTAGCTCATCGTCGGTGGGGTTCTTTACAGGTACCCGACCTTGCGCGTCTTGGCCGTCGGCGCAGGCTCGGGTGGGGACGGCCGGGTGGGTGCCGGCCGACCGGCTGCGGTGGGTCGCGCCGGTCCATCTTCCTCGGGTCGTACGGTGGCCGACAGCCGGTGCACCCGGTCCGCGACGTCCCGGTGTCCCGGCTCGGCCTTCTGCACCGCCAAGTACTGCCCGAGCGCCTTTCCCGCCGCGCCCGCGGCCTCGTGGGCCAGCCCCAGCTCGTAGCGCAGGCTCGCCTCACGCGGACCCGCGTGCGGGCTGGCCAGCGCGTCGCGGAAGGCCGCCACCGCCTTCGGCAGATCGCCCCGCATCCCCTGGAGGAGTCCGATCATCGTGAGGCAGTCGAGCTCCTTGGGCTGCCCCTGCGAGCCCTGGCGCGCGACCTCGAAGACCTGCACCGCGTCGTCGAGGAGGCCCATCTCCTTGTAGGCGATGCCCAGGTCGTAGTGAGTGTCGACGTCGTTGCTCGGCACCACGCGCTCGAGGCCCTTCTTGAACTCGCTGAAGACCTCCTCCACCGAGTACTGGAAGTCCCCGCCGGCAGGCGCGGGCTCCTCGGGGGGCGCACCCAGCTCCTGGATCTCGTCCGCCAGCTCCTCGGCGAGGTTGTAGGAGCCGGTGCTGACCGGGATGGGCTCCATGGCGGCGGGCACCGCGTGCGGAGCCGGAGCCGGAGTGGGCGTGGAGCGCGGAGCGGCCTTCCCGGCCTCGAGCGCGGCGAGGCGATCGCGCAGGGCCGCGGTACGCGGCAGGCCCGGCCGGACCAGCTCCACCGTGTCCAGGACCTCGCGCGCCTCTTCGACCAGTCCCTGCTCGAGGAAGAAGCTCGCCTCGTTGAGCTCCTCGGTGACCGGGCCGCTCTCCTCCACGGCGGTCTTCGGTGCCGGGCGCACGGGCGCCTGGGGCGCGGGAGCGGGAGGCGCGGGCGGCACGAGCACCGGGGAGGACGTCGGACGGGCGACGGCCCCGTTGGCTCCGGTGCGCGCCGGCGCGCCGTTGCTCGCGCCGGGAGCCGCCCGGGGCGCAGGTGCCGGCGGCGGAGGCGGGGCGGACGCTGGCTCGGGCGCCGGAGCAGGACGCCGGTACGCGGCCTGGGTCCAGGCGGTGCGAGCGACGGTCGAGGCCGCAGGGGGCGGCGGAGGCGGGGCGGCCGCACGCGTGGGAGGAGGCGGGGGGGCGGCCGCACGCGTGGGAGGAGGCGGCGGGGCGGCCGCACGCGCGGGAGGAGGCGGGGGGGCGGCACGGGGCGGCGGAGCGGGGGGGGGCGCCGGGGTGAGCACCACCTCCTCGTCCGGAGGAAGCTCGACCGCGCTCTCCACGCCCGGCTCGTAGGCGCCGAGCGCGTCGTTCATCTCGGTGCGGTCCGGGGCCGCGTCGTCGTACGGCATCGCATCGCCGTAGCCCTCGAACGCCGGGGCGGGCGGGACGACCCCCCTCGCGCTGCGACGGTGGGGGAGAGCCTCGTCGACGACCGCCGGCTCGTCGTCGACCAGCATCGCCTCGTCGTCCTCGGCGAGCAGCTCGTCGTCGGCGCCCGGCGCGGCGCTCTTGAGCGCCAGGTCGTCCGAGGAGGAATCCAGACCGTCCTCGGCGAGGAGGACGTCCTCCTCTTCGGCCTCGTCCAGCGCCGGATCCCCGAGGCCCCGCACCGTGTCGGGCCGGAGCACCGACAGGAAGGCCGCCATCTCGGGATGGCCCGGCGCCTCGGAGAGCAGCGTGTCCAGGTACGGCTGGGCGCGCTTCCGCTCGAGGCCGCGGGTGCAGAGCCGGAGCACGTTGAGCAGCTGCTCGGTGGCCTGCGCCCCCTGACCTGCGGAGCGGTAGATGACGTACGCCTTCTCGTGCGCGTCGAGGTTCTCCGGGTCGACGGCGAAGATGCGCCGCAGGTGCTCCAGCGCCTTGTCGTGCAGCCCGTACTTCACGTAGACGTCCGTCTCGGCCAGCAGCTTCTGGATCTGCTCCCGGCTCAGGGTCACCGGCGTAGGTGCGGGAGCCGGGGGTGGCGGCGGCGGAGGCTGAGCGGCCTGCACCGCGGCGATGGCCTGAGACACCGAGGTTCGCGCCGGGCGCGGCGCGGGCGCCGGGGCCTCCCGGGGGGCCGCTGCCGCGGGACGCTGGCTCGCCTTCCAGGCCACGAGGTCCGCATCGGACGGGTCGATCCGCTCGATCCTTCCCCAGGCGTCGCGGGACTCGGCGTGCTGGTTGCGCTCGGCGTAGAGCTTCGCCAGCTCCTTGTAGACGCTCAGCGTCTTGCTGGTGTGGTTCAGCGCGGTGAAGGCCTGCGCCAGGAGATTCAGGGTGGGGATGTCGCGGGGGTCTGCCTTGAAGCACAGCTGCAGCTTGGCCAGCGCGCGCTTGTGGTCGCCGCGGGCGAGGTAGTCGTGCGCGAGGCTCCGGGCGAGCTGGACGTTGTCCGGCTCGAGCGCGGCGATGCGCTCCAGCACCCGCAGCCGCTCGTCGGGACGGTTGTTGCGTTCCAGCCACTCCGCGGCGCGCTTGAACTCGCCCAGCGCCTCACCGCCCATCTGCTCGCGAGCGTAGAGCTCGGCCAGCTTGAGGCGGCTGGAGACGTTCTCCGGATCCAGGTCCACCATCTTCTTGAGGGTGGCGAAGGTGGACTTGGTGTCACCCTTGCGCTCGTGGTGGACGACCACCACCTGGAAGAACGCCATCGCCTCGGTCATCAGCCCGAGGTGCTGGTGCAGCTCGGCCAGCTTGACGTTGACCTCGACCAGGTCGGGGTTGAGCTTGAGGACCTGCTTGTAGAGCGCAACGGCCTTGAGGAAGAAGCCGTCCTGCGCGTAGATCTCCGCGACGCGGGTGAAGAAGGACGCCGCCTGCGCGTTGTCCCCCTTCTTCTGGTACAGCTCGCCCATCTTCTGGAGCACGCGCATGTCGCGCGGATCCAGATCGAGCACCTTCTGGTACTCGCGGATGGCCTTGTCGAAGGCGCCCTTGGCGACGAGCTTGGCCGCGCCTTCGATGATCTTGTTCTTGTCCATCGACCGGCCGGCGCATGTGCAGACGAGACCGAGGGGGGTCGGCCCGGGCGCATGCGGCGGGGAGTCTCCACCTTGGACGGTACCGTGGCGACGAAGCGACCGTCAAGGAACGTGCCGACACGTTCCTCAGAGAGTCCAAGGGGTTACGGGGTTTCTTCGATCGCCTGGCGGAGGCGCCGTGTGCCTGCCTCCGAGGCCAGCAGGCGCTCGACGAGGCGGGTGTCGTACTGCCCCGAGGTGAAGGCGTCGTCGGCCAGGGCGGTCCGGTGAAACGGGATGTTGGTGCGGATGCCCTCGATCACGTACTCGCCCAGGGCCCTCTGGAGCCGGGCAATGGCCAGGGGCCGGTCCTCGGCGTGGACGATGACCTTGGCCAGCAGCGAATCGTAGTGAGGGAGGACGGTGTAGTTTTCGTACGCAGCTGAGTCCACCCTCACCCCGTACCCCCCCGGGACGCTGTAACCGGTGATCTTCCCCGGCCAGGGCGCGAAGGTGACGGGGTCCTCGGCATTGACCCGGGCCTCGATGGCCGCCCCTCGCAGCTGAACGTCTTCCTGTTTCCGGGACAGTGGCTGGCCCGAGGCGAGGAGGATCTGCTCCCGGACCAGGTCCACCCCGGTCACCGCCTCGGTCACCGGATGCTCCACCTGGACCCGCGTGTTCATCTCCATGAAGTAGAACTCGCCGCGCTCGTCGAGCAGATACTCGATGGTCCCGAGGTTGTTGTACCGGATGCGCTCCATGGCCCGGACGCTCACCTCGCCCATCCGGCGGCGGAGCTCGGGCGAGACGGCCGGAGAAGGGCTCTCCTCGATCAGCTTCTGGTGGCGGCGCTGGACCGAGCACTCGCGCTCGCCGAGGTGAATGACCTTGCCGTGCTCGTCGGCGACGATCTGGATCTCGATGTGGCGGGGCTTCTCGATGTACCGCTCGACGTACATGTCGCCGTTGCCGAAGGCGGACGCCGCCTCGGCCGACGCGGTGGCGAAGGCGGCGGAGACCGCGTCGCGCCCGCGGACGATCTTCATCCCTCGGCCACCGCCGCCCGCAGCCGCCTTGAGGATGACCGGGTAGCCGATGCGGTCCGCCTCTGCCTGCGCCTCGGCCGGGCCCTTCAGCACGCCCGCCGAGCCCGGGAGCAGAGGCAGCCCGGCCTCCTTCGCCGCCTCGCGGGCGCGCACCTTGTTGCCCATGAGGCGGAGCATCTCCGGGCGCGGCCCGATGAAGCGGATCTTGCAGTTCTCGCAGACCTCGGCGAAGTCGGCGTTCTCGGAGAGGAAGCCGTAGCCGGGGTGGATGGCGTCGGCCCGGGTGATCTCCGCCGCGGAGAGGATGGCGGGGATGTTGAGGTAGCTCTCGCGAGACGGAGGCGGGCCGATGCACACCGCCTCGTCCGCGAACCGGACGTGGAGCCCGGTGGCGTCGGCGGTGGAGTGCACCGCGACGGTGGGGATCCCGAGCTCGCGGCAGGCGCGGATGACCCGGAGGGCGATCTCTCCCCGGTTGGCGATGAGGATCTTCTTGAACATCGCCTCAGGCCGGTTCGACGCGGAACAGCGGCTGCCCGAACTCCACCGGCTGCCCGTTCTCCACCAGGATCTCGGTGATCTTCCCGGGCTCGTCGGCCTCGATCTCGTTCATCAGCTTCATCGCCTCGATGATGCAGAGGACCTGGCCCTTCCTCACCACCGAGCCCACCTCGACGAAGGAGGGCTGATCCGGCGCGGGCGTGCGGTAGAAGGTGCCGACGAAGGGCGAGGCCACCACGTGCCCCTTCTTGTCAGTTCCGGGTGCGGCGGCCGGGGCAGGCTCGGACGCCGCGGCGACCCTCGGCGCGAGCGACACCGGCTGCATCGGTGGCAGCGGTGCGGACGCGGCCCCGGGCGCGACGTGGACGATCGGCGCCGGGCCGTGTCCACGGGTGATCAGCAGCCGCTCCGGTCCGCGCCGCCAGGAGAGCCGGGTGATCTCCGTGGTCTCCAGCAGCTCCACGATCCGCCGGAGCGCATCCACGTCGAGCAGTGAGGTGGCCGGCCCCTCGTCGCGCGCGTCGGTCTCGTCCCCTCGCTTCTTGCTCGCCATGGTCAGGCGGTGGCGACGCGGGTGAGGTACTTGCCGTCCCGGGTGTCGATCTTCAGGACGTCACCCTCGTTGATGAACAGCGGGACGTTCACCACGTAGCCGGTCTCGAGCGTCGCGGGCTTGGTGGCGCCGCTCACGGTGTCGCCGCGGATGCCCGGGTCGCACTTCACGACCTTCAGGTCCACCGAGTTGGGCAGGGACACGCCGAGGGCCTTGCCGTTGTAGAAGAGCACCGAGGCCTCGATGTTCTCCTTGAGGTAGTTCCTCGAGTCGCCGAGCACGCCCTCGCCCAGGAACGTCTGCTCGTAGTTCCGGGTGTCCATGAAGTAGTAGTCGTCGCCCTGCTTGTAGAGGTACTGCATCTGCCGCTCGTCGATGTCCGGCTTCCCCACCTTGTCGCCGCTCTTGAAGGTGGGCTGGAGCACCCGGCCGGAGAGGAGGCTCTTGATGCTCGTCCGCACGAACGCCGAGCCCTTCCCCGGCTTCACGTGCTGGAACTCGATGATCTCGAAGGGCTCTCCGTCGACCTCGATCTTCAGGCCCTTCCTGAACTCGGACGTATCGATGACACCGGCCATGGCCGCTGCCCCTTACTCCGAGGGGGCCCGGCTGGGAAGGGCCCAGTCGCTAAAGTTCGGCGCGGATGCGCGGCGCGGCGATGCGGAGCGCGTAGCGTCCCTTGCCGTAATTGCCGGAGGCCCGGAGCGCGAGCACGACGAAGTACTCGTCGGTCACCAGCCGCATGACGGTGAGCACCTGGTCCGAGTTGATGCTCACCTCGGTGACCGCGCCGGTCTTGAGGAGCTGCGCGGCGTTCTTCACCTGACCGAGCACCGCCGCGTACTCGATCAGGGTGGACTGCACGTCGAGATCCGAGGCGGCGTCCACCTGGAAGTTCTCGACCGCGATGCCGTCGAAGCCCATGACCGAGCACGCCAGGGCTCCATCCACCGACCGGACCACCTCCTCCAGCAGGGGCAGGAAGGCCATCGCGCGGGCCTGGCTCAGGGCTTCGTGCAGGAGACGACCTGGTCGCGTCCGGGGATGCCGCAGGGGCCCCCGTTGATCACCAGGCCGCCGGTGCCAGCGGAACAGTCGAGCGGAACGGTCGAGCTCCGGTAGACCGTGACCGGGAAGCTCACCTTGTTGGTGTACTTCGGCTGGCCGGCCACCAGCTTCCCGAAGATCTGGAAGGTGACCAGGACGGTCTGGGGAACCGTGTCGATGAGCGTGCTGGCGCCGATCGCATTCGAGGCGCCGGGCTGGATCAGGCTGGCCCCCACGGTGTTGGTGTCGGGCAGGGCTCCTGCGGCGATGGTCGCGTGGATGTTCTGGAGCTCCGAGGCGAGGGTCACGGCTGGATCGGTGTACTGGTACTCGTAGACCACCGAGTCCGCGACGAAGTCGTTGCTGTGACCGGGGTCGACGACGTCCCCGTTGACCGTGAGCGGGACGGGCTGGAGGTTGTTCTCCCAGGCGAAGACCTGACCGTACGACCCGGTGGAGGTGATGAAGCCTCCGCTGACGTACGGGCGGAAGTCGACCGAGCCTCCCTCGACGTACTTCGTGTTGTCGCTGAAGTCGCACTTGTCGCCCGGCGCCCGCGCCGCGAGGACGACGACGTTGATGGGGTCGGCCGAGCACGCCGCGAGGACGAGCCCCAGCAGCGCGAGGGGAAGGAGTGGATTGCGACGTCTCATTGGGCACCTCCAGCCGGCGCGCTCGCCGACGCGACGGGACGAACCGCCGCCGCCTGGGTCACGATGCGCGGGGTGATGAAGATCAGCAGCTCCTGCCGGTTCTCGGACACGGTGTTGGTCTTGAAGAAGAACCCGATGATCGGGATCTTCATCAGCCAGGGCACGCCCGCCTCGTTGGTGGATCCGCGGCGGACGTAGATGCCACCGATCACCGTCGTGTCGCCGTCCTTCACCAGGACCTGGGTCTCGGCCTCCTTCTTCTGGATGGCCGGCTGACCGTTCGCGCCGGTGTTCGCGGGATCGGGCTGGTTGTTCGTGGCCTTGATCGCCATCAGGACGCTGCCGTCCGAGGTGATGTGCGGCGTCACGTCGAGCTGGAGCCGGGCCTCGACGAAGGTGGTGTTCACGCCCTGCGCCGACACCTGGCTGAAGGGAATGGACACGCCCTGGCTGATCGACGCCTTCTGGTTCTGGAGCGTGGTCACCTTGGGCGCGCTGATGGTCTTCACGGTTCCGTTGCTCTCGGCCGCGGAGAGCCGGAGGTTCAGCTGCAGCGCGCTGTTGGCCGAGCCGAAGGTGAAGCCGAGGGCGCCGCCCGCTCCCGCGCCGACCGCCGCCGGGAGGTTCACTGCGAAGTTCGGCGCACCGGAGACGCCGGTCGCCGACGCGGTGCCGAGGTCCGAGCCGCCCGTTACGCGGACCGTGCTGGGGAAGTTCAGGCCGGTGGGGTTGCCGCTGGCCGTTGCCGCCTGTCCGAAGCCGCCCCACTGAACGCCGATGGAGCGCGAGAAGCTGGTGCTCGCCTCGACGATGCGGCTCTCGATCAGCACCTGGGGCGTCATCGAGTCGAGCTTCTCGACCAGGTTGCGGGCCTTGCCGATGTTGCTGCCGATGTCGCGGACCACCAGGGTGTTGGTCCGGCCGTCCACGGCCACCGTGCCACGCTCCGTGAGCACGTCCTTGACCCGGCTGGCCATCTGCTCCGCCGAGGCGTAGTTCACCGGGATGAGCTGCACCACCAGGTCCTCCTGGCGGCGGAGCGCCTTCTTCCGCTCCTCCCGGGACCGGGCCTCCTCCTCGAGGGTCTTCAGGGGAGCGACGCGGATGATGTCCCCGACCTCCTCCTTCCCGAGGCCCTTGCTGGACAGGATGATGTCCAGGGCCTGGTCCCAGGGGACGTTGCGGAGGCGGATGGTGATCTTCCCGGTGACGTCGTCGGCGACGACGATGTTCTTCTTGCTGACCTCGGCGATCACCCGGAGCAGGTTGTGGATGTCGATGTCCTTGAACTCGAAGGAGACCTTCTTCCCGACGTAGCGGGTGCGGCCGGTGACGCTCTGGGAGGTCACGACTGCGGGCTCGGTGGTGAAGCCGGCGGTGCGGTTGGAGACGGCCACCTCCTCGGTCCGGGTGCCCTTCGCCTCCAGGTGCCAGAGCAGTCCGTCCGCCACGCGCTCGGCGCGCTCGGTCAGCACTCCGTCGGCGGCCACCACCACCCTGACCTTCTGGCCGTCACCGGGGACGGGGAAGGTGCTGATCATCTTGATCGGCGTCTCGAGCGCCGAGGTGTCGAGGCTGCGCTCGAGGCGCTTGGGCAGCTTCACCCCCGTGAGGGTGAGGACCGCGGCACGGTCATCCGGGCGGGAAATCTCGAAGCCGGCCGCGCGGCTGAGCTTGATCTGGATCCGGCCGCCGCGAGAGGACTCGACGAAGCCGAGGTCCAGCATCTCGGCCGTGGCCTGACGGCCGTCGGAGGAGACGGCGGCACCGGCACCCGCCGCGGTCACCACCCGCTTGCCGTCGATCTCCACCTCGCCGTCCTGCAGGTCGCTCTTTCCGTGGGCCGGGGCCGGGGGCGTGGCGGCCGAGGCCACCGCGGGGGAAGCGGGCGCCGGAGCGGCGACGGTCCAGCGGAGGCCGTTGCGGCTGAAGGCAACCCGGCCCTCCAGCGAGGGCTCCACATCCACCACCAGCCGCACCTTGTCCGGGTGCGAACCGGCGCGCAGCGTGGAGAAGGGACCGCTGCCCTTGCGCACCGAGGTGGCCAGCTTCACCCCGGCGACGTCGAGCGCGAGGCGGCTGGGCCCGGTGAGCCGGAGCAGCTCGTAGCCGCTCACCTCGCCGTCGAAGGAGAGCTGCAGCGTGTCGCCCTGGGAGCGGACCGCGGTGAGCCGGCGCGCGGGGCTCTTCACCGAGCGAGAGTCGTGCGCCACGACGACCAGGTCCGCCCCCGCGGGGATGGACGCAGCCGGGGCCGGGGCAGCGACCGGAGCCGCGGCGGCGACGGTCGTCACCGCGGCAGCGGCCTTCGGAGCCGGCGTGGCGGAAGGAGCGCTCGCCAGCGGCGCGCTGGCCGCGCCCTCGCCGACCACCGAGACGAGGAGGAGGTTCCCGTCGGCCTTGACGTCGTAGCTCTTCGCGGCGCGGAGGGTGACCATCACCCGGCCCACGCTGCTCGTCGAGTCGGTGAACTGCGAGACGTTGATGCCGGCGATCGGTCCCTGGCCGTCCTTCGCGCCGCGGATGGCGGTCGCGTCGGCGGAGGTCACGTCGATGACCAGCCGGTCCGGGCCGCCGAGGCGGAAGACGGTGAAGATCGGGGCGCGGCTGCCGGTCACGACGACCCGGGCGCCCGACGGTGTGCCCTCGAGGCGCACCTCGCGGAGCACGTTGGCTTCCGCCGCCAGGGCCGGGCTGGCGGCGAGAATCGCCAGCCAGCCGATGAGGAGTCCTTTGCTCTTGGTCACGGGGCTCTCCACACGGGCCTCAATAGGGTTTCCCGGTCGCGAGGTCGGTCTCTTGCTCGGGAGGCCGCTCGGTCTTGATGGCCAGGGTGACGGGGTTGGCGGTGGTCTTCCCGTCGGGGGTAGTGAAGTACTCGGTGACGACCACCGCGTCGCTCATGATCTGGGTGACCTTTCCGCCCTGCCGGCCCACCCGGGTGTTGCGGCGCACGAAGTACCCGCGGCCCTGGGGGTCCTGGACCATCGCCAGGGGGTTCGCGTCGCCGCTCACCACCGCGACCAGCGTGAGCTGGTCCACGTCGAACCGGCAGAGCGGCTCGGTGCACGCGGTGTTGGCGAGGGATGCCTGGGCAGCGGGCTCGGCCTCGGGGCTGCGGAACGGGTCACGCTTGCCGATGGGGTTGTACACGTAGGTCGGTGCCGCCGGAGCAGCGGCCTCGGGCGGAGCGGGCGGCTTCGCGACCGCGGCCTTGGTCTGCGCCGCCGGCGACGGAGGGGGCGCGCTTCCACCGCACGCCGCGGCGAGGACGGTCCCGGCGAGCACTCCGGCGAGCTGGAACGAACGGGCGCTCATTGCACGGCCGCCTTGTTCTTTTCCTGCTGCGCGGCCTTGGGGTCGAGGAAGCGGAACGTCGTCGCGACGAACGACGAGTTGAGGACCACCTTCTCCGACTTGAGCGTCGGCGAGCCGAGCTGGATGTTGTTGACGTTGACGATGCGCCGCAGGTTCGCCAGCGACTGCAGGAACATGGCGATCTCGTGGTAGTTCCCGGTCAGCGCCATCTTGATCGGGATCTTCACGTAGATCTGCGCGGACTCCTCGGGAGCGGGCTCGACCGCGGAGATCTCCAGGCCGCTCTTGCGGCCGATCTCGTTGAGCTGGGCCAGCAGCTCGTCGAGGTCCGCGGCCTCGGGCAGCTCGGCGAGGGCCTCGTCCAGCTTCTGCTGCAGGACGTCCATCTCCCGGCGGCGCTCGTTGAGGTTCTGGGCAATCTCCGACTTTTCCTGGAGCTGCGAGTCCAGCACGCGTTGCTGCGCCGCCTGGCTCTCCAGCGTCGCGAGCTCGGGGCGAACCATGAGCACGAAGTTCAGGATGGTGAGGATCACCAGAGCCGCGGCGAGGCCTCCCCATCGCTGGAGGGGCGGCGCCTTCAGGACCTTGTCGATGATCTCGTCCATGGCGTCCTAGATGGCGTAGTTCGAGTTCATGTTGATCTCGAACTCCACGATGCGCTGTGTGGTGCTCGAGCCCTGGCTCTGCTTCGACTCGGCCCTCTTCAGATCGACGCGGGTGAAGAAGTTGGAGATGGACTTGGTGGGGAAGTCCTCCACCGCCCCCTCGCTCCCCACGAGCTCGACCCGGGCAGTGGCCGCGTCACGCTTCTGCTCGATGAGCCGGCCCATCCCCCGAGGGGTCCAGACCATGCTCTGCAACCCGCGCATGAACTCGGCCACGTCCTCGTGACTGACGGCGCGGCCGGTCATCTTCACCGCGCTCGACTTCTCCTCGAACGAGGTCAGCCAGACCTTCTTGGGGATGGCGGTGGAGAGCGCGTCCAGCATCCGCACCGGGCCGGTGCGCTGCTTGCGCAGGTCGGCGAGGATCGCCAGCTTCGCCTGGACGTCCTTCTTCCGGGCGTTGATCTTGTCGACCTCGCCGATGACCTTCTCCAGCTCGGCGATGCGGGCCTGGGTGGCGGCCATCCGCTGGGAGTTCTTCTTCTCATCGGAGGCCAGTCCGTCGTACCAGAGCCAGTTTCCGATCAGGGTGATGAACAGCGCCCCGCCGACGACCACCAGGAACTGGCGTCCGACCTCGCGCTTCTTCTCCTGCCGGACGGGGAGGAGGTTGATGTGGATCATCATCGCCGCATCCTCCTCACACCAGCTTGTCCCCGGGCCGGCGCAGGGCCAGCCCGACCGCCACCGCCGCCATCGGCGCGACGTCCATGATGAAGCCTGGATCGAAGCGGCGGCTGTCGATGATGACGTTCTTGAACGGGTTCGCGATCTCCACCGGCACGCCCACCCGGGCCTCGATGGTCTTGAAGAGCGCGGGGATCTTTGCCGTTCCTCCCGAGAGGTAGACCTTGGAGAACTTCGTGTCCGCGGCGGTGCCGGCGTAGAAGTCGAGCGATCGCTGGATCTCGCCGGCGACCTGCTCGGCGACGCCGGCCATCACCCGCTCGACCTCCTGGGGAACGACCGCGTCCGACTCGCTGCGCCCACCGCCGATCTTCAGCGCCTCGGCCTCCTCGTAGGAGACGTTGAGCTGCTTCTGGATCTCCTCGGTGAACTGGTTCCCGCCGATGGTCACGTCGCGGGTGAAGACGGTCACCCCGCGGTCGAGGATGTTGATGTTCACCACCGAGGCGCCGGCGTTGATCAGCACCACCGTCTCGGCGTCCGCGCTCTCGTAGTTGGCGCTGAACATGTTCTGGACGGCGAAGGAATCGATGTCCACCACCACCGGGAGGAGGCCCGCCTCGGCGACCACCGTGGTGTAGTCGTTGATCATGTCCTTCTTCGCCGCGACCAGGAGCACGTCCATCTGGCCGGTGGCGGCGGATCCCTCGGTGGAGAGGATCTGGGTGTCGATGTTCACGTCCTTCACGTCGAAGGGGATGTACTGCTCCGCCTCCCACTGGATGGACTCGTCCAGCTCCGCGGAGGACATCTGCGGCATCTGGATCTTCTTGATGATCACCGAGTGACCGGAGACGCTGATCGCCGTCTCCTTCTGCTTGATCCGCAGCTCGCCGATGAGCTCCTGGATGGCCTGGACGATGGCCGTGGAGTTCATCAGCGCGTTGTCGACGATCGCCTCGGGAGGGAGCGGCTTCATCCCGAAGTTCTGCAGCGAGTAGATGACCTCGCCGCGGCGCCGGGTCTCCTTGAGCTGGATCATCTTCACCGACGTCGAGCCGATGTCGAGACCGATGGCGAGCTTGCCCTTCGCCATCACCGCGCTCCTTCGGAGGTGCCGTCGGGGAAGACCTTGCGCCGGTCCTCCACGCTGAAGCCGAGGGCGAGGATGATCTTCCGCTTGGTATCCACCCGGCACTCCGCTCCGCGCTCGACGCGGTCGATGGTGAGCACCGACACGCCCGCGCGGCGGGCCAGCTCGGCCTTGGACATCAGCTGTTCCTCACGCAGACGCTGGACGTCGTTGCGTTTGCCGCGCGCCATCGCGCCCTCCAGGAATGCACCGCGAGCGGCAAGTATCCCCGCGAAATCCGCGAGGGCGCAATTCGTGGGTTCTGCTCTTACATCCCTGTTTGATGCGTCTTTGAGGGGTTGTTGTGCGCCCGGGACGCTGGGTCCGGAGTGCCTCATCCCAGCTCGCCCTCCGCATCGGCGTCGATGCCGTACTCCTTGATCTTGTAGAGGAGCGCCCGGTGGCTGATCTCCAGCAGCTCCGAGGCCCGGGTGCGGTTTCCGCGGGTACGACGGAGTGCTGCACGGATGTAGCGCTCCTCCAGCGACCGCATGGCGCGCTTCAGCGAGAGGTCTTCCTGGCTCGAGGCCTCGACCACGGGCGTGCCCCGCTCCGCTGACCGGGGAGAGGACCAGATCCGCTCGGGCAGGTTCTGCACCTGGACGAGGTTTCCCTCTGCGAGGAGGACCGCCCGCTCGATGGCGTTCTCCAGCTCGCGGACGTTTCCCGGCCAGGAGTACGAGGCCAGCAGCTCCTCGGCTCCGGGCTCGAAGCCGGTGACCGGCGTCTGCCGGTTCAGCTCCCGGTTGAAGCGGAGCAAGAAGCCCTGGGCCAGCTCCAGCACGTCCTCCCGGCGCGCCCGGAGCGGGGGAATGGCGAGGTTCACCACGTTGAGCCGGTAGTAGAGGTCCTCTCGGAACTCGCCCTTCTCCACCAGCTTTCCGAGGTCACGGTGGGTCGCGGCCAGGACGCGCACGTCCACCCGCTCGGAGCGATTCTCGCCCACCGCCCGGATCTCGCCCTCCTGCAGGAAGCGGAGCAGCTTGATCTGCGCCGGCGGAGGGAGCTCGCCGGCCTCGTCGAGGAGAAGCGTCCCGCCGTCGGCCTCGGCGAAGAGGCCGCGCTTGGCCGTGCGGGCGTCGGTGAAGGCTCCGCGGGCGTGGCCGAAGAGCTCCGATTCCACCAGCCCCGGCGGGATGGCGCCGCAGTTCACCGGGACGAAGGGCATCGCCGCGCGCGGGCTGAGCTCGTGCAGCGCCCGGGCGACCAGCTCCTTCCCGGTCCCGCTCTCTCCGGTGATGAGCACGGTGCTGGAGACCGGGGCCACCTTGAGGATCTGCCGGTGGAGCTGCTTCACCACCTCGGAGCTGCCCACGATGCGGGCCAGCGGGTCGCGGTCCGTACCCGAGCGCCGCAGACGCCGGTTCTCGGTCACCAGCCGCCGCCGCTCCTCGGCCTTCTTCAGGACGAGGACGACCTCTTCCGGCTTGAACGGCTTGCTGACGTAGTCGAACGCGCCTGCCGCCACCGCGGCCAGCGCCGCGTCCGGCTGGCCGTAGGCGCTCATCACCACGAAGGTGAGGTCCGGCTGCCGGGCCAGCGCCTTCCGCAGCACGGTGAGCCCGTCCACCCTCGGCATCCGCACGTCGGAGATGACGGCGTCGTAGTCGCGAGCCTCGAGCTCGGCCAGGGCCTCCTCGCCATTGCCGACGGCGCGGACTTCGTAGCCCTGCGCCTGCAGGACCAGCGTGAGGACATGGCGGAGCGACGCCTCGTCATCCGCGACGAGGACCGATCGGAGGATGGACATCTGGGTGCCGGGGCATTCTCCCACGTCGGAGCGCCCTGGCGAGTCCCGCTCCTCGTCTCAGGCGGCCGGCAAGCTGACGGTAAATTTTCCTCCGCCGTGCGGGGACTCCCCCACGGAGATGTCTCCCGACATCGCCCGCAGCAGATGCTGGGTCACCGCGAGGCCGAGTCCGGTCCCCTTGCCGCCCGACTTGGTGGTGAAGAACGGCTCGAAGATGCGATCACGCAGCTCGAGCGGGACCCCTGGACCGGAGTCCAGGACCTCGATACGCACCCGCCCCGCCTCGGCCCCACCTCTCACCTGGATGGTCCCGGGACCGCCGATGGCCTGGGCGGCGTTGATCAGGAGGTTGATGACCACCTGGCTGAGCGGGCCGGGGTCGGCCAAGGCGACCACGCCAGGGTCCACCTCGGTCTCGACGGTGACCTCGCGAAACTCGGGTCCGGAGCCGACCAGCCGCGTCGCGTTGCGGATCAGCTCGGCGACGGAAACAGGTCCGAGCTGCGGGCGCGCCGGCCGGCCGAGGTCGAGCAGGCTCCGGACGATGCCGTCGATGCGCCGCACCTCCGTCTCGAGCTCGCGAAGGTAGCCGGTGAGCTCGGCGTCGGACGCGCTCTTCGCCTGCGCCACGCTGAGCCAGCCCAGCACGCCCGAGAGCGGATTGCCGATCTCGTGCGCGACGCCGGCGGCGAGCCGCCCGACCATCGCGAGGCGCTCGCTCGCTACCAGCTCGGCCTGGGTCCGGGTGAGGCGCTCGTTGGCCGCCGCCAGATCCTCGAGCTGCCGGCGGGTCAGCACCCGCTCCGCGGCGAGCGCCCCGGCGGTGCGACGGAGGCTGGCCTGGAACCTGCTGAGCAGCGGCCCGCCACCGGTCTCCTCCGGGACCCAGTCCACTCGCTCCAGGCCCTGCATCTCGCGCTCGACCGCGCCCAGCGGCCGGGCCACGGTGAAGTAGAGGATGCCGAAGGACACCAGGACAACGATGAGCAGATCCAGGCCGAGGTAGAGGGGAAGGAACTGCTGCGCCGTCTCCAGCACGTGACGGGACGCGGTTCCGACCGGGGAGGCGATCCGCAACGCCTCGACCAGCCTCAGCATCACCGGCTGGAACGAGAGCCAGGTGATGCCGGTGGCGAGCACCGCCAGGAGAAAGGCGATCGCCGCGACCCGTGCCTTCATGGCGGGACCCAGGGCTGCCCGGTCACGAGCGCCACCAGCGGCGAGGGAAAGGAGCCCGCCAGCCACGGCCCGAGGAGGGCGATCTCCAGCGCGGCCAGCGCGAGCCACGGTCCGTAGGGAAGCGCGGTCGCCTCGGGCGCCCAGCCGTCCTCGGTCGCGGGTGCGCCAGGAGGCGGCGGCGCCGAGCCGGCGCGGCCCTGGACGGCGAGGAGCAGGGTCCCCACCACCGCGCCCTGGAGCGCGCTGAGCAGCAGGACTCCGAAGAGCGGCCGCCAGCCGAGGTAGCTCCCCACGAGGAGCATGATCCACTTGTCTCCGGCGCCGAGCGCCTCCGTCGGGTCCGGCTCCGGCTCGGGCGGTGGCTCCCCTCGGCCGCGGGCGATGGCCGCCCGCAGCCTGCGCATCGGCGGACGGAGGACCTTCACCACCAGGAGCAGCGAGACCCGCTCCAGCGCCCAGAAGACGAGGAAGCCTGCGGCGGCGCCCGCGAGCGCGTCCACGACCACCGGGAGGCCGAGCGGGATCGCGCTCAGCACCCCCGCGGCCGTGCCGAGCACGGTGATTCCGACGGGGACGATCCAGTGCTCGAGGTCGATGAGCGCCAGCGGGACGAGGAACCCAGCGAGGAGCAGCACGCGGAGAAGCTCCCAGCCCCAGCCGAACGCCCAGGCGGCGGCCAGGAACAGGAGCGCGGTCAGCAGCTCCACCGCCGGGTAGCGGGCCGAGATCGGCGCGCCGCAGCCCCGGCAGCGTGCACGGAGGACCACCCACGAGAGCAGCGGGACGTTCTCGTACCAGGCGAGCGCGTGGCCGCAGCGGGGACAGCGCGAGCCGGGACGGACGATGGACTGTCCGTGCGGGACGCGGGCGATGACGACGTTGAGGAAGCTCCCCACCACGAGCCCGAGCACGAAGAGAGCGACGAGCAGCGCGGTCGAGGAGATCACCACCCGGGCAGGCCCTCCCACAGCGTGCGCTCGACCACCTCGAAGATGACCACGTCCGGTGCCTCGGCGGAGAGCATCGCCGGATCGAGCGCCGCCTGGCGCGTCCAGGTCGACCGCTCGAACGCCGGGGCCAGCGCGGGGAGCATCGCCACCATCATCGAGTCGTGGAGGACCAGCGCGCGGCGAACCGGGGCGCCGGGACAGGAGAGGCGCTGGGTGAGCCCGCCATGCACGTCGAGATCGTACCCGCTCGCCTCCACGCAGCGCTCCGGATGCACCCGCGCTTCCACCCGCAGGTCGGTCGCCACGTCCTGGAGGCCGCGCATCCGGACCAGGTCGCCCGGCGGGGCCGGAGTGGTCCGGACCTCGATCTCGCCGTCTGCCGGGACGTGCACGCCGGGGAACCTCCGCCCGAGCTCGGCGAGGAGGGGTCTCGTCGCCAGCAGGGCGCCGAGCGCGTTCCAGTGGGTGTCCGTCCTCCAGTAGAGGGGAGTCCCGGAGAACGGCCCGGTCTTCCGCGCGGCGCGGAGCGCTGGCCGGAGGTCCACCATCCGCACCCCGGTGCCCTCGAGTCGGGCGGCGAGCGCATCGAGCCGGGAGGTGGGCAGGGCGGCGGGGACCTCGGGGGGCAGCAGGTCGGGATAGATGCTCTCCTTGTCCGGAGCGATGACGACGAGGAACGTGGCCCCACTCGCCTCCACCGCACGGCGGTGGGCCTCCAGCGTCCCCACCCAGCGATCCAGCTCGGCCGCCCCGAAGGGGACCTCCGGCCGGACGCCCTGGGTCCCGCGGTGCACCCGGTAGAAGAGCCAGCCGTCCCTGCCCTCGGTCACGTCGGAGCCGTAGCTCCGGCTCAGGCCCAGGGCCTGCTTGAGCCGGGCGTCCCACTCCACGAGCTGGTGCCGCCCACCGAAGCTGGCGCGCGCGTACGCCTGGAGCTGCTGGAGCCAGGGTCCGATCCCGGCCGCGCTCGCGAGCGACGGCAGTGTCACCGGCGGCTCGCCCGCCCGGGCCCGGGCCCGTCGCTCGTCCCCGCCGAGTGAGAGCGCGGCCGGCAGGGACAGGAGGACCACGAAGGCGACGGCCAGCCAGCGGTCGCTCGCGCCGGCGGCAAGTGGGCGTTCCTCGGTGATGGCGAGCTCGGAGCGCATCAGAAGCGGAAGTAGATGAACGGGTTGTAGGTCCCGGAGGCGACCTGGAGGACGGAGAGGAAGAGCAGGCCGAGCACCGCCGCATCACGGAGCCAGCCGGCTCCGCCGCCGGCCAGGTCGAGCCCCCCGGCCGCCCGGCGCTCGCGCAGCTGGCGCAGGAACGGCGTCGAGCCGATCACGCCGGCGGTGAGGGCGAGCGCCACCGCCGGCGTCACGGTCGAGGCGAGCCCGACCAGATCCGACGGAGCCCCGAGGCCGACGAGCGCCCGGAAGTAGGTGCCCGCCGCGGGCAGGGTCGGTGCGCGGAAGAGCACCCAGCCCAGAGCGACCCAGAGCACCGTCTGCAGATGCTGGAGGCCCACCGGGAGCCGGGCGAGCACGCGGCCCCATCCGGCCCGCTCGACGATGAGCAGCGCGCCGTGGAAGGCCCCCCAGAGCACGAAGGTCCAGCTCGCACCGTGCCAGAGCCCGCAGAGCAGGAAGACGACGGACAGGTTGAGGTAGGTGCGCCACGGCGGACCGCGGTTCCCCCCCAGTGGCACGTAGAGGTAGTCGCGGAACCAGCGGGACAGCGAGATGTGCCAGCGGCGCCAGAACTCTGTGATGGACCGGGAGTAGTAGGGGTGGTCGAAGTTCTCCAGGAAGTGGAAGCCGAACATGCGCGCCAGGCCGATGGCCATGTCCGAGTACCCGGAGAAGTCGAAGTAGATCTGGATCGCGTAGCAGACCAGCCCCAGCCAGGCGCCCGCGGCGTCCAGCCGTTCGGGCCCGAGCGAGAACATGTGGTCCGCGACGACCGCCACGGTGTTCGCGACCAGCATCTTCTTGGCGAACCCCACCGCGAAGCGTCGGACGCCCTCGGCGAAGTCCGCGGAGGACACGCGGCGGGCCAGCAGCTCGCCGGCGATGTCGTGGTAGCGGACGATGGGACCGGCGATGAGCTGGGGGAAGAAGAGGATGTAGAGCAGGAGGTCGAGCGGATCCTTCCGGACCTCGGCGGTGCCGCGGAAGACGTCGACCTTGTAGGAGATCTTGTGGAAGGTGAAGAAGCTGATGCCCAGCGGCAGCGCGATGCTGGGCACGCTCAGGCCGGCGAGGCCGAGCGACACGAGCGTCCTCGCCCCGAAGCCGGCGTACTTGAACCACCCGAGCAGGACCAGATCGACGACCAGGCCCAGGGCGAGCAGCCACCGGGCCGCTGGCCGGCCGCGCCAGGCATCGATGCCGCGGGCCACGAGGTAGGTGACCGCGGTCGAGCCGAGCAGCCACCCGACGAAGGCCCACTCCCCCGCCGCGTAGAAGAGGAAGCTCGCCAGGGTGAGGAGGAGGTTCCGCAGCCTCGCCGGGGCGAGGAAGTAGCCCGCCAGCGTCGCGGGGAGGAACCAGAAGAGGAACGCCGGCTCGGTGAAGGGCATGGAGCCCGGCGCAGTCCGCCGGTCAGCGGAAGTCGCGCCGCTGGAAGACGATGACCGCCGCGAGCAGCGCCGCGCCGGCGTAGGCCACGCCGAACAGCACCACCGCCAGCAGCGTGCCCGAGGCGACCGTCACGTCGTAGGTCGCGTTGTACTTGAAGTTGAAGCGCTCCAGGTTCGGGACCAGGTAGTAGACGGCCTCGCCGATGAATCGGCGTGCGCCCTCGGACTTCCGCACCACGCGCAGGAACTCGGTCGAGAGGTGGCCGGAGAAGTAGACCGCGGCGCAGATGAAGGCCGAGATGAAGGACGTGGTGAAGGTCGAGCAGAGGACCGCCACCGCGCCCAGCACCATCACCTCCAGCAGGATCCCCAGGAAGCCCAGGAAGATGCCGGCCTGGATGTCGGTCTTGTAGATCTTCATCACCACCAGGAGCCCCAGGAACATCAGGGTCGAGGTGGCGAGGATGATCGAGACCAGGCCCAGCCACTTGCCGAGGATGTACCCGAAGCGGCTCACCGGCTTGGCCAGAACGGTGTAGATGCTCCGCCGGTCGATCTCCCGGTTGATGATTCCCACGCCGGCGAAGATGGTCAGGGCGAGGGCGAAGACGTTGATCGCCGCGAGGCCCGTGTCCTTGAGCACCCGGTCCATCGTGGTGCTCGTCACCTCGGTGAAGATGATCGAGCTGAGCACCACCACCAGCGCGAAGAGGAACAGCGAGTAGAAGACGCGGTTGCGCCGGGCCTCGGTGAAGGTCTGAGCCGCGATGGTGACGATGTTGGTGATCGCGGTCATGCCGCCACCCGGTCCTGCTCGAGGAGACGGACGACCAGGTTCTCCAGGCCCTCGCGGCGGGGCGTGACCGAGACCAGGCGGCCGCGGCGCTCGAGCACCGCGGCGACGAAGCGGTGGAGCGCCTCGTCGGAGTTCACCAGGTACAGCGTCTGCGCGCCGATGGTGGACACCTCCGAGGCCAGCGCACCGTCGATGGCGCCGGTGACGTTCTCCACCAGCACCTCGATCGGTCGTGCCTCGCGCGTGTCGAGCAGCTCGCTCACGCTGCCCTCGGAGACCATCCGGCCGCGGTTGATCAGGCCGATCCGGTCGCAGATCATCTCCACGTCCGGGATGATGTGCGTGGAGAAGAAGACCGTCTTCCCCCGCTTCTTCAAGCCGAGGATGAGGTCCCGCACCTCCGCCCGCCCGATGGGGTCCAGGCCGCTCATGGGCTCGTCGAGGATGACCAGCTCGGGGTCGTGGAGCAGCGCCTGGGCGATGCCCACCCGCTGGTTCATGCCCTTGGAGTAGCGGCGAATCTGCAGATCTCCGGCGTGCCCGAGGCCCACCTCCTCCAGCAGTCGCGTCGAACGGGCCTCGAGGTCGGGCCCGCGCATGCCGCAGAGCTTCCCGCAGAACCGCAGGAACTCCCGGCCGGTGAGCTGGTCGTAGAAGACCGGCGACTCGGGCAGGTAGCCGATCCGCTTGCGGGTCTCGTTCCGCGCAGGGTCGAGCCCGAAGATCGTCGCGGTGCCGCTGTCCGCGCGGAGCAACGACACGAGGATCTTGATCGACGTGGTCTTCCCTGCCCCGTTCGGGCCGAGGAACCCGTAGATCTCTCCCGGCTGCACGGTGAGGGAGAGCGAGTTGAGCGCTTGCCGCCGACCGACCTTCAGGTCGAGGCGAAAGCTCTTGTTCAATTCCCGCAGCTCGATGGCATTCATTTCGCTGCCCGCACCCGTCCTTCCTTCGGATGTTCGTAGACCTCGAGTCGCGTCAGGCTTGGCACGACGACCTTCCCGTTCTCCAGCCGCGCGTCCGGGGGGAGTCGCGGAAGCGATCCGAGCGCGGTGAGCTCGCCGAGGCCGACGGGCCAGCGGCCCTGCTGGTCGTGGAACTGCTGCGCGGCGGCCTCCACCTTCCTCAGAGCGCCCTCGGCCTCGATCTCCCGGAGACGCTGCTGCAACCTGGCCCTCTCGTCCGGATCGTCAGTGACCGCGAGCATCTGCTCGGTGAACAGCCGGCCCCGCTCGACGTCGCCACTGAGCGTCAGCAGCTTGGCCGCGAAGCCCTTCAGATAGGGCGGCGCCTGCGGAATCGGGGCGGCCTTCGAGAACTGCTCGGCCGCGCCCGCGGTGTCGCCCCGGTAGTTGAGCAGGTAGAAACCCAGGTACAGCCGCATCTGCCAGTCGTCCGGCCACTTCGCGACCCCGCGCTGGAGGAAGCTGATCGCGCGGTCGGTGTTGGCGAACTGGTAGCGGCCCGTGTCGTAGGGGATGGAGACGCCGGCGAACTTGTAGGCGTAGTGGAAGTCCGGATCGACGCCCACCACGACCTCGAGGAAGTCGCCCAGGTTCCGGTAGTGGTTCAGCTCCTGGGCTGGCTCGACGAAGTACTGGAGCCCGCGGACCCAGTACCAGTCCGCGACCAGCTGCTCGAATCCGAAGGACATCGCCCGCGCCGTCGCGGGACTGGGGAGGTAGATGAGCTCGCGCGCCACCAGCAGCTCGTTCTGGGCCGTGCGCTGGTCCACGTAGCGACCCGCGGCATAGCTGGTGAACAGCAGCGCGGCGATCAGGGTGAGGCCGAGCGCGCTCCAGAGGTTTCGTCGCATCGTCGAGAGCCCGGAGAGTCTAGACCAGCGCCCAAGTCACGGACAGTTGACGTCGTTGTAGGTGTTCTTCGGCTCGCCGCCCGGCACCTGGCCGTCCACGCCCACGAGGGCAGGGCAGATCCCGGCGGTGGTCGACGAGACGCTCGACAGGTACCAGAGGTCCACCTGGGCGTCGACGTCGATGTCGCCCTGCGCCCCGATGCCGAAGCTCCCGGCGCCGTCGGCGACGTTGGGGACCACGCCCACCAGGTCGTTCTGGACGGTCGTGGTGGTCCCCGCGGGAGCGACCGGAGCGTACACGGGCGCCGGCTTCGCGGCATTCGCGGCCGTGATGCCCGCACCGGTCCCGTACTTGAACGTGTCCGCCAGGATGTCCCCGTCCGTCGGCAGGCTGGTCCCCGCGGCGGTGGCGCGGCTCTCGGTGGTGCTGCAGTTCTCGTCCGCCCGGGTCGTGGTGTTGAAGGTGTACCGGTAGCGGTTCCCGCGCTCCGGCGCGAACCCGAGCTTCATCGTGCAGCTCGTGTAGGTGCTCTTCTCCTGGTAGTAGGACCGCTCGGTGGTGAAGGCCGCCTTGAGGTTTCCCTTCACCTCGGCCTGCTTCGATTTCGCCTGGAACCGGATGTAGTTCGGGATGGCGAGGGCCGCGAGCAGGCCGATCACCGCCACCACGATCATCAGCTCGACCAGCGTGAAGCCTCTCCGGATCATGGCAGGCAAGGAGTCAGGTGGAGCGTGCAGCCGGTTGCGTTCGACCTCGATGACAAAAACCCCATCGCGGAGAGAGAGCCCCGCGATGGGGTGACAGCCTTCGACTGTCCCGGACAGCTTACGGGCAGTTCACGTCGTTGTAGGTGTTCTTCGGCTCGCCACCGGGCGCGTTCTGGTCGGTACCCGCGAGCACCGGGCAGATACCGGCGGTGGTCGAGGCGACGCTGGAGACGTACCAGAGGTCGAGGTTCGCGTCGTTGTCGATGTCGCCGTGCGCGCCGCCGCCGAAGGAGCCGTTCGGGTCAGCCACGTTCGGGGTGACGCCGACCAGGTTGGCGAGGACGACCACGCCCGAACCGGCCGGGGCGACCGGGCCGTAGACCGGGAGCGGAGCAGCAGCGTTGGCGGCGGTGATGCCGGCGCCGGTGCCGTACTTGAACGTGTCGGCCAGAACCGTACCGTCGGTGTTGGCGGTCACGCCCGCGGCGACGGCGCGGGTCTCGCTCGTGTTGCAGGTCTCGTCACCGCGCACCGTGGTGTTCACGGTGTAGCGGTAGCGGTTGCCGCGCTCGGGCGAGAAGCCGATCTTCTTGATGCAGCTCGAGTAGGTGTCCTTCTCCTGGTAGTACGACTTCTCCGCGGTGAACAGACCCTTGAGGTTCGCCTTCACCTCGCTCTGCTTCGAGCGAGCCTGGAACCGAATGAAGTTCGGAATGGCCAGGGCGGCGAGGAGACCGATGATGGCGACCACGATCATCAGCTCGATGAGCGTGAAGCCCTTCTGAAGCTTCTTCATGTGTGTGTGACTCCTGATTCGGGTGATGAGCAGCGGCCGCCCCGGGGGGAGGAGCAGCTCGGGGGGGGCCTTGTGCAGGGACCGTTCCAGGGGTGCGTGCGCGCCAAGTGCCTGGATCGTCGTCCGGGAAGGCGGCGCCCGGACCTGGCGTGACGAAATCCGTCACCCCTCCCGGACCAGCAGCGTCACCTCGAGGGGTCCCCGTCCTCCACACCTTCACCCAGACCATGCTTCGCCAGCCGGTAGCGGAAGCTCCGGAAGGTGAGCCCCAGCAGCTCCGCGGCGCGGGTCTTCACCCCGTTGGCCCGCTTCAGTGCAGCGAGCAGGTAGCGCCGCTCGGCCTCGTCCAGGTGCTTCTCCAGCGAGAAGGGCTCGCCGAGCTCCACCGAGTCGGTGCCCGGCGGCGGCGTCGGCCGCTCGCCCCGGAGCGTCGGAGGAAGCGTCTCGGGGCCGAGCACGTCGGACTCTGCGAGCGTCGCCGCGCGCTCCACGATGTTCTGCAGCTGCCGGACGTTGCCGGGGAAGGCGTAGGAGCGGAGCACCGCCAGGCCCTCGTTCGAGAACCCCAGCCCCGGGCGCCCCAGGTCCTCCGCCAGACGGGAGAGGAAGAACTCCGCCAGCTCGGGGATGTCCTCGGCCCTCTCGCGGAGCGGCGGCAGCTCGATGGTGATGACGTTCAGCCGGTAGAAGAGGTCCTCGCGGAAGCGCCCGGCCTTCACCTCCTGGTCGAGCCGCTTGTTGGTCGCCGCGAGGAGCCGGGCCTCGAAGGGAACCTCCGCGGTGCTTCCGACCGGCTTGACCTTCCGTTCCTGCAGCACGCGCAGGAGCTTCACCTGGGTCGCCGGCAGCATCTCGCCGATCTCGTCCAGGAAGACGGTCCCCTCGCCCGCCGAGACCAGGAGCCCCGCCCGGTCGTTGGCTGCGCCGGTGAACGCTCCCTTCACGTGCCCGAACAGCTCCGACTCCAGCACGCCTTCGGCCAGGGCTGCACAGTTCACCGGCAGGAACGGGCGACCGGCGCGCGGGCTCGCAAGGTGGATGGCCCGCGCCACCAGCTCCTTGCCCGTGCCGCTCTCGCCGACGATCAGCACCGTCGACCGGCTGGCCGCCACCTTGCGGACGAGCCCGCGGACGCTCTCCATCGCCGCGCTCCGGCCCACCATCGAGAGGCTGTGCTCGGAGAGCGAGGCCCAGAGCTGCTGGTTCTCCTGGCGGAGGGTCCGCTTCTCGAGCGCCTTCTGCACCAGGAGCTTCAGCTCCTCGTTGTCGAAGGGCTTGCAGATGTAGTCGTACGCGCCCTGGCGCATGGCCTCCACCGCGGAGGCGGGCGTCCCGTAGGCGGTGATGAGGATCACTTCCGGAGCCGACTCGCGCGCCCGGGCGTGCTTCAGCACCTCGAGGCCGCTCTCCTTCCCGAGCCGCATGTCGGAGACCACCAGGTCCACCTGCCCGGTCCCCAGCGCCTCCCGGGCCTGCGGCACCCCGGGCGCGGTGAGCACCTCGTAGCCGCTCCGGACGAGGAGCACCTCCAGGTACTGCCGCATGCTCGGCTCGTCGTCGACGACCAGGATCTTCACGCCTTGCGGACCTCTTCCATCGGGGCGGCGAACCCCACCACGAACTCGGTCCCTCCGCCAGGGGAGGAGCTGACCTCGATCTGTCCGCCGTGAGCGCGGACGATGGAATGCACCGTGGACAGGCCCAGGCCGGTTCCCCCGGGCCGCTTGGTGAAGAAGGGCTCGAAGATGTGCGGGAGGTCCGCGGTGGCGATGCTCCCGCCCGAGTCCCAGACGTGGATCCGCACCTCGCCGTCCACCCGGCTGAAGAAGGTGCGCACCCGTCCGCCCCTCCCGGCCGCCGCCATCGCGTTCCGGAGGAGGTTCAGCAGCACCTGCCGGACCTGATCCGGGTCCACCTCGGCGTGGAGGCCACCGTGGGCGACGTCGATCTCCACGCCCGATGCCAGCGGATCGGAGGAGAGCAGCTCGAGGGTCTGCCGGACCAGCTCGTCCAGATCGCAGGTCTGCCGCACCGGGGCGGGCGGTCGAGCGAAGACCAGGAAGTCCGTGACCAGCTCACCCAGCCGGTCCGCCTCCCGGGTGAGGATGCCCACCAGTCGCTGGGACTCGGCATCGGCGCCGGGCGAGAGGAGCTGCGCCGAGCCGCGCATCGCGGCCAGCGGGTTGCGGATCTCGTGGGCCAGCTGGGCCGAGAGCGCGCCCAGCTCGGCCAGCCGGTCCGCGCGGCGAAGCTCCTGCTCGGCGCGCCGGAGGTCCGTGAGGTCCTGGAACACGACCAGGAGCGGCGACGGCGGGGTGCTCAGGGCGGAGACGGTGAGACCGAGGATCCGCCGCCCGATGGGGGTCGTCACCGTCACCTCCGAGCGCGGGCGCCCGGTGAACAGGGTCCGGACGCCGGGGATCAGCTCCTCCACGTTCCCCGGGGTTGCGTTGACCTCGAGCCCGAGGATCTGTTGCCCGGCGCGGTTCACGTAGGTGATGCGCCCCTCCACGTCGCAGGTGAGGAGCCCCGAGGGCATCGCGGCGAGGATCTGCTGCTGCAGGCGGGTGAGCTCCCGGAGGTCGCGCTCGCGCGCGGAGAGGCGGCCGCCGGTCGTTGTGAGCTGGCGGGCGAGGAACCCGGCGAGCATCGCGGTGAGGAACTGGGCGAGGACGTTGCTGGTGCAGAGGAAGGCGAGCCGCCCCACCGAGAGGGCACCGACCGGGACGAAGGTCCGGATGGTCCCCGAGGAGATCGCGGCGGTGAGCACGAGGAACGACGCCGAGCACGCCGCCGCGGCGACCAGGGCCCCCCATTGCCCGAGCAGAATCGCGGCGCCGACCACCGAGAGGAGATAGGCGAAGGTGAACGGGCTCTCCGGGCCGCCGGTCAGGAAGACCAGCACGGTGGAGATGGCCACGTCTCCCGCGACGTGGACCAGGGCGCTCCGCAGCCCGGGCTTGCTGTCCCGGAGGAAGAGCGCCTGGACCAGCACCACCACGTAGATGCTGCCCACCAGCCAGAGCGAGAGGAGATCCTCGCCGGCGATCGCCTCGGTGACCGGACGCGAGAGGAGTCGCACCCCGTAGACCGCGAGGAGCAGGGTCGCCGCGGCGGTACGGAACGCCGTGACCCAGACCAGCCGGGGCCGGAGGGAGCTGCCCGCGTCGGGCGCGTCGGCTGCGCTACTTGATTGCACCGGCGATCGAGAAGATCGGCAGGTACATGGCGACCAGGAACCCGCCGACCACCGCGCCGAGGAACACCATCAGGAGCGGCTCGATCATCGCGGTGAGGCCCGCGACGGCGGTGTCGACCTCGTCGTCGTAGAAATCGGCGATCTTGTTGAGCATGGCGTCCATCGCGCCGGTCGCCTCGCCGACGCCGATCATCTGGACCACCATGGGAGGGAACACCTTGGTCTCGAGCAGCGGGCCCGCGATGTTCTTGCCCTCGGAGATCTTTCCCCGGACGTAGTAGATGCCCTGCTCGATCGTGCGGTTGCCGGCGGTCTTCGCGGTGACGTCGAGCGCGTCGAGGATCGGCACGCCGGAGCTGATCATCGTGCCGAGGGTGCGGGTGAACCGCGCCACCGCCACCTTCCGGATCACCGAGCCGAAGATCGGCGCCTGGAGGATCAGCTTGTCGCAGATCATCCGGCCCCTGGGGTTCCGGTAGATGGCGACGAAGGCGGCGGCCAGCACCCCCATGCCACCCAGGATGTAGAGGATGTAGTTCTGCAGCCAGGCCGACATGTCGATGACGAACTGGGTGGGCGCCGGCATCGCCGAGCCGAAGTCGTTGAACATCTTCGCGAACACCGGGGTCACCTTGAGGAGCAGGAGCGCGGTGACGCCGATGGCAACGGTGATGACGATGATCGGGTAGATCATCGCCCCCTTCACCTTCCGCTTCAGCTTCTCGGCCTTCTCCCGGTAATTGGCGAGCCGGTTGAGGATCGTGTCGAGGATACCGCCCACCTCGCCCGCGGCGCAGAGCTGGATGAAGAGCTCGTCGAAGACCTTGGGGTGGTCCTTCAGGGCGTCGGCGAAGGTGGATCCGGATTCCACCTTGGCCTTGATGGCCAGCACCACCTTCTTGAAGGAGGCGTTGTCCATCTGGTTGGCGAGGATGTCGAGGCACTGCACCAGGGGCAGGCCCGCGTCGATCATCGTCGCGAACTGCTTGGTGAAGACCAGGATGTCCTTGCCGCTGACCCCGCTGCCGAACTTCGGCAGCCTGATCTCCGTCGGCTTCTTCTTGACCTTGACCGGTGAGAGGCCGAGCGCCTTCAGCCGCGTATCCACCGCGGCGGCGTCGAGGGCCTCCATCTCGCCCTTCTTCGTCTCGCCGGCGCGAGTCCTCGCTTCCCACACCCACTGCTTGGGTTTGGGAGCGGACTTCGTCTTGAGGGCGGTGGCGGAGACTGCCATGGGAACGGAATCCTAGCTCAGGAGCGCGGGGGCATGGACCGGCCAGTCACGGGTGGGGCGGTGTGCCCGGGCAGCACACTCCCCACGGCGCCACTGGCCAGGATGTTCTTCAGCTCTTCGGGGTCGGACGAGCGCCCGAAGGCCTCGTCCTGGGTGATCATTCGCTTGGTGAGGAGCATCGCCAGGCTCTGGTTGAAGGTCTGCATGCCGAACTTCGCCTGGCCGACCTGCATCGCCGAGTAGATCTGGTGGACCTTGTCCTCGCGGATGAGGTTCCGGATCGCGGGGTTGGGGACCATGATCTCCAGGGCAAGGCATCGGCCGCCGCCCACCTTCTGGAGCAGGGACTGGCTGAGCACTCCCTCGATCACGAAGGACAGCTGGGCGCGGATCTGCGGCTGCTGGAAGGGCGGGAACACGTCCAGCACCCGGTTGATGGTCTGCACGCAGCTGTTGGTGTGCAGGGTGCCGAAGCAGACGTGACCGGTCTCGGCGATGACCAGCGCGGCCTCGATGGTCTCGAGGTCGCGCATCTCGCCCACCAGCACCACGTCCGGGTCCTGCCGGAGGATGTACTTGAGGGCCGTCTTGAAGCTCCGGGTGTCGGCACCCACCTCGCGCTGGTTGATGAGGCAGTTCTTGTGGGGATGCAGGTACTCGATGGGATCCTCGATCGTCATGATGTGCTCGTGACGATCGGTGTTGATCTTGTCGATGATGCTCGCAAGCGTGGTGCTCTTCCCCGAGCCGGTGGGGCCGGTGACCAGAACGAGTCCCCGCGGCTTCTTCGACAGCTCGGTCACCACAGGCGGAAGCCCCAGCTCCTGGAAGGTCAGGATCTTGAAGGGGATGGTCCGGATGGCCCCGGCCACCGCGCCCCGCTGCATGTAGAGGTTCGCGCGGAAGCGCGAGAGCGCCTTCACGCCGAACGAGAGGTCGAGCTCGTGGTCTTCCTCGAACTTGGCCTTCTGCGCGTCGGTGAGCACCGAGTAGCAGATCTGCTTGGTCTCCACCGGCGAGAGCGGCGCCGCCTTCAGCGGAACCAGCTCACCGTCGATGCGGAGCTGGGGCGGGCTGCCGGTGGTGATGTGCAGGTCGGAAGCATTCTTCTCGACCATCGCCTTCAGGAGCTGATGGAGGTTCGCCACGTCCCTTGTCTTTCTAGAAACGGTCCGGGGCGGTGTTGCCGACCACCTCTTCGAGGGTGGTCATCCCGGCCATCATCTTCCCGAGGGCGGCCATGCGTAGGGTCTGCATTCCGAGCCGGATGGCCTCCTGCTTCAGCTCGGCGGCGGAGGCGCCGTTGATGACGAGCTCCTTGAGGCCGTCCCAGAAGGGCATGACCTCGTAGATCGCCACGCGGCCGCGGTAGCCGCGGTCGTTGCACTCGCGGCAGCCCGCCTTCTCGTAGGGGGTGAAGCTTTGCACCTTGTCCGCGGGGACACCCGCGTCGAGCAGCGCCTGCTCCTCGATGTTCTCCGCCGGGCGCTTGCAGGCGGGGCACAGCCGGCGCGCCAGACGCTGGGCGAGGATGAGGTTCAGCGACGCCGTCACCAGGAACGGCTCGATGCCCATGTTCAGGAGGCGGCTCACGGTGCCCGGGGCGTCGTTGGTGTGGAGGGTGCTGAGCACGAGGTGACCGGTGAGCGCGGCCTTCACACCGATCTCCGCGGTCTCGAAGTCGCGGATCTCGCCGATCATGATGATGTCCGGGTCCTGGCGGAGGAAGCTCCGGAGCGCCGCGGCGAAGTTCAGGCCAATGTCGTCATGCATCTGCACCTGGTTGATCCCGGCGAAGTTGAATTCGACCGGATCCTCGGCGGTGCTGATGTTCACGTCGGGGGTGTTGAGCGAGGTCAGCGCCGAGTAGAGCGTCGTCGTCTTCCCGGAGCCCGTGGGCCCGGTCACCAGCACCATGCCGTACGGCCGGTCGATGGCCTCCTTGAACCAGCGGAGCGGCTCGGCATCGAACCCGAGCTTGGTCATGTCCAGCTGGAGGTTCGACTTGTCCAGAAGCCGGAGCACCACCTTCTCGCCGAAGAGCGTGGGGCAGACGCTGACCCGGAAGTCCATCTCCTTGCCGGAGGTCTTGATCTTGATGCGCCCGTCCTGCGGGAGCCGCCGCTCGCTGATGTCCAGCGAGGCCATGATCTTCAGTCGGCTGATGATCGCGTTCTTCAGCTTCATCGGCGGCTTCATCACGTCGTAGAGCACGCCGTCGATGCGGAAGCGGACCCGGAAGTCCTTCTCGTAGGGCTCGACGTGGATGTCGCTGGCTCCCTTGCGGATCGCATCGACGAGCACGAGGTTCACCAGCTTGACGACCGGCGCGTCCTCGGCCGCCTTGACGTCGATCTCGTCCTGCTCCTGCTCGGCGACGTCCACCTGCTCGTCGGCCTGGCCGAGGATCTCGTCGAGCGAGGGGCCCTTCTCCGCGTAGTAGCGATCGATGGCCTCGCGGATGCTCGGCTCGGACGCCACCACCGGCTCGATGTTGTACCCGGTGGTGAACTTGAGGTCGTCGACGGCGTAGATGTTCGAGGGGTCGGCCATCGCCACGATCAGTGACTGGCCGGCGCGGTTCACCGGAATGACCAGGTGCTTCTGCGCGACCTCCTTCTTCACCAGCTTGACGATCTCCGGATCGATCTCGAAGTCCTTCAGGTTGATCGCCGGGACGCCGTACTGCTTGCTGAGGAAGTCGGTGAGCTTGTGCTCCTCGATCGCCCCGACCTTGATCAGGGCGGAGCCGATGCGGGTGCCGTTCTTCTGCTGCTCCTCTTGCGCTTTGCGGAGCTGCTGGACCGAGATCAGGTTCTCCCGGACGAGCAATTCACCGAGGCGGCCGGCGGACATGCGTTCGCTCTACCCTCTTGTCGATGCTGGCGTGGGGACAGACACCGGCTCCTGCGTCGAGCCACTCGTGCCGGCCGCAGCGCCGTGGAGGTTCGATCTAAGAGGTCGGAAAAAAAGGTGTCAAGGAACCGCCGAGGTGCGTGCAAGCACCACCCGTGCCTCCTCGACGTCCCGCCGGATCTGCGCGGTGAGCTCGGAGACCGAGGCGAAGCGCCGCTCGGCGCGCAAGCGCTCCAGGAACTCCACCCGCACCTCCTGCCCGTAAAGGTCCCCGGACCAGTCGAGCAGGTGGACCTCCACCGTCACCGCCGACCCCCCGAAGGTCGGCTTGGTCCCGATGTTTGCCGCCCCGCCGTGCCACCGGTCCCCGGTCCGCACCCGGACCGCATACACCCCCGAGGCGGGGAGCAGCTCGCCGTGGGTGTCCACGTTGGCGGTGGGAAAGCCGATGCTCCGGCCCCTTCCGTCCCCCTTCACCACCACGCCGTCGAGGTCGAAGGGCCGACCGAGCAGCGCCCTCGCCGCCCCCACCCGCCCCTCGAGGATGTACTCGCGGATGCGCGAGGACGAGGCCACCACGCCGTTCACCGTCACCGGCTCCACGACCGCGACCACTGCACCGCGGGACATGGCGGCCTCGGTCAGCGAGGACACCGTGCCGGCACGCTGTGCTCCATAGGTGTAGTCGCGGCCGACGACCACGGCCCGGATCCGCGCCTGGTCGAGGAGCATGGCCTCGAAGTCCCGCGCCGGCGTCCGGGCGAACGCGAGCGTGAAGGGGAGCACCACCACCACGTCCAGCCCGGCCGCCTCGAGCAGCTGGAGCTTCCTGGGCAGCGGGGTGATGAGCCGCGGGGCCAGCTCCGGCTGGAGCACCTTCCCCGGGTGTGGCTCGAAGGTGAGCGCCCCCGGACGGCCGTGCTCGGCTGCTTCCTTGAAGAGCGCCCGGTGTCCGAGGTGCACCCCGTCGAAGTTGCCCAGCGCCAGGGCCACGCCGGCGAGGGAGCGTGCGTCGTCGAGCGAGTGCAGCACCTTCATGTGGCTCGACCTGTAGCACGTGGTAGACGGCCGAGTCCCGCGGACGCGGGGGGACCCGATGACCCGAGGCCCACTCCTTCGGCCCGAACCGGCCGGCGCCGAGTTCGTGACCCTGCTCACGCCGCCGGACTGGTCCCTCGTCTTCGGCGGACCGGGCCCGCTGGAGCTGGAGATCGGGTCGGGCGCCGGGGCCTTCGCCCTCGGGCACGCGGCCCGGCATCCCGAGATCCGCTACGTCGCGCTCGAGTGGCGCAAGAAGTACGCGCGCGAGCTCGAGCACCGCGCCCGGGCCCAGGGGCTCTCCAACCTCCGGGTGGTGGAGGCCGACGCCCGCGCGGTCATCCCTCGCCTCTTCGCCCCCGGAAGCCTCGCCTGCATTCACCTCCAGTTTCCCGACCCGTGGTGGAAGCGCGCCCATCGGAAGCGGGTCATCCTCACCCACGGGTTCGCGACGCTGCTCCTCTCGCTCGCCGCGCCGGGGGCCGTCTTCGACCTGCGCACCGACGTGCGCGCCCGCGCCGAGGAGATGCTGGCCATCCTGGAAGCCGCCGGATGGCACAACCCGCTCGGCCCTGGCAGCTTCCATCTCGCCGACCCCGAGGAGGTGCCGAGCAGCCGGGAGCGCCGGTACCTCGAGACGGGAGAGCCGGTGTACCGGGCCCGTCTCACCAAGCGATGAGCCCTGTTCCATCCGGCGTTTTGACGCTTGTGCCCGAGGCCAGGCTGCCGGACGATGCCCCCTCGCCGTGCCCCGTCTCCTCGCCCTGCTGCTCCTGGCCAGCGCCGGCTGTCACCGGTTTCCGGACGACACGCCGGTCGACGCGTACCGGAGCCTTCTCTCCGCGGTCCAGCGCGACGACGACGCGCGCACGCTCGCGCTCCTCTCGGAGGCGAGCCGCTCCGCGCTCCTCGCCCGCGCCGAGGCACTCACCCGGGCCACCGGCGGCGCGCTGCACCCGCTCCCGGTGGACCTGCTCCAGGCCGATCCGCGTCCGCCGGGGCCCACGCAGGTGTCGGTGAAGTCCGAGGACGCCCGCACCGCGGTGCTGGCGGTGAGCGCGCACGGCACGGTGCAGGAGGTCCGTCTGGTCAACGAGGCCGGGCACTGGAGGGTCGTCATCCCCGCACTGGAGAAGCGCGCGGATGGCTGACCGCAAGGGCCGGCGTCCGCCGATGGTCGAGGTGGTCCGGCGGCCCGCGCCCACCACCTCCTCGCCCTCTCCCACTCCCACGCCGACGCCGACGTCCACCTCGGGCGTGTCCCCGACCCCGGTGCGCCCCAGCGGAACCGCGCCCCGTCCCACCGGACGGCCGCCGCCGCGTCCCGGTGGCCCGCCGCACGGGCGCCCCCCGTCGCGAGGGCCCGCGACGCCGCCCACGCCGCAGGCCATCCTCGCACTCGCCGCGCGGGAGCACGTGCCGGCGCGGATCGCGAAGGGTGAGCTGGAGGGGAAGATGCGGGCCCGGGTGTGGCGGAAGCTGCACGCCGAGGAGGCGAAGCGCTTCGACGAGGCCTACCGCCTGATGGGCCAGCACGCCGGGCTCGACCTCGCCGAGGCCTTCGGTCTGCTGCAGTCCGGCCTCACCCTCGAGCAGTTCCGTGCCCGTCAGGCCCGCACGCGCGCCAAGGCCACCGTGAAGGAGGCGCGCAGCGCCGTGTCCGCGGAGCAGGTCGACGGATGGCTCAAGGAGGCGGCGGCGGAGAAGGCGCCGCTGGCCTTCGTGCTCGCCGACCGCACCCTGCTCGACGTCCTCCTCAGCACCCACCCGGTGGCCTTCGTCCTCGAGCGCTCCGGGCGAGTGGAGAAGCTCTCCGTCTGCGCGCTGGCCCGGCGCTCGACCTGGGACGCGCTGCTCCCGCGGCTGCAGCGAGACGCGCGGCTGGCCCAGAAGCCGGTCGCCGTCGCGCGAGAGCCGGACCGGCGGCCGCACTCCGACCCTCGACCGTTCCTCCCCGCGGCGGGTCAGCGCGTCCGCCTGGTGCTCCGCAACGGCTTCAGCATCGAGGAGACGCTGACCTCGGTGGGGCCGTACGACCTCATGCTCGAGTCCGAGGGTGGCGAGGTGCTGGTGCCGCTCCACGCCCTGCTCTCCTGGGAGCAGGTCGGAGACGCGGCCGCCCCCAGCCCCTGAGAGAGCTCGGCGTTCCTCCCGGGCTCAGGCGTGCAGCCGCACCGCGAGCCGGTCGTGCACCCGGCGAAGCCCGTCGGTCTGTCCCGGGCCAGCCAGCGCGGCCGAGACCGCCTCGAGGGTCGCCTCGTCCTCGGCCCGGAGCGTCTTCACCAGCGAGGCCGCCGCGTCGAACAGCTCGCGCAGCTCGTCGCCGTCCCTCAGCCCGTGGCGGGGCACGTCCCGTCGCCCCTCGCCGAGGTCGAGCAGCAGGCGCCGCACCCGGTACACCGGCCCGGCGATGCGGTGGGTGATGACGATGCCCAGGGCCAGCACCGCCAGCCCGAACACCACCACCGAGAAGAGCACCAGCCAGCCGATCCGCGTCGACTCGCGCGCCACGTCTCGCCGCTGCTCGGCGACCTGGACCTGCTCGGCCTGGTACGCGGCGTCGATGGCCCGCGACTGGCGCTCGAGCTGAGCGGTGAAGGCGGGGTCGTTGAAGCGCTCGAGCAGCGTCTTGGAGAGCGACGCGTTCCCCAGCTCGTGGCTGGCCTGGGCCGCCGCGGCCCGCGCCTCGACCGCGCGCTCGGCCTGCTCCGACAGACGATTCAGCGCCCGGGCGAGAAAGATGCCCAGCAGGCCCGCGCCGAGCAGCGTGGCCAGCACCAGCACCGCGGTGAAGCGCAGCTGCATCGGCGCATCGAGCAGGTAGTTCCGGAGCTTCCTCTGCCGTACCGCCATGGTCGCCTCCATCATGGAGTCAACTCCCATTCGAACGTGCTCGCAGCGTCCTCGATCAGCCGGGGGACCAGCGCGCGGACCAGATCCACCGGCGTCCCCCCCGTTCCCTTCACCCGAACCTCGCCCAGGATCTGCTTGCTCGGCCAGGTGAGGCACACCGCGGCCATGACCACGGCGCCGCCGTCGCCGCGGAGGAGCGTGGGCTGAAGGACGTACGCCGGCGTCCCCCGCTTCGTGGACTTCGGGGCCGACTCGACGCCGTCGCTGCGGGCGCCGGACCAGGTCAGGCGCCTCACCAGCCGGGTCCGCGCCTCACCGCACAGCGCCTCCCCCAGGGGTGGGCTGGACGGATCGCGCACCGGCTCGACCCAGACGTCCACCGTGGGCCTGCGCTCCTTCACCTTGCGGAGCACGGCGAGGGCCCGGCGGATCTCCGCCTGGGGTTCGGGCACGGTCTCCCCGGCGTGAGCGATGAGGCACTCCAGGGCGCCGAGGTCATGGAGCTCCGGGAGCGAGCGGGCGACTGCCGACCGGACCAGTGGCTCGGGGTCCCCGAGCGCTGCGCACAGGGGGCCGAGCGCCCCTGGCGCCTCGGTGGTCGCCAGGGTCAGGGCCGCCTGGGCCCGGACGCGGGGGTCGGTGGCGGTCGCGAGCTGCCGGGCGAGAAAGGCGATGCGGGGGTCCCCCTCGGCCAGCGCGCTCCCCCCGAGCAGCACCGCCCCGAGCGCCACCGTTCGGAGGGTCCGGGCGGGGAGAGCGAGGGGGTGGGCGCACACGGCGTGAGGCCCCGAGCCTAGCAGACGTTATATGCAGGGATTCCATGGCCCGTACCGCCGCACAGGTCCGAGAGGCGTTCCTCTCCTACTTCGAGAACCGGGGTCACCGGCGGGTGGCGAGCAGCTCGCTCGTGCCACTCGACGACCCCAGCCTCCTCTTCACCAACGCAGGCATGGTGCAGTTCAAGGACGTCTTCACCGGGCGCGAGGCCCGCCCCTACAAGCGCGCCACCTCGTCCCAGAAGTGCGTGCGCGCGGGCGGCAAGCACAACGACCTGGACAACGTCGGGTTCACGGCGCGGCACCACACCTTCTTCGAGATGCTGGGGAACTTCTCCTTCGGTGACTACTTCAAGGAGGACGCGGTCGCCTTCGGGTGGGAGTTCGTGACGAAGGACCTGGGCTTCTCGCCGGACCGCCTCGCAGCCACCGTCTTCAACGGTGAGAAGGGCATCCCCTGGGACGAAGAGGCCGCCCGGCTGTGGAAGAAGGTGGGCGTGCCCGAGTCGCGCATCCACCGGCTCGGCTACAAGGACAACTTCTGGGCGATGGGGGACACCGGTCCGTGCGGCCCCTGCTCGGAGATCCACTACCACCAGGGCGACGACATCCCCTGCGCCGAGGAGGCCGCGGGGCGGAAGTGCCTCGGCGTCGCCTGTGAGTGCGACCGGTGGCTGGAGATCTGGAACCTGGTCTTCATGCAGTTCGAGCGGAAGGAGAAGGACAGCCCGCTCGAGCCGCTCCCTCGCCCGTCGATCGACACCGGCGCCGGCCTGGAGCGCATCACCGCGGTGGTCCAGGGCAAGCGGAGCAATTACGACACCGACCTGTTCGCCCCGCTCCTCGCGAAGGCGAGCGAGCTCTCGCGGAAGGTCTACGGCCGTGACGGCGCGGACGACGCATCGATGCGCGTCATCGCCGACCATGCCCGGGCGACGGCGTTCCTCATCTCCGACGGCGTCCAGCCCTCCAACGAGGGACGCGGTTACGTGCTCCGGCGGATCATGCGGCGCGCCATCCGTCACGGGTCGCGGCTCGGGCTGGACGAGCCGTTCCTCCACCAGGTGGTGAAGGTCGTCGTGGCCGAGATGAACGAGGCCTACCCCGAGCTCGAGGAGAACGAGGCGTTCGTCCTCGAGGCCACCCGGCACGAGGAGGAGTCCTTCCGCCGCACGCTGGCCCGTGGGCTCAAGCTCATCGACGAGGAGATGGTCCAGGCCAAGGGAAAGAAGGTCCTCACCGGCGACGTGGTCTTCCTCCTCCACGACACGCACGGCTTCCCCTGGGACCTCACGCAGATCATCGCCCGCGAGCGCGGCTTCGACGTGGACCTGGACCGCTACGAGGAGCTGATGGAGGCGCAGCGGCAGCGCGCGACCTTCGGCGGCTCGGGCGAAAAGTCGGTGGCGGACCTCTGGCCGGCGCTGCAGAGCCGGCTGGGGGAGACGGTGTTCCTCGGCTACGAGGGCGAAGGCCACGAGGGCGAGGGCTCCGTGGTGGCGCTGGTGAAGGACGGGCGCGAGGTCCCCGAGCTTCGCGCCGGCGAGCGGGGCGAGCTCCTCACCGACCGGACCCCGTTCTACGGGGAGGCGGGCGGCCAGGTGGGCGACACCGGGCGCATCGTCGGGCGGGGCGGGAAGGCCGAGGCCCAGGTCACGGACACGACGAAGCCCACCGCGGGTCTGACCGTGCACGAGGTGCAGGTGACCAGCGGGACGCTGGCCGTCGGAGACGTGGTCCAGCTCTCGGTGGACGGGCAGCGGCGGAACTCGATCCGCGCCAATCACTCGGCGACCCACCTCCTGCACCGCGGGCTGAAGATCGTCCTCGGCGAGCACGTGAAGCAGGCCGGCTCGGTGGTGGCCCCGGACTACCTGCGCTTCGACTACTCGCACTTCTCGCAGCCCACTCCCGAGCAGCTGGAGCGGGTGGAGGACCTGGTCAACGGCTGGATCCGCGACAACGCCGGCGCCGAGACCAAGGTGATGGACCTCGACGAGGCGAAGAAGGCCGGCGCCGTGGCGCTGTTCGGGGAGAAGTACGGCGACCGCGTCCGGGTGGTGAGCGTCCATCCGCAGTCCACCGAGCTGTGCGGCGGCACGCACGTCCAACGCACCGGCGACATCGGCTTCTTCAAGATCACCTCCGAGGGCGGCATCGCCTCGGGCGTCCGGCGCATCGTGGCGCTGACGGGCATCGGGGCCGCGGCCTGGGTCCGCGACATGGAGCACGAGGTGCGCCGCGCCTCCGAGGCGCTGCGGACGTCGCCCAAGGAGCTGGTGCGCCGGGTGGAGGCGACCCAGCGCCGGGTGAAGGAGCTGGAGAAGGAGGTCGAGACCGCCGCGCGGCGGGCCTCGGCGGCCAGCAGCAAGGACGTGCTCTCCGAGGCGCGCGAGGTGAACGGGGTGAAGGTGCTCACACACCGGGTGGACCCGGCCGACGCGAAGGCCTACCGCGCGCTGGCAGACCAGTTCCGCGACAAGCTCCAGTCGGGCGTGGTGGTGGTGTGGGGCGAGAAGGACGGCAAGGGCCTGGTTCTCGTCGGGGCGACGAAGGACATCGTGGCCCGCGGGTTCAGCGCCGCGGACGCCATCCGCGAGGTGGCCCGGGTGGCCGGGGGGTCGGGGGGCGGGAAGGCGGACCTCGCCCAGGCCGGTGGCGCGGACCCGGCGCTCCTCGGAGCGGCCGTCGAGAAGCTGGTCGCCTCGGTCCGGGCCTAGCCCCGTATTCCCAGGATTTGGGAAGTGCGCGGATTCGGGGCATCTTTGGCCCCACCGCATGTCCGCGCCGACGCCGCTCCGCGTCCGGCTGCCCTTCCGCAGCGAGGACGAGTTTGCCGCCAGCTATGGCGCCCACGTGGGCCGTGACGGGTTCTTTCTCGCCACGAAGGCTCCGAAGCCGGTGGGCGCGTCGCTGCTCTTCGATCTGATTCTCGCCGACGGCACGTCGATCCTGCGGGGCGAGGGCGTGGTGGTGCGCTCCAACGCCGGGGGCGAGCGGCCGGGGATGACGCTCCGGTTCGTCCGGCTCGAGGCGACGGGGAAGGCGCTGGTGGAGCGCATCGTCTCCGGGCGTCCCGCGCGGGGCAGCGCTCCGGCCGAGGCACAGGCCCATCCGAGCGCGTGGGCGGCACCGTCGGGACCGAGCGCGGTGGCCGGCTCGCCATCGCGCGAGATGCTGGCCCGTCCGGCGCATCGCGAGGCGTGGGCTCCGCCCGCGGGTCCGGCGCGCGTCCAGCCTCCCACGCCCTTCCACCCGCTCCCGGCGGCGCGTGCCGAGCCGGAGCCGGAGGAGGTCTCGGCCGACGAGGTGTCCGACGCGACGTCGGGAGAGACCCCGGAGGAGCTGGCCCCGGGTCTCGGCCCGACGCCGGTTCCCGGGACCCTCCTGGCGCCGGAAGAGCCGGTCATCCCTGCCGCGGCCGCATCCGAGGCCGTCTCCGCCCCGGGCGAGACAGCACCCGCGGAAGAAGCGGAGGCAACCTCGAAGGTGTCTGACACCTTCGAGCCTGCGAGCGCCGCCGCGGACGAGGCCGAGGCTCCGTCGAAGGTGTCTGGCACCTTCGAGCCTGCGAGCGCCGCCGCGGCCGAGAGCCCCGAGGTCCCGTCGACGGTGTCTGGCACCTTCGAGCCCGCGAGCGCCGCGGCCGAGAGCCCCGAGGTCCCATCGAAGGTGTCTGGCACCTTCGAGCCCGCGAGCGCCGACGCGGGCGAGGTCGAGGCTCCGTCGAGCGTGTCTGGCACGTCCGAGGCCGCGGCTCCGGAGGAGGGTGCCCCGAGGATGGAGGACACCCCGCTCCTCGAGGACACGACGCTCGAGGCCCTGTCGAAGGTGTCCGGCACCCCCGAGGCCGCAGCTCCGGAGGAGCGGGCCTCGTCGATGGAGGACACCCCGCCGCTCGAGGGCACGACGCTCGAGGCGTGGGCGGCGGCACGGCACGGGCACGGCTCGTCTCCAAGAGCTCCGGCCAGAGCGAAGGGTCCGGAAGGAGCGGCCGTCCCGGAGGACGCCGCGGGCACCGGCTCCGAGGCAACGGCATCGAGCGCGTCCTCGGCGGCGGCGGGCGAGCCTCCGTCGACGGAGCACCGGACCGGAACCACCGGACCGCATCCTCCGCTGGACGAGGTGGAGGTGCCGGAGCTCGTCGTCACCGAGTTCAAGGGGCCGGGTCCGCTCCGCAAGCCAGCAGGCCTCGAGCAGACGCGCGCGTCCGCCGACGTTCACGCTGCGATCACACCGCCCGCCGGCACGCTCATCGTCACGCCGCTCGACGAGCCGCCACCCGAGCCACCCGAGCGCTTCAAGCTGGAGGCGCCGGTGCGCGGTGACGAGCCGCTCCACGTCCCCGAGTCCTCCTTCCACGACGTCGGGGAGGCGCTGAAGCAGCCGGGCGCGACCCACGAGCGGCCCACCACCCCCATCCCGCTCCTCCCCTCGATGGAGACCGCGGCGCCGGACGAGATGCCGGTCCCACCGCCTCCCCCGCTGGACGAGGCGCCGATCCTCGAGGAGGGCGCGATCCGCCTCGAGCCCACGCCGGACGTCCCGAAGTCCGAGGCGCCTCCCGCTCCGTCACCGCTCACCCTCGTGCCGCCGGCGTTGGAAGCGCGCGAGGCCGAGACGCCCGGTCCGGTCGAGGCGCGCAGCGACGAGGAGACCCCATCGCCCGTGGCTCCGGCCGAGACACGCACCGCTCCGGTCGGCACCACCGAGCTGGGCATCGAGATCAACGCCGAGTCGGTCCGCGCCAGCTGGTTCCACGATGGACGCGCCGAGCCGCTCGTCCTGGACGCCGTCGGGGGCCGTCACGAGGTGCCCGTCCGGCTGGTCCGGGAGCCGGGGGCGCCTCCGCGGATGCTCGCCCCCGACGCACCGGAGGTTCCGCTCTGGGTCGGGGCACCGCTGCCGTTCCTCGGGACGCCCGCCGGGTCCGACACCGCCCGCACCGTGGCGCGTCGCTGGCCGGCGCAGGTGGTGCCGGACGACCGGGGCGAGGCGGCGTTCGCGCTCGAGGGCGGGACGGTGGGGGCGGGCGAGCTGCTGGCCACGCTGCTCCGCTGGATCCGCCACCGGGCGGAGGAGATCACTTCCCACCAGGCGGCGCGCGTGGTGCTCACCGTCCCGGTGGCCTTCAACACCGTCCAGCGCGAGCGCCTGCGCGAGGCCGCCGAGCGCGCTGGCTTCGAGGGTGTCCGGCTGGTCCAGGCACCCACCGCTGCGACGATGGCCTTCGCCCACGGGCGCGGTCTGGCGCGACGGCGCATCCTGGTCTTCCGGATGGGCGCGAGCACCTGCGACATCGCGGTGCTGGCCGCGTCGGGCAACGACCTGGACATGGTGGCCTGTGGCGGCGATGGGTCGCTCGGCGCGGCCAACTTCGACGAGCAGATCGCGCTCGCGCTGGACAAGAGCGCCCGGGCCGACGGAGCCGTGCTCCGCAGGCGCATCAGCGAGGCGGGGCTGCTGAGGACGCAGCTCGAGGACGCCACGCTGAAGGAAGGAATCATCGACGGCTCCCGGCTCTCGCGCCCCGACCTCGAGGCGCGGACCACCGCGCTGGTCGAGCGCGGGGTCCTGCTCGCGCGTGAGGTGCTGCGGTCGGCGTCGTTGACCCCGGACTCGCTCGACGAGCTGGTCCTGGTCGGCTCCGCCACCCGCCTTCCCCACGTCCGCCGGATGATCGAGGACGCGATGGGGCGGTACGCGCGCACCGACGTGGACCCGGGTTCGGCGGTCTCGACGGGGGCGGCCGCGCTGGCGCACCTGTTGAACACCGCAGGTCCGAAGAGCGCGTCGCGAACCGCGTTGCACGAGGTGCTCGGCGTCCCGCTGGAGATCATCGCCCCGGAGCTCGGCCAGGTCCGGGTGCTGGATCGGAACACACGCCTCCCGGCCGAGAAGACGCTCACCCTGACCCTCGCGCTCGGGGCGCCGCTGGAGGTGCAGGTCTTCCAGGGACCGGCGAAGGCGCCGGACCCGCGGAGCTTCCTCGGCCTCCTGCGAGCGCCGGCGGACCGCGCCGGTGACTGGCTGCTCCACCTCTCGCTCGACACCGACGGCGTGCTCCGGGCGGCCGCGACGAACCCCAGCGGGAAGCGCCAGCCGCTGCAGCTGCAGATGCCGGCCCCGAGCACGGAGTCGGAGACGCCCCCTCCGCAGCGCGTGGCGTCCGAGCCCGAGACCCCGGCGGTTCCTCCGAAGGCGGAGACCGGCGTCCTCGGCGGGCTCAAGAAGCTCTTCGGCCGCCGGTAATCTCGCCATGACGACTCGCCATCGTCCCCGGCGGCGCCGTCACGCCGTGGCGAGCTCTTCCGCCGCACCGGTCCCCCCGGCTCCGGTGACCGAGCGCCAGGACCCCGAGGCGTCGGCACGGACCGGCACACGGCTGCTCATCGTCGGCGTCGCGCTCTCGATCACCGCGGTGCTCAGCGACACGGCGCTCGCGGTCCAGCTGGTCGCGTACGAGCCGTCCTGCGACCCTTTCGTGGCGTGGTCGTTCGCCGGAGCTTGCGGAGTGCTCCGGCTTCTCATCGTGCTGATGCTGCCGTTCCTCGTCGCGGGCTCGGTCCTGATCGCCCTCGGGATCGCGAAGCGCCTCCGAGGCCACCGGGCAGCGTGAGGCAGGGCCCTCAGCCCGGAAGCAGGGCGAATCGCGACAGGAACTTCGCCGGCGACGGCTCCTCGCGGAACGCTTCCAGCACGTCCTCCGCCGGGGAACGACCCGAGCGCGCCCGCTCCTCCAGCGGCGCCAGCAGCGGGATGTCGTCCGGGTCGAGGTGCTCGAGCCCGACCCGCGCGATCCGCACCATCTCCAGCGCCATCGCCGCCAGCGAGGTCCGCCGCAGCTTCCCTCCGAGACCGTTCCGCTGCGCCTCCTCGTGGAACACCAGGTGCTCCGCGAACGACAGCCGCGGCAAGAGCCCCAGCGCGGCGTCGAGCGATGCGTCGTCGTAGAGCAGCCCTCGCCACAGCGCAGCCAGCGCCGCCGTCTGCTCGAGCGACACCGAGTCCGCCCCCCGCACCTCCATCACCCGCTTGATCCGGACCTCGGGGAACAGCGTCGAGAGATGGTCCGTCCAGTCCGAGAACCGCGCCGGCCGTCCTTCGAATCCGTGCTCCAGCAGATCACCGAAGGTCATCGCCGGCATCACGTAGTCGCCATTGCGACGCAGGAAGAGCAGCGGCGCCTTCAGCGCCCAATCGACGTAGGCGCGGTAGTCGAAGGTCCCGTCCAGCATCCGCGGGAAGTACCCGCATCGCGTGGGGTCCACGTCGCTCCACACGTGGCTCCGGTAGCTCATCCACCCGCTGGGCTTCCCCTGCACCAGCGGGCTGTTGGCGAAGAGCGCCACCAGCAGCGGCGTCAGCCGCGCGGTCGCCGTCACCTTCCGGGCGCAGTCGGCCTCCGACGACCAGTCCAGCGAGACCTGCCCGGTGCAGGTCATCAGCATCATGTCCAGGGCGAGCTTCCCCCTCACCGGAAGCGTCTGCCGCATCACCTGGTACCGCTTCTTCGGCATCCAGGGGATGTCCGCCGTGGTGCCCCAGGGACGGTAGCCCAGGGTCACGGGCTGCAGCCCGAGCTCCCGGGCCGCCTCGGTCAACATCCGTGCGTGCGCAACGTTCTCTGCGTGAACCGCCCGGGCGGTCCCGGCCGGCGACCCGGAGAGCTCGAACTGTCCCCCGGGCTCCAGCGACAGGGTGTGGTTCCCCCGGGTGAGCGCAATCGGAGGGGCGTCCGGAGCGTCACGAAACGGTGTGTATCCTCGCGCCTCCAGCAGGCCCAG
>Ga0207643_10000010_pt1 | contig 159218 bp, 132 predicted proteins | sample KBSMisM62_FD_184313 | JGI IMG/M metagenome (GOLD analysis project Ga0207643, IMG submission 184313) | Miscanthus rhizosphere microbial communities from Kellogg Biological Station, Michigan, USA - KBS Miscanthus M6-2 (SPAdes) (version 2) | ecosystem: Host-associated > Plants > Roots >... | reverse complement strand
GTGGCCGCCCAACGAAGCCCCCGACGTTGGCGCAGGAGCAGTCGAGATGACGTTCACCGAAGTCATGGACGACGTCGCGAAAGCCTTCGAGGGGCTTGGCGCGGCGGTGCTTGTACTAGGCCTGCTGCTGTCGCTCGCGATTTCCGCGCGGGTCTGGCTGCGCACGCGGCAGGGCCATGTCGCCTACCGAACGCTGAAGGAGACGTTCGGCGGCGTACTGCTACTCGGCCTCGAGATCCTGGTGGCCGCAGACCTGGTGCGCACGGTGGCGGTCGAGCCGACCTTGGAGAACGTGGCCATCCTCGGGCTGATCGTGCTGATCAGGACCTTCCTCAGCTTCTCCCTCGAGATCGAGATCGAGGGTGTTCCGCCATGGCGTCGGGCGCTCGTCAGCGGCGGCCGGTACCTATCCGAGGCCGCCTCCCGGACCGCAAACGCCACCGACAGCAGCCAGCGGAAGTGACGGGCGGCGCCGTGTGGTGCTGCTCCGGAAGAAGGTCCGGGACGCGGGTGCGGAGATGGTGCTGCTCAACCCGGCGGCCGCCGACATCGCCGAGAACCGTGAGCAGATGAAACGACTGAAGCCGAGGTCGTGCTGCAGCCTGAGCTGACCCGCGCAGGCCGCGACTAGCGCGGCGCACCGGTACTCCCCGACGTGGTCGCCGCGCGACTCGGCGAGGCGGTCGAGCTCGCGAGGATTGCCACCGGCACGCGCAGAGCTGCCCCGAGAGGCCCTCAGCCCACCCCCCTGACGACCATTTGATAGAGAGTCAAACGCTTACGACACGAACCTTGACTCGTGTCCAGGTGGTTGTCGTGGATGCGCAGGACCGCCCGACCGGGTCTCGGCGGGCGGTTGCGACGTGTCCGGGCTGGTGGTGGTCAGCGGTTGTGGGCGGAGATGTGTCGGATCTCGGCGATGATGTCGGGCCAGAGGCTGCGCGGCAGCGAATGGCCCATTCCCGGGTAGATGGTGAGAGTGGAGCTGGCGATGATCGTGTGGAGCTCCCGGGATGCGGTGGGATCGATGAGTTTGTCGCCGTCGCCGTGCATGATCGTGGTCGGGCTGGTGATGGCGGTGAGTGCGGGTCCTCGGTCGGGTGCGGTGTAGATGGCGGCGAGTTGGCGTTCTGCGTCCTCCGCAGACGCGGCCGCAGATGGCGAGGCCTTCCCGGCGGGCGGTGGTGGCCAGCCATTGACCTTCTCCGGGTCTCGGGTGGTGGCCGCTCGCTCGACGTCCGTCGCCTCGACACGAACCGGGAGATTGCTCGGAATGGGGAGCCAGACCGCACGTGCGGCATGCTTTCCGAGCCTCCGTCTCCAGGCCTCGATGGAGACGAAGATCCGTTCCGCTCGCCGCGCCAGCGTGGCGGCCATCCAGAGTTCGACCAGATGAACCAGGTGAAGATGCGGCTTTCGCAAGGCCTTCCAGCCCAGTGCCACCTCGTGGAACTGCACCCAGAGATCTTCCGGGCGAGACTGCAGCCATCGCACGAGCGGAACGTTCATTCCCCGAAAGCCGAGCGCCGTCGGCACGTACTGAAGGAAGAGACGTCGTGGGCCGGGCAGCCCGTCAAGGCGCTCCCCGCAGCTCTCGAGAGATCGGCGGTCGAACCCTCTGATCCGGTGAACCACAACTCCAGCGTCTTCCGCTTCTGGCCCCGGAACCTGCGGCGCCCACACGTGCACCGTTCCTTCCCGCTCCGCCAGGGCTCGTGCAAGGAGCCGCGTGTAGTCGGCAACTCCGCCCTTCGCGGGCGGGTACTCGGCCGTCAAGAAGTGAAGTCCCGAGTCACGCAAACGGCAGCGGTTCCCGGGAAGCAAGCACGTGCGGCCACGAATCCAGGACGACCTCGTTCAGCGGCTTGAGGAGAGCGGCGGGATCCTGAAGCCTTCCGTAGGCGCTCTCGCGCGTCGCCCGGAGCGAATGGTCTACCGCCCAGAGGTGATAGCCGTTCCTCCGAAGGTCTCCGATCAGCTCATGCACGGTGGACTGGAGCGCCGCGATCTGCGGAGGGTGAAGCTCCAGGAGCAGACTTCGGATTCGTTGCTCCCGGAGAGAACGCTTGCAACCGCGCAGCGCGAGCACCTCCGCCCCCTCGATGTCCATCTTCAGCAATCCCACCTCGCCCACTCCAGAGCGATCGAGCAGGTCGTCGAGACGCTCGGCCTGGACCTCGAACGCAGCGCCGCCCTGTGATGTTGCGACCGACGAGATTCCCCAGTTGTCGCCGCGCTCGTCGTACCCGTTGAGAACGAGTGTCCCCGGCTCCGCCGCGGCGGCAACCTGCACCGCTTCCACAGCCAGCCCGGGATTCAGCGACAGCGTCCGCTGGAGCGTCGCGAACACCCGCGGGTCCGCCTCCACGGCAATCACTCGGCCAGAAGCTCCGACCCGCGCGGCAGCGATCAGCGAGAAGTATCCCCAATGGGCACCTACATCCACGCACGTGGCGCCTTTCGAGAGCAGGGCAGGGAGCAACAGCGTCTCTTGTGCTTCGTAGTGACCGAGAAAGAAGACCTCACGCGCGAGCGAGTTCCTCAGATCGCACCAGAAGCGGATCCGTCGCGATTCGAAGGGGAACTCCGCTGCGAATGCATGGCCCGGTCCGAATCGAGCCATCCGATTCATGAGCGGGTAGCGGCCCCGAGGAAGCCCACGCAGGAAGACGCCGACGGCACGTAGCCACCCAGGCGCCGCCGGTAGGTCTGACACCGCCTCGATCGCCAATCGATCTCCCTCGAAAAATTCGGCTCGGATCGCTCGACCTGTCCTTCGGGACGGGGTTCGCGCGCCCCTGCGCATCATGCCAGACTCCGCCCGCGCTGCATGGTCACCTACGCCGTCGCCTTCCTCGTCGCGCTGATGGTCGGTGCCGTGCTCACGCTGCTGGTCCGCAACCAGGCCGTCCAGCTCGGCTGGTACGACCAGGCCAGGTCCACTCGCAACGTTCACCTCCGTCCCGTTCCGCGCCTCGGTGGGCTCGCGATCGTCGTCGCCTTCTTCACGCCGATGACCGCGCTTCTGGTCGTCGACTCCGGCGTCGGCCGGCAGTTCCTCGCCAGCCGTGACCTCGTCCTCTCGCTCTTCCTCGGCGGGAGCATGATCGCCCTGCTCGGTATCTACGATGACTTCCGCGGCTCGGGCGCCAGGCTGAAGTTCACCGTCCAGTTCGCCGTCGCCCTCGCGATGTGGGGCGTCGGCCTCCGCATCGAGAGCATCACCTGGCCCTTCGGTCCGGCCATCTCACTCGGGCCGCTCTCGCTCCCGTTCACGCTCCTGTGGATCGTCGGCGTCGTCAACGCGGTCAACCTCATCGACGGCCTCGACGGCCTCGCCGGCGGAGTCGCCTTCTTCGCCGCCGGCACCAACCTCGTCCTCGCGCTCGCCCGCGGCGACGTCCTCATGGCCCTCTGCATGGCCGCGCTCGCCGGCGCCGTGCTCGGGTTCCTCGTCTTCAACTTCAACCCCGCGACCATCTTCATGGGCGACACCGGGAGCATGTTCCTCGGCTTCGTCCTCGCGACCGTCAGCATCAAGACCTCGACAAAGTCCGGCACCGCCGTCGCCATGGTCGTCCCCATCATCGCGCTTGGCCTGCCGATCATGGACACCCTGCTCGCCATGTTCCGGCGCGCGATCCTCGGGCGGCGCATGTTCGACGCCGACAGGGACCACATCCACCACCGGATGATGTCGCGGCTCAACCTGAGCCATCGAGACGCCGTTCTCGCGCTCTACGGTCTGTGCCTCCTCTTCGGCGCGACGGCGCTCGGGCTCGCCTCGGCCAACAGCGTCCAGAGCGCTCTGCTTCTCGCCGCGATCAGCGCCGTCGTCGTCGTCCTGGTCAGGAAGCTGGGCTACCTGGATCCGAAGGGCGCCCAGGCCGCCAACGCCACCCGTCGCCGGAACCTCTTCCTCCGCCAGGTCGTCAAGCGAACCATCGCCGCGGTCGAGGCCTGCACCAGCCTCACCGACGTGTGGAATGCGCTCCGTCCCTTCGCGGCGGACCTGCACGCCGCCAGGCTCGAGTTCTGGTTCCACGTGCCCACCACCAAGAGCGGTGAGCGGGAAGGGCTCCACTACGAGCTCGAGCGGACCGACGGGAACGCGCCGCCCGTCGAGCTGACCATCGAGCTCGGGCCGCACGACGGCAAGTCCCTCGGGCTCATCCACGCCACCTGGCGCGACGGACGCCTCGAGGTCGACCGCGACGACGAGCTCGCCCTCGAGCAGGTCGCCCAGGCAGTCACTTCCACGGTGCTGCGGATTAGCATCCCGCCCGTCGTCGAGGGCGCGAAGGTCGTCCCGCTCCGCAAATAGCACGAGTCTGCTAAGGGGCCGGGCGGAGCATGGCGCCGTCCCTCCTCGACACCTTCCGGATCCTCGCCGCTTTCTCGCCCGCGCGAGCCTCGCTTCGCGGCGCCCCGTGGGACGAGTACGTCGACTGGGCCATCTCCCAGGGGCTCGGACCGCTGGCGGCCTACAACCTCGAGTACCGCCTCGGCGGCGGAAGCGCTCCGGAGTGGGCCAAGGACCGGCTGCTCTCGGTCTACCAGGGCTCCCTCAACGACAACGTGATGAAGCTGGTCAACTTCAAGCGCGCGGTCGACGAGCTTCAGGGTCGCCGCATCGTCCTCCTCGGCGCTGCCAGCTACGCTGAGTCGCTCTATCCGCACGTCGCGTTCCGGCCCGTCCTGGACCTCGACCTGCTACTGCCGGCTTCCGACCTCGACGGCCTCGCGGGGTTTCTCGCGCAGTCGGAGTTCAAGCTCGTCGCCTCCCACCCGCGCCTTCGAATCCTCTCGGACGGGCGCACGCAGATCACCCTTCACGGCGGGCTCCTCGGCCCAGGCTTCGAGTCCGAGGACCGCGACATCCTCGATCGCGCGCTCCCCGTCCGCGCGTTCGGCCCCTCGTTCTTCCGCCTCGCGGCTGAGGACGCCCTGCTGGCGTCCATTCTCGAGCAGGCCCACGCGGGCTACTCCATCCCGACCATCACCTTCGTCGACCTCCGGGAGCTCGTTCTCGGCGCGCCCTCGATGCAGGGGGCCTACTCGCGTCCGCTAGCTCTCGCGCAGGTGCGCGAGCGTGCGCGTCGCTGGCGCCTCCAGCGGGCGGTGTACGCCTCGACCCGGATCGTCGCGGCGCTCTTTCCCGAGACCGGGTCCCTCGTCGAGTCCCTGACCCACGACCTGCGCCCTGCAACTCGCGCCCTACTCGATGGACTGGTGGTTGCGCCGCTGGCCCAGCTGGGCAGAATGCGTGAAACTCGCGGAGCGGAACGTCTCCGGCGATTGCTGACCGGCGGACGTACTCCCGGCTCCCAGTGAGGAACCTACAGCGATGAAACTGACGATCGTCGGCTCGGGCTACGTGGGGCTCGTTGCCGGCACCTGCTTCGCCGACTCCGGCAACGACGTCATGTGCGTCGACGTCGATGCCGCCAAGATCAAGGCGCTGAACGCAGGCAGGATCCCCATCTACGAACCGGGCCTCGAGGAGCTCGTTCACAAGAACGTCCGCGAGAAGCGCCTTTCGTTCTCCACCGACCTGGCGACCGCCGTCGGCCAGTCCGAGGTCGTCTTCATCGCCGTCGGAACTCCCGAGGGCGAGTCCGGCGATGCCGACCTCCAGTACGTCATCTCCGCCGCCGAACAGGTCGGCAAGGCGCTCAAGCGCTACACGATCATCGTCGACAAGAGCACCGTCCCCGTGGGCACCGCCGATCGCGTCCGCGAGGCGGTCGCGAAGGTGACCGACCAGCCTTTCGACGTCGTGTCCAACCCCGAGTTCCTCAAGGAAGGGGCCGCCATCGACGACTTCCTCAAGCCGGACCGCGTGGTCATCGGAACGAAGTCCGAGCACGCCCGGAAGATCATGGGCGAGCTCTACGGACCGTTCGTCCGAACCGAGAACCCCATCCTCTACATGGACCCGCGGAGCGCCGAGCTCACCAAGTACGCTGCGAACGCGATGCTGGCGACGCGCATCTCGTTCATGAATGACATGGCGCTGCTCTGCGAGAAGGTCGGCGCCGACGTGGACCTGGTGCGCAAGGGCCTCGGGGCGGACCGGCGCATCGGCTACCCCTTCCTCTTCCCCGGCGTCGGATACGGCGGAAGCTGCTTCCCGAAGGACGTGAAGGCGCTGGTCGCCACCGCGCGCGACTTCGGGATCGAGTTCGATCTGCTCCGTGCGGTCGAGCGCACCAACGAGAGCCAGAAGCGGCTCCTCCTCCAGAAGGCCACCAAGCACTACGGCGACCTCGCCGGGAAGCACTTCGCCGTCTGGGGTCTCGCCTTCAAGCCCCGCACCGACGATATGCGCGAGGCTCCGTCGCTGGTGATGCTCGAAGGTCTCCTCGGCAAAGGCGCGACCCTCGCCGCCCACGACCCGGTCGCGACGGAGGTGGCAAAGCGTCACTTCGGCGACCGGGTCCGCTATACCGAGACGACCTACGAGGCCCTCGAGGGTGCCGATGGACTCTTCGTCCTCACCGAGTGGAACGACTTCCGCCGGCCCGACTTCGAGAGGATGAAGAAGTTGATGCGTCAGCCGGTCGTCTTCGACGGCCGTAACATCTTCGACCCGGTACGGATGCGCGAGCGTGGCTTCGTCTACTTCGGCATCGGACGCCCCTGAGCTTCCCGCTCCGGAGGCGCTGAAGGCTCACCGGCTCCCGGCCTGGTTCCGGGCCCTGCGTCCGCGCCAGTGGACGAAGAACCTCGCCGTCTTCGCTCCGCTGCTCTTCGCGCGTCGCGTCTTCGACGGTGACGCCGCGTTCCGCGAGCTCCTCGCCTTCGTCGCGTTCTGCTTCCTCTCGTCGGGGATCTACGTCTTCAACGACTGGGTCGACCGCGAGGAGGATCGGCGGCATCCGGAGAAGGCGCTCCGACCCATCGCTGCCCGCGAGGTTCGCGCCCGGACGGTGCTCCTGCTCATCGTCATCTGCTGGGCGGCGGGGCTCGACCTCGGCGCGGTCCTGGGGTGGAAGTTCGCCGCGCTCGGCGGCGCCTACCTCGTCCTCCAGATCGCCTACGCGTTCGTCCTCAAGCACATGGTGGTGCTGGACGTGCTGTCCATCGCCGCGGGCTTCGTGCTCCGCGTGCTCGCGGGTGCCGTGGCGATCGACGTTCCCGTTTCCGGCTGGCTCTTTCTGTGCGCGCTCCTGCTGGCGTTGTTCCTCGGTCTCGCGAAGCGCCGCCAGGAGCTGGTCTCGCTCAAGGAGTTGGCGACCGAGCACCGGCCGGCCCTCGGCGAATACTCCCTCCCCTTGCTGGACCAGATGCTCTCGACCGTCGCCGGGATGTGCATCCTCGCCTACGGCCTGTACACGGTCGCTCCGGATACCGTGGCGAAGGTCGGCTCGGACCGGCTCAAGTGGACGCTTCCCTTCGTCCTCTACGGAGTGCTCCGCTACCTGTACCTGGTCCACCGCCGCGACGTGACGGGTTCACCGGAGAAAGTGCTCCTCTCGGACGTGCCGACGATCGTGAACCTGGTTCTCTACACGGTCGCGGCCCTGGCGGCCCTGTACGTCGTCCCTCACTGACTGGACCGGGCCTCGAGGATGACGGCAACCCCTCCGCGAGATGCATCCAGGCGCACGGGTCGGCTGATCTCGCTCCTTGGACGTCTCACCCGACGAGTCGCCGGGAGCGCGTTGACCGCGGGTGTTCGCGCCATCGATCGGAGCGGCAGCGAGGTCGTCAAGGTCGCCAGATTCAACGCGCTCGGCCCGCAGCCCAGGCTGGGCCTGGTTCAGGATGGAGACGAAGCCTACGTGGTCCTCTCGACGGACCAGATCATCTCCCGCGATGTGTTTGTCCACGGGAACCGAGCCCACGAGCGGGTCGCCCGGGCGCTCGAGCTCCTTGGCGAGGCCTTCCATCTCGAGACCCTCGTCGATGTTGGAGCGAACATCGGGATCGTCTGCGTCTCCGCAGTTCACCGTGGGCTCGCCACCCGGGCGATCGCCATCGAGCCCGTTCCGCAGAATTATCGACTCCTCGTGGCGAACATCCATCTCAACGGGCTCGCAGACCGGATCGAGCATCATGGCCTGGCGCTCGGTGCGAGGACGGACGAGATGCTCAGCTTCGAGCTCTCACCCGACAATTCCGGTGACCACCGCGTGCAGGTGCTCGAGGAAGAGGGGCTCTTCGGCGAAGGTCAGCGAGCCCGCATCGCTGTGCGCTCGACCCGGTTCGACGATCTCGTCGGCGACCTGGATCCACGGTCCTCGCTGATCTGGATGGAGGCCCAGGGCTACGAGGGGCACATTCTCGAGGGAGCCTCCCGGGCCGTGCAGGCAAGGGTCCCGATCGTCGCCGAGTTCTGCCCCTATCTCATGCGGCGTTCCGGCTCGTATGCCGCCTTCCTTCGTGCCGTCGGAGGCTACCGGTTCTGGAGCGATCTCTCCGACGGGGCGCCCCGGCGTCTCCCTCCATCCGACGACTCGCTCGACCGACTCGCCGAGAAGCTCGGGGCCCAGGGCGCGTACACCGATCTCCTGTTCGCCTGACCTCAGGCTCGATGGTGCTGGACCCGCTCGGCCACCCGGTCGATCGAGGCGATCGAGAGCTGATTGAAGGTCGGCAGGGTGAGCCCGGACTGGCTGAGCGCCTCGGTCATCGGAAATCGACCACCCCGCCGTCGCGCAGATTCCGCGAACGGTGGCTGCAGGTGGATGGGCTCGAACAACGGACGGGTCTCGATCCCGTCCTCCGCCAGCCGGGATGCGAGGTCCTGCGCAGACCGTCCGTACTCCGCCCGATCCACGACCACGTTGAACATCCACGGAGCCTGCTCGGCCCAGGCCTCCACGGGCTGAAACGAGATTCCCGGCACCTCCGACAGTCGGCCACGGTAGGCGTCGAAGATCTCCTTCCGCCGCGCGAGGATCGCCTCCAGGCGCTCGAGCTGTGCGCAGAGCACCGCGCAGGTCAGGTTCGTGATCCGGTAGTTGTAGCCCGTGACCGGGAAATGGTAGCGCCGCACCGGATCCTTCCCGTGATCCCGCAGCTGTCGGATCCGCGCCTCGAGCCCGTCGGAGGGGAGCACGATCGCTCCTCCCTCTCCGGAGGTGATGATCTTGTTGGCGAAGAAGGAGAAGGTCCCGATTGCGCCGAGACAGCCGACGGGCTGGCCGCGGTACCTGGCGCCCAGCGCCTCGGCCGAATCCTCCACCAGCCACAGGTTCCGGGATCTCGCCAGTGCGGCGAGCGCGCCCATGTTCGCCGGATGTCCGTAGTTGTGGACGGCGATGATTCCGCGGGTCTTCGCCGTGATCGATCGCTCGATCTGCTCGGGATCGAGGCACCAGGTCTTCGGATCCACGTCCACGAAGACCGGCTCTGCTTCCACGTACCGGCACGCGTTGGCGACCGCGATGTACGCAAACGACGGGACGATGATCTCCTCGCCCGGCTCCAGCGACATCGCGAGCAAGGCCAGATGCAGCGCGACGGTCCCATTGGTGACCGCGATGACCCGCTCCCCACCCACCAGCCGGGCGAACTCGCCCTCGAACCGGTCGATGTAGGCGCCTGCCGACGAGATCCAGGAGCTCCGGAGGGCGTCGACGACGTACCGCTCCTCGTTTCCGCTCACGTCAACGGACGCGATCGGCAGCTGGAGTGGGTTCACGAGATGAGTGTAGCGTGAGAGGCGAAATTGCGATGCGGGTTCTCCACCTGATCCCCACCCTGTTTCACCCCGTCGAAGGCATCGTGGGCGGCGCGGAACGCTATGCGTACGAGCTTGCGCGCACGATGTCACGGAGCGTGGAAACGACCCTCCTGAGCTTCGGACCCTCTGAACGCGAGTTTCACGACGGACCGCTCCGGATCCGCGTCCTTTCGGGCGCCTGGCACGTCCGGGGTAGCCGGTTCAACCCTGTCAGTGCCCGCGTGCTCCCCGAGGTGCTGCGCGCGGACGTCGTGCACTGCCACCAGCGGCATGTGCTCCTCGCCACGCTCGCCGCATTGGCCGGAAGGGCAGCCCGCAAGCGCGTCTTCGCGACCGACCTCGGAGGCGGAGGCTGGGACGTCGGCGCGTACCTCAGCACGGACTCCTGGTTCCACGGACAGCTGCACATCAGCGAGTTCAGCCGACGGGTGGCCGGGCAGGGCGACGATCCCCGGGCGCAGGTCATCTTCTCCGGGGTCGACACCGACAAGTTCTCCCCCGACGCCCGGGTTTCGAAGACGGGGGGAGTCCTGTTCGTCGGACGGTTGCTTCCCCACAAGGGTGTTGACCGGGTCCTCGAGGCGCTCCCGCCGAACGTTCCCATGGAGGTCATTGGACGGCCGTACGATCCCCAGTTCTTCGAGCTGCTCCGCTCGCTCTCGGCGGGGAAGCAGGTGACCTTCCGGACCGAGGTCGACGACGTGCAGCTGGTCGAGGCGTACCGGCGCGCTCGCTGCGTCGTTCTTCCGAGCCTCTATCGCGATCGCTACGGCAACGAGACGATCATCCCCGAGCTGATGGGGCAGACCTTGCTGGAAGGCATGTCCTGCGGCATCCCCGGCGTCTGCACCGACGTCGCGGCCATGCCCGAATCCGTGCTTCACGAGGTCACCGGGCTGGTGGTGCCTCCCGGGGACCTCTCCGCGATGCGGCACGCGCTCACCGAGATGTACTGGAACGTCAAACGTGCCCAGAAGATGGGTGCGGCCGCCCGGCAACGAATGATCGACCACTTCGGCTGGCCGGCCGTGGTTCGTCGGTGCCTCTCGGCCTACCGCGGAGAGGTTCTCGAACCGGTGCGAGCAAACGCGTGAGACCCATCGACCAGACCGAGCGCCGGACTGGCGGACGGCGGATCCTCAACCTCGGGTGCGGGAGCAAGCCCGTGGCAGGCGCCACCAATGTCGATCGGAGCCCGTCGGTCCGTCCGGATGTGGTGCACGATCTCGACCAGACACCGTGGCCCTTCGAGGCATCCTCCTTCGACGAGGTCGTGGGCTACGACGTCGTGGAGCACGTCGCGGACGTCGTTCGCTTCATGGAGGAAGTTCATCGCGTCTCGGCGCCGGGAGCGATGACCCGCCTGACCGTCCCCCACTTCTCCTGCGCGAACACCTGGAGGGACCCGACGCACCGGCACGCCTTCGCCTACGGGACGCTCGATTACTTCGGCGAGGGTCACGAGCTCGCCTTCTACTCCTCCGCCCGTTTCGAAAAGGTCACGACCCGCATCATCTTTCGAGAATCGCTGCTGAACAGAGTCGTGAGCCGACTCGCGAACCGCTGGCCGGAGCCTTACGAGGACCGGTGGTGCTGGGTCTTCCCGGCCTGGTTTCTGTACTACGAGCTCCGCGCGGTGAAGTCCGGAGAGACGTCCCGCTGACGGCGCGACGGTCCGCGCTGACTACCCACCCACCACTCCGCCGTCCGGCGGCGGCCGCGCGATCCCGCAGGCCACCCGGCCCTGGGGCGTATTGACCGTGTGGCAGTCACACCCGTCGTACAGCGACGCGCACACCTGCTCGTCCTGAGGCGTCGTTCCCACCCGGCCCTGCTCCGTCGAGGCGTTCTGGATGCACGTGTTCCTGTCAGCCGTGTTCGCCGCGCACTGGCAGAGCTTCTCCGACAGCTTCCGGCAGTCGCCCTTGCACGCCGGTCCGAAGACCAGCACGCACAGCACCGACGCCCAGAGGAAATACCGAGACATGGGCGTGCTCGCGTAGCATGGCCCTCTTCCCTCCGTCCATGCCGCACTCCCGAAGCTCCGAGCCGCTCCGCCGCGCCGCCACCGCCTGCCTCGTGGCAGCAGTCGCCGGAACCACCCTCTGGCTCGGAGGAGCGCCCCCGGGCGCCGCCGTCCTCGCCGTCCTTCTCTCCGCCACCGCCCTGGGCCTTCTCGTCGCTGCCGATCAGGGCCGGCTCGTCGTTCCACCACTCGCGCTTCTCCCGCTCTCCGTCGCCGGCCTCTGTGTCCTTCAGCTCGTCCCGCTTCCGCCCGCGCTCGCCGGCGCCCTCAGCCCACCACTCGCCGAGCTCCGTGCCTTCGCCCTCGTCCCGCTCGACCTCGATCGCTGGCGCCCGCTCTCCCACGACCCACCCGCCACCGCCGCCGCCCTCGTCGGCTCGCTCTCGGCCGCCGCCGCCCTCGTCGCCGCCGCCGGGCTCTCCCGCTCGCGCACCCGCCGGCGCCAGCTCGCCGCCGGCATCGGCCTGACCGGCCTGGCCGTCGCCCTCATCGGCTTCGGGCACGCGCTCGCCGACGCTTCAACCCTGTTCGGCCTCCATCGATTCCAGAACGGCCAGCTCCCGTTCCTCACCCCCTTCGGCAACCCCAACCACCTCGCCGCCTTCGCCACCCTCGCCTCCGCCCTCCTCCTCGGCCTCGCCGCCGACAGCCACCCCGACCGCCCCCGCCAGGCCCTCTGGCTCACCGCCGCCGTCGCCGTCGGCGCCGCTGCCTTCCTCTCGCTGTCCCGTGGCGGGATCGCCTTCTGGTGCGCCGGCCAGCTCGCCTTCCTCCTCCTGCTCCTGAGGCGCCGCGACGCCCGCAGCACCTCCGGCCGGGCCATCCCCGTCGCCCTCGCCGTCGGCGCCGTCGCCCTCGTCGCCGGCTACCTCGCCTTCGACCGCCTCGGCAGCGAGCTCGCCACCGTCGACACCGTCGAGAAGCTCCGGCACTCCAAGGTCGACCTGTGGCCCATGTTCTCCCGGCCTGCTCTGGCCGCCTGGCTCACCGGACTCGGCCGCGGCACCTTCGCCGTCGCCTTCCCCCGCTGGCAGACCGCCCACTCCTCGCTCACCTTCACCTTCGAGTACCCGGAGAACCTCCCCCTCCAGCTCGCCACCGAGCTCGGCATCCCCACCACTCTCGGCCTCCTCGCCCTCGCCGCCTGGGCCACCGTGCGCACCGCCCGCGCCCGGAGCGGCGCCCCCCTCGTCCTCGCCGCGTGGGCCGGCGTCGGCGCGCTCGTCCTCCACGACCTCTTCGACTTCGCCCTCGAGCTCCCCGCCTGCGCCACCGCTGCCGCCGTCGCCCTCGGCATCGCCAGCGGACCGTGGGTCGACCAGCGCGAGCGCCCCGCGCGCCGCGTCCCCACGTACGCCGGGCTCGCCGCCGCCGCGCTCCTGGCCCTCCTCGGCCTCGTCCGCGCCAGCGACTCCGCCGCCCGCGCCGAGTCCACCCTCGCCGCGCACGCCACGGGCAACGCCGCGCGCGTCCGTGACGAGGCGCGCGCGCTCGTCGACCGCCACCCCGCCGACGCCGTCCTCTACCGCATCGCCGGATGGACCGAGGCCACCCGCCCCGGCGGCCAGCCCCGTGTCGCCCTCGCCTGGCTCAACCGCGCCCTCTTCCTCCAGCCCCTGGACCCCGGTACCCACCGCGTCGTCGCCCGCGCCCTGTTCCAGCTCGGCGCGACCTCCCAGGCACTGGTCGAGGAACGGCTCGCCCTCGAGTCCGGCGCCGAGACCGCCACCATCCTCGCCGAGGCCCTCCCCCGCGCCCGCGACGTCGATGCGCTCTGGAACCTCGTCGGCGACACACCGGCCCACGTCGACCTCCTCGTCCCCGAGCTCTGGAAACGCGGCCGCCAGGAGGACGCCCGCGGCCTCCTCGACCGCGCGCTCCTCACCTTCGCCGGCCGCCCCGAGGCCACCGCGCTCACGGTCACCGCCGCCCGCATCCGGCTGCAGACCGGAGACCCCGCCGGCGCGCTCGTGTTCCTCGAGGAGGCCGAGCAGAAGGGCCAGGACGTCGCGCTCCCCCGCGCCGAGGCCCTCGCCGCGCTCGGCCGCCGCCGCGACGCCATCCGCACCCTCGAGTCCGCCGTCGCCCGCAGCCCGGAGAACCCCGAGATCGCCTTTGCCCTCGCGGGCTACCTCGTCGCCGAGGGCCGCCCCGCGCTCGCCCGCGCCGCGCTGGAGCGCATCCAGCCCTTCCTCGCCGCCGGCACCGCCCGCACCCGGCTCGTCCTCGCCCAGGCCGAGACCTACCGCGTCGAGAGTCGCTTCGGCCGCGCGCTCGATCTCGTCCAGACCGCGATGCGCCTCTCCCCGAGCGAGCCCGGTCTCCACCGCCAGGCCGCCGAGCTGTACGAGTCCCTCAAGCGACCCCGCGAGGCCCTCCACGAGGTCGAGGTCGCCGTGTCCCTGTCGGGACAGCCCGCCGACCCGGCCACGCGGACGTGGATGGAGCGACTCCGCACCGCGATCGACGTCGAGACCGTTCGCGCCCTCGACCCGGCCCGCGGCCTCGAGGCCCTCGAGCCCGGCGATGCCGGACCGGACGGCCCCCAGCCGCGCCGCGCGCAGGGACGCTAGGCCCTGGACTCGCGCCCATGCCCCTCGCCGGACTGCTCGCGCTCCTCGTCCTCGGCGCGCTGGACGCCGGGACCTTCACCCCTGACCGACCCACCGACGCGCTCGATCAGCCCACGGGACATCACGTCGTCGAGCACCTCGAGCCGGGCAAGGCCTACCGCGTCCTCAAGACCGGCGGCCCCGACCACCGCTGGTGCAAGCTCGAGACTCCCTCGGGACCGGGCTGGGTTCCCTGTTCCGGCCAGACCGCGGCACCCGTCACCCACGCGACCGCGCCGGCGAAATGCCTCACCCGCTGCGACTCGCTCCCGCTCTTCCAGGGCATGCCCGCCCTCACCGCCGTCGACCGGGAGGTGCTCGGGATGTGCCCGGCCCGCCCCGACGCCTCCGTCTCCCGCGGAGACGTCGAGCGCTTCTTCCGCGCCCACGTCGACGACCCCCGCATCCAGCGCGCCCTCTCCCGCGCCGGCCGCTCCGGCAACCGGGAGGAGAACGTCGCCTGGCTCACCGGCCTCTGGGTCGGCACCGGGCCGCGCAACGCCTTCACCCACGTCTTCTGCGGCGACGACTGGACCCGGGGGAGCATCGGGGGGCTTCACTGGCTGCCGCGCTACGCCCAGCTCGAGCAGGAGGGGAAGGTCTGCTACCGCGGTCCAGCCCACGGCAGCTCGGCCCTCGGGGGCGGCCAGTACACGGTCCGCTTCGTCGGCGTCTCCCCCTGGTCCTGCGCGGTCAAGCCGGTCGGCGGCTTCACGGTGGACCACGACCCGGTCGCCCTGATCGCGCTCGGCACCCGCGCCTTCGTCCGTTGCTGCCCGCGCCAGGGCCGCAACGCCGTGGGCGTCTACGGCGCCCCCGACCTGGGGCCCGGGCGCTTCAAGATCGCCTGCGGAACCCGGAACGGGACCTACGGGATCGCAACTTTCTACCCGGTCGACGAGCCGCTCACCTGCGCCGAGTGACCGTTCGCTGCGCAGCGCTCCTGCATCAGGCAGCTGACGACGTTGCCCGTCGGACAGCTTGTCCGGCCTCCGGCAGATCGCTACCGTGGCGCCGACGTGAGGGGGCCATGAGACGGCTGTGGCTCGGACTCCTGCTGTGTGCCTGCAGCGGGTCCTCGGACAACCAGGTCGACGGAACGGTCCAGGGCTTCTCGCTCTCGGCGAGGGACGCCCTCTACTTCGTGCACAACGGGCGGCAGCTGTTCGTCGTCTCGGACCAGGATGACACCTGCCGCAAGCTCACCCGGCAGACCGTCCCCGGCGAGATCCACCTCCTCGAGATGTACCTGTGGAACGCGACGTCCACCGACCCCACGTCCCTCGTGGAGGGCACCTACGAGGTCGCGGATGACGGCACCACCTCGCTGGAGAGCCAGGCCTTCTTCGGCGTGGGCACCGAGTGCTTGCTCACCACCACCCGCTGGTTCCCGGCCGCGAGCGGTCGGGTCATCCTGCTCAACGCGGGCCTGACCACGCCGGGAGAGCGATCCCAGATCGCCTTCCGCCTCGGCTTCGGCGCCGACCTCCTCACCGGACACGCGGACGCGACGTACTGCCCGCTGCCCACGAGCGGCCCGATCGGGTGCATCCGGGAGTTCGTCGAGCCGGGCCCGTGACGCCCCGCCGAACGCTGGCCGAGGCCCTCCGCGACGCGGTGCGGGCCTGGTCGCCACGCGCCTACGAGGCGCGACTGGTGTTCACCGCGGTGCTGGCCGGCCTCTTCGCCCGTTGGACGCACCTCTCGACGCTGTGGGCGGTCATCTCCGCCATCCTCGTGCTCCAGCCGGACCCGGTCGCCACCCGGCGGAACAGCCTCGTGCGCTTCACCGCGACCGCCATCGGCGGGGTGGCCAGCGTGGGTGCCGTCGCCCTCGGGCTCCACGGGACCTGGGCCTTCCTCCCCGCCCTCGCGCTGACCTGCTCCGCTTGCGCCGCCCTCGGGCTCGTCGAGGGCCTCCGCCCGGCCTGTGTCTGCACCGCGGTGCTCCTCATCCGTTCCGACGGTCCCGTCGCCCAGGCGGACGAGCTCCACTTCGCCGTCGACCGGATCCTCGCGGTCATCGGTGGCGCCGTCGTTGCCCTGGGCGTCGCATACCTCCCGGGCTGGCGTCCCGACGCCGCCGACACGGCCCGGGGCGTCCCACGCAGCGGACTGGCCGAGGGCTCACCCGCTCGCCCCCCTCGAGGGTAGAGTTCCTTCCGGACACCGTCCGGGGGGACGCCATGAGAGTGGTCCGTGCCGTCGCGTGCTGCGTGGCCTGGCTGGGAGTCGGATGCGGCTCGTCCGCGGGATCGCTCGAGGGGAAGATCCAGGGCCACGAGATCGCGGTGAAGGAGGCCATCTTCATCCCGCTCTCCGATGGCGAGGTGTTCTTCGCCGCGGCCGACCAGGAGAACCTCTGCGCCATCATGAACGGCGATCAGGCGCCCACCCACGAGATGAACCTCCTCGAGGTCTGGCTCGCCAACTGGGACGGCTCCTCCATCGACCCGCTCGTCACCGGGACCTACACCTTCTCGAAGACCCTGGACCGCCCCGGTCAGTGGTCGTATCCGCTGCTGTTCTGGACATCGGAGTGCATCACCTTTGGAGCGCTCGCGCCGAACAGCGGCACTGTCACCGTCGAGAGCGTGGGCCTCTCTCAGACCGGCGGGGAGACGGACGTGTCGGTCGATCTCGTGTTCGGCGATTCGCGGATGTCCGGGCATCTGAAGACGACCTACTGCTTCCCGGAGACCCCGTTCGGAACCGCCTGTCAGCCGTGAGCGAGCCGTCTCAGCGCGGGCTCTGCTGGAAGTCGTAGACGCTCCCGAGCCCGAGGATGCCGGTCAGCTCGTCGAGCGCGGTCAGCGACTCCCGCGCCAGCGCCGGGTCCGCGAGGTCACGCACCGCGAGCCGGTCCCGGTAGTGTCGGCGAATCCACGCCTCGAGGTCCGCGCCCAGCGCCGCGTCGAGGAACACCCGCGCCTTCACCGCCGCTCGCTCCTCGTCGGTGAGGCGGATCCGCTGCCGGAGACAGGCGGGGCCGCCTCCGTTGTTCATCGACTGGCGCACGTCGAGGTAGTGGACCTCCCGCACCGGGTTGTCCTCGGCGAGGACACGCTCGAGGAACGCCCGCGGCCGGGGGCGCTGCCGTGACTCGATGGGCGCGACGATGCACATCCCGCCGTCGGGGAGCGTCAGCACCTGGCTGTTGAAGGGGTAGCCATACACCGCCTCGGAGATCGGCAGCTCCCGGTTGCTGGCCATCACCCAGCGGAACGCCTCGCCCAGCCGGTTCCGGAGCGTGGCGAGGAGCGGCTCCACGGCGACGAACGCCTCCTCGTGGAGCATCAGGAACGCATCGTTGCCCACCGCCAGCACGTCGGTGTGGAAGGCGCCGCCGTCGATGCCCGGGGGAGACTGCTGCGGGAAGAGGCACGCGTCGGGATGGAGCTCGTGCAGTCGCGCCAGCGCGTGCGATGCCTCGAGCGTCTGTCGCGCCGGGAAGCGGTCCGGTCCCTTCACCGGGTGCCAGGTGCTCCGACCCCAGGCGAAGAGGTGCATCGCCGGGCGGCCGTCCACCGCCAGCCGGACGTGGTTCGCCGCGCCCTCGTCCGCGAAGTGGCCGCCGCCGGGGAGGGGAGCGTGCACCACGAAGCGCCGCTCGTCGGAGAAGATCGACCGCAGCACCGAGTGGGTCGTGTCCGCCTCCAGGACACGGTGGAACATCGCCTGGAGGTTCGCGACCGTGAGATGCATCCGGCCGTCGCCGGTGTCGCTCGACGGCGCCATCGTCGCGGCGTTCGCCGTCCACATCGCCGCCGCGCTCGAGCAGAGGCGCAGCAGGTGCTCGTCCTCGGTGAGCACCCGCGCCAGCACCTCCTCGTCGCGGCCGCCGTATCCGAGCGCCCGCAGCGTCCGGAGCGAGGGACGCAGCTGCGGCGGAAGCACCGCCTGGCCCACGCCCAGGCCGGAGACGAAGCGCATCTTCTCCAGGCCCTGGAGCGCGGCCTCGCGCGGGTTGGAGACGTTGCCCTCGTGCGTCTGCGAGGCGATGTTCCCCGGCGAGAGCCCGGCGTAGTTGTGGGTGGGGCCCACCAGTCCGTCGAAGTTCCACTCCCGCTGTGCCATAGAGGCTCCGTTTCCCACGGTGGCACCACCCCTGTCCAAGCGCCTGAAGCGAACGCTGCGTTACGGCCTCCTCCGGGTCGTGCTCGCGGTGGTCGAGTGGCTGCCGCTCGGCTGGGCCCAGGCGCTCGGCCGAGCCGTCGGGAGCGCCGCCTTCCACCTCGCCCCGGGCGAGCGGCGGAAGGCGCTGGCCAGCCTCACCGTCGCGTTCCCCGAGATGTCGGACGAGGACCGGCTGGAGCTGGTCCGGCGCTGCTTCCGGCACCTCGGGACCGCGGCGCTGGAGATGGCGGTGGCGCCGCGGCTGGGGACCGCCGCGCTGGATCGACTGGTGGACATGTCCGGAGGAGCCATCGAGCGCATGCAGGAGGCACGCGCCCGGGGGAAGGGAGTGGTCTGCATCGCCGCGCACCTCGGAAACTGGGAGCTGCATGCCTGGTCCGTCGCGCGCCGCGGCCTTCCCCTCTTCGCGGTGGGCAAGGAGAACGTCGACCCGCGGCTCAACCGGCTGGTGGACCGCTTCCGCTCCCGCGGTGGGCTGCGGAACGTGTGGCGCGGACAGCCCGGGGCGGCGGTGGCGATGCTGCGGGCGCTCCGGAAGGGCGAGCTTCTCGGCATGCTCATCGACCAGGACACCAACGTGCAGAACGTCTTCGTCCCCTTCTTCGGGCGCCCGGCGGCCACCCCGCGCGCCGCCGCGGACCTCGTGCTGCGCACCGGCGCCTCCGCCCTGGTCTGCCTGAACTACCGGGGCGAGGACGGGATCTACCGCGCGAGCACCGAGGAGGTGGACGTTCCCCGGACCGGGGACCTCGAGCGTGACGCCGTCGAGCTGACCGCGCGCTTCACCGCGCGCATCGAGGCCGCCATCCGCGCCCACCCCGAGCAGTGGGTCTGGATGCATCAGCGGTGGAAGACGAAACCGTGCTAGGCCGTTGAGGTGACGGTGAGGTTCGCGCTCGCAGCCCTGACCCTGTTCGCCGCCTGTGGGGCACCGCCCGGGGACGACGGTCCGCCGCCGCCCGAGGTCACGCTCCACGAGGTGCGGCTGCGCAGCTACCGGGGCTCGATGCTGACCGCGGTGGGTCGCTCGGAGAGGATGGAGTACTACCGGGCGACGGCCGACGTGCTCTCCGGGCCGGGATCGCTGGACGTGCTCTCGCGCGAGGCGCCGTCCGCAACCGGCCTTCTCCCGCCGGCGACGCGCATCGAGACCCGGGCGGCGCGAGGGAACCTCCTCTCGCGCGGGATCGACGTGTGGGGTGGGGTGAAGCTGCGGACGCCCACCGGCCTCGAGGGGAAGACCGACGTCGCGCATCTCGACACGCTCACGATGCACGCGACCGGGGCCAGCCCGGTCGAGGTGCAGGGACCGAACGGGTACTGGCTGCGGGCGCAGGGATTCGATCTGCACCTGCGCGACGACCTGTACGAGTTCGATCGGATGCAGAGCCGGGTGAGCACGCTGTGAGCCTGGACGACCGGCGCGACTGCGACGGTCCTCGGGCCTCCCCCCGGTGCTGGGGGGTGAGGCAGATCGTGCGCGCGTGGGTGCTCGGGGCGTTCCTCTCGGGGAGCGTCGCCCTGGCGCAGACCGGTCCGGCGCCCAGGGCGGCGACCCCCGCCCCGCAGAAGCCGACGACCGGGAAGCCTGCGCCGGCAGGTCGCCCCGGGAAGCCCACCGGTGGGGCAGATTCCGGACGGGCGCAGATCGCGACGCCCGAGAATCCGGTGTTCGTCGACTGCGACAAGGGCCGGATGGAGGGCACGGCCCAGCGCTTCGTGTGCACCGGTCACGTGAAGATGGTGCGGAATGCGACGACGCTCACCTGCGATCGCTCCATCGGCCACTACCTCGGGAAGGACGCGACGCAGATCACGCGGCTCGAGTGCTTCGGCAACGTGCAGGCGGTGGACGGCGAACGCTGGGCCCGCGGGGACCATGCCGACTACGACACGGTGAAGGAGGTGCTGGTGCTCACCGGGAACCCGGAGGCGCGCCAGGGCACCAACACCATGAAGGGCGACCGGGTGGTGTTCTACGTGGACACCGACCTCATCGAGGTCGAGCGGGTGAAGGGCGTGCTCGAGTCGAAGGGGAAGGAGCCGGGCGCGAAGAAGCCCACGCCCACACCCGCGCCTCCGACGAAGGCGCCCTGATGCCGGACCGGTTGCTCGCCGAGGGTCTGGTGAAGACGTACCGCCGCCGCCGGGTGGTGAACGGGGTGCGGCTGGAGGTCTCGCCGGGGGAGATCGTCGGGCTGCTGGGCCCGAACGGGGCAGGGAAGACGACGACCTTCAACATGGTGGTCGGGCTGGTGCCGGCGGAGGCGGGGAGGGTGTGGCTCGGCGGCGCGGAGCTCACCGGGATGCCCATTCACCGGCGGGCGCGGGCGGGGCTCGGATACCTGCCGCAGGAGCCGTCCATCTTCCGGCGGCTCACGGTGCGCCAGAACTTCCTGGCGGTGCTCGAGCTGAATCCGTCGCTCGGTCGAGCGGCGCGCGAGGCCCGGGCGCAGGGGCTGATCGAGGAGTTCGGTCTGACGACGGTGGCCGAGTCGCTGGGCGAGCAGCTCTCGGGCGGCGAGCGGCGGAGGGCGGAGATCGCCCGGTCGCTGATCCCGGCGCCGCGGTTCATGCTCTTCGACGAGCCGTTCGCGGGCGTGGACCCGATCAACGTCGGCGACCTGCAGCGGCAGATCGCCCGGCTGAAGGAGCGCGGCCTCGGTGTGCTGATCACCGACCACAACGTGCAGGACACGCTGCGCATCGTGGACCGCGCCTACCTCATCGCACAGGGCCAGGTCATCGAGGAGGGGACTCCCCGGGCGCTGGCCGACTCGGAGCGCGCGCGGACCGTGTACCTCGGCGAGCGGTTCCGGCTGCACGACTGACGGGAGCCGCGGGAGAACGGCTTTCGGGGACCGAGATGTGGGACGCGCTCCCGTCGCCGATCACGAGGTGTCTGACACCTCGCGAGCGGGCACCGTCTCGGAGCACCGCCTCGGAACGCGACGGAAGAGGCGCGGCCCGAGCGGAGGATTACGAGGTGTCAGGATTACGAGGTGTCTGACACCTCGCGAGGGGACACCTCGCGAGCAGACACCTCGCGAGCATCGACCTCGCGCGCCGGCACCTCTCTCCGGTCGGGAGATGCTCCGAAGTTCGTACCTGGCGCGCCCTGAGCCTCGCTGGAGCACGAGGAGCGCCCGGCACGATGTCTGGCCCCTCGCGCGTGCACCTCGCGCGCCGGCGCCTCGCTTGCTGCACGCTCCGGATCAGCGAACGCGGGTGAGTGCGTGTCGCATGCCAGAAACGCGCCGCATTCCCGGGACCTGCGACCGCGGACGGTGCCGAGCGGGCTGCCGGACGTCGCGGTACGCTCTTGCACGACACGCGCCAGCGCAATCAGAGGCCCCTGGAGAAGTCAAGTCGGCGCGCGCAGAATCTCTCAAAATTCCTCGGAATTCCGCTCCCCGAGCCGCCGTCCGAGCCATCGGTGCTGGACGCCACTTCGCGCCCGTTGGTAGCTTGGCACGAGATTTGATGTAGGTCCGGGGCCCCACCAGCATGGCGATGGAACTGAAGCAGAACCTTCGGCTGACGCAGACGCTGGTGATGACCCCCCAGCTGCAGCAGGCGATCAAGCTGCTGCAGCTTTCCAGGATGGAGCTCCTCGAGACGGTCCGCGAGGAGATGGAGACCAACCCCCTCCTCGAGCAGCCCGACGAGACCACCGAGGGCAACCTCGACGAGAAGGCCCCCGGAGAGGCCAGCCTCGAGGCCGCGAACGCCGAGCCCCCCACGACCGAGGCCCTGGAGGCCAAGGTTCCGGAGAAGGCCGAGGAGGTCAAGGGCGAGGGCCCCGCCGAGATCGACTGGGACGCGTACTTCAACAGCTACCAGTTCAACGAGCCGACCACCCCCTCCAACAAGAACAACGTCGCCACCGAGGACCTCCCGAGCTTCGAGGCCAACCTGGTCGAGAAGGAGGACCTCGCCCGGCACCTCGAGGCGCAGCTCGGATTCCTCAAGCTGAATGACGCCGAGCGTCGGATCGCCTCGCTGATCCTCTACAACCTCGACGACGACGGCTACCTCAAGCTAGCTGACGTCGAGGGCGACCCGCTCATCCGCCTTGCCAACGAGGCGGACGTTCCCATCGGGCTCGGCGAGCGGACGCTCCGGAAGATCCATCAGCTCGAGCCGAAGGGCTGCGGCGCGCGCGACCTCCAGGAGTGCCTGCTGATCCAGGCCGCGGCGCTGAAGGATGCACGCGCGGCGCTGCTGTCGATCATGCTCAAGCGCTACCTCAAGCTGCTCGAGTCGAAGAACCTTCCCGCCATCGCCCGCGAGCTCAAGATCAACCTCCAGGACGTCGTGGAGGCCAGCAAGCTCCTCGCGAAGCTGGACCCGAAGCCGGGTCGCAACTGGTCGGGCGAGGACGCCCAGTACATCACCCCCGACGTCTTCGTTTACAAGCTGAGCGACGAGTACACCGTCGTCCTGAACGACGACGGGCTCAGCAAGCTCCGCATCTCGGCGATGTACCGCGCGGCGCTCCGGGACGGCGCGGGCAAGAACCCGAAGGCCCGCGAGTTCATCCAGGACAAGATGCGCTCGGCGCAGTGGCTCATCCGCAGCATCCACCAGCGCCAGCGGACCATCTACAAGGTCACCGAGAGCATCGTGAAGTTCCAGCGCGACTTCCTCGACAAGGGCATCGCGCACCTCAAGCCTCTCATCCTCCGCGACGTCGCCGAGGACATCGGGATGCACGAATCGACGGTCAGCCGAGTCACCACCGCCAAGTACGTGCACACCCCGCAGGGCATCTTCGAGCTGAAGTACTTCTTCAACAGCTCGATCGCCCGGGTGGCCGGCGACGACATCGCCAGCGAGGCCGTGAAGAACCACATCAAGCTGATCGTCGCCGCCGAGGACGCCAAGAGCCCCTACTCGGACCAGAAGATCGTCGAGCTGCTCCGCGCCCAGGGCATCGACATCGCCAGGCGTACGGTCGCCAAGTACCGCGAGGTCCTGGGCGTGCTGCCCAGCAGCAAGCGGAAGCGCTATTACTGATCCCCGGGCGGCCCGGGATGTGGTAGCCCCCCGGGCCCGATGCGCATCCCAGCTCTGGTTTCGGCCCTCGCCGTTGCAGTGTCACTGGCCCCGCTGGCTCCCGCCGCGGCCGCGCCCCAGACCGTCGTCGTCCTGGTCACCGGAGACGAGAACGGTCACCTGTTGCCCAACACCGAGGGCGACGCGCCGAAGGGCGGCGCCGCCGAGACGCTCGGCTACTGGACCGCGAAGGAAGGCCACTGCCCGGGGAAGCTGGGCAAGGACGGCGCGCCCGCCTGCAAGGACGGCAAGACGCTCGTCCTCTCGACCGGTGACCACTTCAGCGGCCCGTCCATCTCGTCCGTGTTCCAGGGTGAGCCGGTCGCCGAGGCGATGGCTCGCATGGGCTACGGCGCGAGCGGCATGGGCAACCACGAGCTCGACTTCGGCCGCGAGCAGTTCGACAAGCTCCGCGACATCGGCGGCTTCCCGTACTTCTCGGCCAACATCCGTCCGCCGAGCAAGAAGAGCGACAAGGAGTACGACCTCGGCCTCAAGCCCTTCGCCATCTTCCAGCGCGGCGGGGTGAAGATCGGCGTCGTCGCGCTCTCGGCGTCCAACGTCGCGAAGACGGTGATGTCCGGCCGCTTCTACGGGAACGAGGTCCTTCCCTACGAGCCGGCGCTCCAGCAGGCGGTCCCCGCGGTGCGGAAGGCGGGAGCGGACGTGGTCATCGTCATCGCCGACGAGTGCCCCACCGTGCTCGAACCCATTGTCGCCAAGCACCCCGACTGGAAGCTGGCCTTCCTCGCCGGCGGCCACTGCCACACCCCGGTCGAGCGGAAGGTCGGCACCACGCCGCTCGTCAGCCCCGGCCGCTGGTGGCAGCGGTACCTCCGCGCCGAGCTGAGCGTCGACGCGGCGCGCCCGGCCGGCCAGCGCCTGGTGGGCCTCGAGACGAAGGTGGTGGACGTGGTCGGTGGCCAGGGCGCCCCGGCTCCGGATCCGGAGCTCGCAGCGCGCCTGCAGACCTGGAAGCAGAAGCACGACGAGGCCCTGGGCGAGAAGATCGGCTACACGCGGGGCGGCATCGACGCGAACTCGCAGACCCTGTTCACCTGGTACGGGCGCGCGATCCGCGAGAGGGCCGGGACCGACGTCGCGGTGCTCAACCGGAAGGGGTTCCGGGGCGGGGTGCCGCCGGGACCGATCACGGCGGCCGCCGTCTACTCGGTGATGCCCTTCGACAACTCGGTCATGACGGTGAAGCTGAAGGGCAAGGACCTGATCACCGTCCTCGAGAACCCCGCGGCGGTCTACGACGGCGCGGCGAAGAAGGGCAGCTCCTGGACGGTGAAGGGCAAGGCGGTCGAGCCCGACGCGACCTACTCCGTCGCGACGTTCGAGTACCTCTACTTCGGCGGGGACAACTTCCCCTTCGAGCGGATGGACCCGAACCCCAACGAGACGGGCGTCGTGGCCCAGACCCCGGTCATCGAGTGGACCCGGAAGCAGGGCTCCACGCAGGACAAGCCGCTGGAGTCGATGCTGCACTGAGAGGTGCCGGGCCGCGCGCCCGGCAGACTCATTCTTCCTGGAACCACTCCGGAAACCCCGGGGGCGGTTTCTCCCGGTGGAGCACGATCTCGAGCGACGCGTTCGCTGGCTCGAGCACGACTTTCACCGGAGCGCAAATGTCGCAGGCGATCAAGAGCATGCGAGTCGAGCCGTCGGACATGTCGACGGTGAGCTCGTCACCCGTGTGGACGTGCTTGGACCAGTCCGGACGTTCGACCGGGACGACGACGTGTTCCCCGTCGACCCGGGCCCTGAAGACGCTCACAGCGACGGAGCCACCAGCAGGTCTAGCCCCTGGACCTCCGACCTGGACCCGGACGCAGGCGGTCCTGGCACCGTGTGAACAGCGCACGGACCTCACGATGACTGCCGCGGGCGGCGCGCCCGTGTAGACGACGGAGGTCGCCAGGACGATCGGAGCCAGCAACGCGAACTTCATTGGTCAGTCCCCCCGGCGGAACCCTCTGGAGCGTGGTCTCGATCCGGTGGCGTGAGCTTACCGGACGAGTGAGGTCCTGGGACGGCGTGCCGGCACGAGGTGCCGGCACGAGGTGCCAGACACCTCGTTACTGACACCTCGTTACTCGCGGTCAGCCCTGGGCGGTAGCCGGGCCCCCCCGCTTGGGTCTCCGATCGCCCGGCGCACCTTCTCCAGCAGGTGCTCGAGGTCGAACGGCTTCAGGACGAGCTCGTCCACCCTGACGCCGGTGAACTCGGTGAGCGCCCGCGCGTTGGTCGTCGTCCACAGGAAAGGCACGTGCGATGTGTCCACGTGCTTCACCAGCGCTTGCGCGAAGACCCAGTTCTCGGGGTAGGGCGGCCCGATGTCGACGATCGCCGCCGACGGCTGGAACTCGCGGAACAGCTTTCCGAAGTCGACCTCGCCGAGGCGGATCGCCCGGACGTGCACCGTCTTCACCTCGTAGCCGTCCTCGCTCAGCACGTCGCTGATCGCCGCGAGCACGTCGTCGTTGCCGTTCGCCACCAGGATGCGAGGTCGTGTTCCCATGCTCGAGGGTTGGTCCCGCCCTCCGCCATCCGGAATCTGGTCAGGCGACCAGCGCCCGAAAACGGCAGCTGTGCCGCCCGGATACCGAGCGACCGGGCAGCGACCCACCTCCGACGGTCTCGCCGCTGACTACCGAGGACCGGTGGTCCGCGGCGCCGGCGGCTGGAGCTCCTGGACCAGACGGTCCGCCCCGTAGACCACCTTCAGCGCCTCGGTGAGCGCGCGGCTGTCGACCGCCACCGTCCGGTTGTTCCGGATGTCGAACCCGTAGTCGCCGCCGAGCGAGGGCAGGTTCCCGTCGAACACCAGCCCCACGATCTCCGCGTTCCGGTTGACGACCGGCGACCCCGAGTTGCCCCCGATGATGTCGTTGGTGGTCACGAAGTCGAACGGCGTGGTCTGCGTCAGCCGGTCCTTCGCCTTCAGCCACGACTGCGGCAGGTCGAAGGGAGCCTCTCCGGTGGCCCGGGAGTACGCTCCGCCGAAGTCGGTGAACGGTTTCACCTGGACCGCGTCCTCCCGGGTCCAGCCCTGCACCGAGCCGTAGGACAGCCGGGCGGTGAACGTCGCGTCGGGGTAGCGGCTGGTCCCCTCCAGCTGGAAGCGCGCCTTGGCGATCAGCTCCGAGTTCTTCTTCACCACCGACTCGACCTGATCCTCGTAGGCCTTGCGGGCGCGGCGCATGTCCGGATCCAGCCGGCGCACGAAGACGATCATCGGGTCGGCCGAGGCCGCCATCGCCTCGGGCCCGCCGCTCCACAGCGAGCGCCGCAGCGCCACGTCGTACAGCTTCGTGCCCTGCACCAGGGCCGTCGCGAGCTGCCGCGGTGAGTCCTTCTCCAGCACCTTCTTCACGTAAGGGTGATCCGCGCCGAGCTCCTCGCGCATCTTGGTGAGCCCCAGCGTCAGGAGCTCCACCTCCAGCTCGGGGTAGATCGGCGCCTTGCTGAACGTGACCAGCTCCGTCGCCGGCAGCCGCGCGTCGGTGAACTCACGGTAGCGCTCGACGTCCGGCTTCTGCTTCTCGGCCACGCCCCAGACCAAGTTCCGCGCGATGCCGAACAGCTCCGAGAAGTACTTGTTCTCCGAGCGGACCCAGGTGGTCTCCCGCTCCAGCTTCTCCTCGGTGCGCGTCGCCTGGGCGATGGCGTCCCACGCCCCGCCGACCTCCTTCTGCAGCGCGGGGATCTTCGCCACCCGCGCCCGGAGCGCCTGCTCCTCCTTCACCTTCGCCGCGAAGAAGGCGGGATCGGTCAGCGCATCACGACGCCCGAACCAGCCCTTGTACTGGTTCTCCACGCCGAACAGCGTGTCCCGGCTGATCCGCCGCGCCTCCGCGTTGCGCTGCCCGAACTGGTCCACCCAGCCGCGCTCCTGCGCCAGGCGCTGGAGCTTCAGGGGAACCATCTCGTCCCGCTGGGAGGCGAGCTGCGCCACCGTCAGCAGGCGGCTGGTGTGCCCCGGGTTCCCGGAGACGAAGGTCAGCTCCCCGTCCCGGGGGCCGGCGTCGCTCCACAGGAAGTAGTCGGGCGTGTGCAGCGGCTTCCCGTCCTCGTAGACGCGAAGGAAGCTCACGTCGAGGTCGTAGCGCGGGAAGTTGAAGTTGTCCGGGTCGCCGCCGAAGAAGGCGATCGACTCCTCGGGAGCGAAGACCAGCCGCACGTCCTTCTTCCAGCGCTTGTACGTGTACAGCTGGTACTGGCCGCCGTGGTACAGCGTCACGACCTCGCAGCGGAGCTGCTCCGAGGTCTGGCAGGCCTTCTCGATGCGCGCGAACTCCGCCTTCTGCGCCCGCAGGAACGCCTCGCCGGAGAGCCCCTTGGTCGCGCCCTGCACCCGGGCGGTCACGTCCTGCATCCCGATCAGCTGGTTGATCTCCATCCGCGGGCAGGTCCGCTCCTCGGCGGGCGTCTTCGCGTAGAAGCCGTTCGCGTTGAGGTCCTGCTGCGGCGTGGACAGGTCGCGGATGCACCGCCGCGCGCAGTGGTGGTTGGTCATCACCAGGCCGTCCGGCGAGACGAAGCTCCCCGAGCACCCCAGCGCGAGCCGCACGCTCGACAGCCGCACGTGGTCCAGCCACGCCTTGTCCGGCGAGAAGCCGTACGTCTTCTGGACGCGGGACGACGGGAAGTTGTCGAAGGTCCACATCCCCTCCTCGGCACGGACGGCCGGGGCGGTGACGAGGACGGCGAGGAGGGCGGGGAGGAGAGCTCTGGTCATCGGAGTCGAGGGGGGCCGTCCCGTAGGTGGGACAACGGCACATGTCAACGGAATCTGGCCCGTCGCGCAGGTCTGGCAACACCCTGCCCGCAGGAAACAACCCAGGGTCCGGCATCGAACGTCCCTCTGAGAGACGCCCGGCCCGAGCCCTGCAAGCAAGGGTGCTCTCGACATGCGCCACCTGCTCCTCGCACTCACCCTGGTGCCCGCCGCCGTCCAGGCCGCGCCCGTTCTCGTCCCTCTCTCGCGCGGCATCGAGCTGCGCACCCAGGCTCTGGCCGACCCCGCCTCGGCGGACCTGGTCGTCCAGTCCCGCCTCCTCGCGGCGAAGTACGGCATGCGCTGCGTGTCCGGCGATGCCTTCGGCCCCAGGTCTCCGGTGGTCACCGGCGCGGCCTGCGAGGTGCGCGACGCCTCCGGCGCCACCTACGAGGTCAAGGTGACCGGGGTGAGCAGCGTCTCGGTGGCCCTCGACGTCCGGCAGACCGGCAGCCTCGCCCAGGCGCCCCGGCAGACGCCGTTCGAGGTCCTGCCCGCCGACCCCGAGGCTGGAGTGCTCGCCCGGTACCAGATGACCGGCTACTCCATCGACGGGTCGCCGGTGACCAGCACCTACGCCTCGCTGGTGCTCCGGGGTGACGGCAGCTACTCCTTCGGCGAGCGGCGTGGCCGCTGGTCGGTCGTGCAGGGGCTTCTGCTCCTCGACGGCGAGTACACCGCCTGGGGCGCAGGAGCGCTGTCCGAGGACGCCCGCCGGCTCACCTTCCATTCCCAGGGCCCCCGTTTCAGCGTCTCGGCGTCCCTGGCGTGGACGGAGCCCCAGGCCGTCGTCCTGAGCCAGGCCAGCCGCTGACCGCCTGACCGCCTCGGTTCTCTCCCTGACCTTCGGTGCGCAGCTTCCTGGCGCCATGGAACAGCCTTCGGACCGACCCCCAACCCCGCTGCGAAAGCCCGTCGACGGCAGCCCGGAGGCCCCGGAGCGGAAGAACCCCGGCCACCGGCGCCCCGAGCCTGACCCCTTCCCCGGCTACGGCGAGCCCCCGCCCGACGTCCGCCGCGATGCCCCCCCGAAGGTGCCCCCGAGGGAGTGGGGCCCGACCGGGAACACCGGCCCCTGAACGGGGTTCCAGGCGGGGTTGCGTGCGGGCGCAGGGCGATCTGTCATCGTGCCTGTCATGTGACGTTCCACCCCACATTGCCCTGGAGGTCCCGCGCCATGCATCTCGCCATCACCTTCCGCAATTTCGAGGCGTCCGAGTCCCTGAAGGACCACACGCGCGAGAGGCTGGAGCGGCTGGCGAGGAATCTGGAACGGGCCTGTACGGCGCACGTGGTGATGAACCTCGAGCGTCACATCCATCACGCCGACGTCACGTTCATCCACGGGCCGCTGGTGCTCCGGGCGAAGACGTCGACCCCGGACATGTACGCGTCGGTCGACCTCGCGGTGGACTGCCTCGAGGAGCAGCTCCGTAGGGACAAGGACCGCTCGAAGCGCCACCACGCGCGCGCCTGGGTCCACCACCAGCAATCGGTGCTTCCTCCCGAGGAGGACGAGGCCCTCGACGGAGCTGCGTAGAACGCGTCCGCTCCGCCTTGCGTCGCTCGCAGTCACGGGCTATCTCGCGCGAACACTCCCCAGTGGATCTGGCCGGGGTCCTCCACCGGGCGAGCGTTCGTGGCCCATGAAGATCACCGAGTTCCTCAGCCCCCAGGCGGTGATCCCCGAGCTGCGCGGGCGGACGAAGCAGGACATCCTCCGCGAGCTCGCCGAGGGGCTCGCGACTGCCTATCCCCCTCTCAACGGTGGGCGCGTGCTGGAGGTCCTCACCGAGCGCGAGAAGCTCAACACCACCGGGATCGGTGAGGGCGTGGCCATCCCGCACGGGAAGCTCGCCGGGCTGCCGCGGCTCTACGCCTCGTTCGGTGTGGCGAGGGCCGGGGTGGACTTCTCGTCGATCGACGGGAGGCCTACCCAGCTCTTCTTCGCGCTGGTGGCGCCGGAGAACTCGGCGGGCATCCACCTCAAGGCGCTGGCGCGCATCTCGCGGCTGTTCCGCAATCCGCAGTTCCGTGAGGCGATCCTCCAGGCGCCGGACGCAGGACGGGTCTACTCGCTGATCGCGGAGGAAGACGCCCGCGCGTGAACCTGGTCATTCGACCGGTCCACGACGTGTTCCTCGAGGAAGTGACGTTCCCGGCGTTCGCCGTCGGCGTCGTGGACGCGGCCGCCGGCCTGCAAAAGCTGCTGGAGTGGATTGCCGACGAGCGGGTGTCCTGGCTCCTCGGGCGGGTCCTGGACCGCACGGTGGGCGGGAGCTTCTTCGGGCTGGTCGACGACGAGTGGCTGGAGCTGGTGCACGTCCTGCTCTTCTCGGAGTGGGAGCGCCGGAGCGACGGCTGGCACGTGTCTGCCGAGCACCCCGGCTACGCGGCCAGCTACGAGCTCGGGCTGCACGTGTCCCTGATGCTCCAGGACCCGAGCTACCCCTATGCCGATGCGCAGGCCGCCGAGCGCTTCCGCGACGAGTGGCTGGGGAAGGTCATCAAGAGCGGCCCGGTCGCGCTCGTCGCCGGCATCTGGGACCCGTTCCCGCCCTTTCCCCCGGACCAGGTGCTGGTGACGGTGGGGCGCAGCACCTACGCGCCCGCCGAGGACCTGGCGATCGCCGACTGGAGCTACCGACCCTCGCACGCCGTGAAGTCCTGGGAGCGGCGGCTGGACGATCAGCTGAAGAACCTCCTCGGGCGCGAGCGTTCCCGCCTGGGTCCGGTGAGCCTCCGCGAGTCGGACGAGCTGCTGGCCTACTGGAGGGGTCAGATCCCCGACGCCCCGGCGCTGAGCGTGGCCTTCAGCGGCCTCGGGCCGACGGCGAGCGCGTGGGTGCGCGAGGTGGGAGAGATGAGCAGGCTCATCCGCGACGCAACGAAGGCCGGGCACGGACTCACCTCGCTGGTGACCCGGGAAGGCGGGCAGGTCATGGAGTCGGAGCCTTCGGTGCCTCCTCCAGCAGGATGGTGACCGGGCCGTCGTTGACCAGGGCGACCTGCATCTCGGCCGCGAAGACGCCCTCCTCGACCTGGACGCCCAGGGCCCGGAGCGCGTCGCAGGCGCGCGCATAGAGGCGGCGGGCCTCCTCGGGTGGGGCGGCCTCGATGAAGCTCGGCCGGCGACCCTTGCGGGTGTCGGCGTAGAGGGTGAACTGGCTGACCACCAGGGCGGCGCGGTGCGTGTCGAGGAGCGAGAGGTTCATCTTCCCCGCCGTGTCCTGGAAGATCCGCAGGCCGGCGATGCGGTCGGCGATCGCCACGGCCTCGGCATCGCCGTCGCCCCGACCGACCCCGAGCAGGACCAGGAGCCCTGGTCCGATGGCGCCGACCCTGCGGCCCTCGACGTTGACCGACGCCTCGCGAACGCGCTGGAGGAGGGCTCTCACCGGGCGCAACCGACCCTACCGCAACCGGGGGGCACGAGCATCGTCGACCCATCGACATCCATGGGAGCCCATGGTTCACTGCCCCCCGCCCCGGTCCCTTTCAGGAGGTTCCCACATGCTCCGAGCCGTCCGTGTTCTCTGGCTGACTCCCCTCGCACTGGCAGCCTGTGCCCATCAACAGACCTCGGAGGCTCCCCCGCCGCCTCCCGTGGTCGCGCAGGCCGCGCCGCCGGTGGCCGAGGCTCCCGACCAGAACAAGGCCGATGACACGGCCGAGCTGAAGCGCATTCTCTCCGGGCCGATTGCCCACTTCGAGTTCGACCAGGCGCAGCTGACGGGCGAGAGCAGGCAGAAGCTGCAGGCGCTGGCGACGGCGATGAAGGCGCACCCGGCGGCGCGGGTCCGCATCGCGGGCAACTGCGATGAGCTCGGCACCACCGAGTACAACCTGGCGCTCGGCCAGCGGCGGGCGGAGGTGGCGCGGAAGTACCTGGTGGACCTCGGCGTCGCGACCTCGCGGGTCGAGACGATCAGCTACGGCGAGGAGCGTCCGGTGGCCCAGGGCCACGACGCCGAGTCGCACGCTCAGAACCGGCGTGACGACGCGGAGCTGCTCAGCACGCGCTGACCCGGCCCGTGCCGGCCAGGTGGACCCTTCTCCCCCACGCGCTCGACGGTGGGGCGGGGCGGGTCCGCTATGGTGGCGCGGTCATGGCCGAGCCCGCGCACCGACCGCCGCCGCCGCTGTTCCGCTCGATCGTGCTCGATCCGATGCGCGCCTTCGCCGGGCTGGAAGCCGCGGGCGGCATCGTCCTCTTCGGAGCGGCGCTGCTGGCGTTCGGGCTGGCCAACTCGCCGTGGCATGCCGCCTTCGAGCGGGTCTGGACGACGCCGGTCGAGCTGCAGTTCGGGCCGGTGGGCTTCCAGGCCAGCCTGCGGCAGGTGATCGACGATGGGCTGATGACGATCTTCTTCTTCGTCGTCGGGATGGAGATCAAGCGCGAGCTCATCGAGGGAGAGCTGCGCACGCTTCGCCAGGCGCTGCTGCCGGCCATCGCCGCCGCGGGCGGGGTCGTCCTGCCGGCCGCCATCTTCTTCGTCCTGAATCGGGGGACGGCGGGGGAAGCCGGCTGGGCTATCCCGATGGCGACGGACATCGCCTTCTCCATCGGGTGCATCGTCCTGATGGGAAAGCGCGTGCCGCGGCCGCTGCTGGTGTTCCTGACCGCGCTCGCGATCTTCGACGACATCGTCGGCATCCTCGTGATCGCGATCTTCTATGGGGGTGGGCTGGATGGGATGGGCCTGGTCCGGGTGGTGCTGCTGGTGGGAGCGATCTGGGCGGTGGCCCGGCTCGGGGTGCAGAGCTGGGTGGTGTGGGGGGTGGCCGGCGTCGCGCTGTGGCTCGGGCTTCACTACGCGGGGGTGCACGGGACGATCGCCGGAGTGCTGCTCGGGCTGCTCGTCCCGGCGGTGACGCGGCGGCCGGTCCGCGAGGTGCTGGGCGAGCTGCGTGAGCACTCGAGACGGACGCTCGAGGTCAGCGAGAGGCTCGACACGGGCGATCTGCTCCACGTGCGCGACGGGCTCCGCGAGGCGGTGCCGCCGCTACAGCGCTTCGAGCACGCTCTGCACCCCTGGGTGGCGTTCTTCATCATGCCGCTCTTCGGCCTGGCGAACTCCGGGGTCTCGGTGGCAGCGATGACGGCTGCGGACCTCACGGCGCCGGTGTTCCTGGGCGTGGCGGTCGGACTCTTCGTCGGGAAGCAGCTGGGGATCTTCGCCTTCACCTGGGCGGCGGTCAGGGTGGGCGTGGCGGACGTGCCGGGCGGAGCGCCCTGGAGCCGCGTCTACGGGGTGGCGATGGTGGCGGGGATCGGGTTCACCGTGGCGCTGTTCATCGCGAACCTGGCGTTCGGCGGGCATCCGGAGCTGCTGGACCAGGCACGGCTCGGGGTGCTGGTCGGGTCGCTGGTCTCCGGGGTGTCGGGGATGCTCGTGCTGTGGCTGTTGCCCGAGCCCGGGGACGGGGCGGTCCCGGCGCGGGCGAGCCCGGCGGCCTGAGGCGGCAGCGGGGCGGCCGCGGGCGGCGATGCCGGAGCGAGGTGCCGGTGCGAGGTGCCAGACACCTCGCTCAGGGGCGTCACGCGCGTTGGGCTGTCGCCGGGCGCGTCCGGGTTCGCCTTGGATCTGCGCGCCGGGCAAGATTGGGGCCAGAACCACTTCAACGAGTCGCGAGCACGGAACCGTCCCGATCGGGTTGCCGGTTCTGCACCTGGAGCGACGCCTCAGGAGCGCAGGGCGAGGTCCCGCCCCGACCTCGGAGCTCCCCTGAGCGTCGCGGGCCGCGGAGGCCAGCCGGGACCGCGTCGACGCCCGGCCCCGTCCCGGCCCGTGTCTCCTCGACGCAGACCGCCCTCCACTCCCTGTCCTCCCGGCCAATGTGCCCGCCCGGTCACGGCGAGCCATCCCCCAGGTGTGGCCTGATAGCGCGGACTCGGCCCCACGGCCCTCCGCTTGGGACCGCGATGACGCCCGTGGCCGGCCCCCTTGAGGGCCCCACTGTCCGCTCCGGTTCACTCCTGCAGGCCTCCGTCCGCCCCGCCGCGTGAGCGCCCAGCCCACCTTGCGGCAATGAAGATGCGCGGGGGAAGATCCGTCCATCGGCCGTTCGCCCCGGAGTGCAGCCCGTTTGTCTTCCCGTCGTCCCTTTCTGGTCGCCGCGCTCCTCACCACCTGCCTGGTCGCCGGCTCCGCCGTTGCAGCCCCACCGAAGGGCGCCGACCGCGAGGCCCTGAAGAAGACCCTCCTCGACCTTGCCCAGCGCGCCCCCTTCCGGGACGCCCGCCTCGGCGTCCAGCTCGTCAGCCTCGACGACGGCACGGTCGTGTTCAGCAAGGACGCCGACGCCCTGATGAACCCGGCGTCGAACGTCAAGCTCGTCACCGCCGCCGCCAGCCTTGCCCGACTTGGACCGGAGTACAGGTTCGACACCGAGTTCCTCGTCGAGCCGGGCCCTACCGACCGCGTCCGCACCCTCTGGGTCCGCGGCAAGGGCGACCCGAGCATCACCACCGAGCGACTCCACGCCATCGCCTCCGAGCTCGCTCACCTCGGCCTCCGCGAGGTGGGCGACCTCGTGCTCGACGACACCTGGTTCGACGCGGAGCGTCTCGCCCCGGGATTCGAGCAGGAGGTCTCGGACCGCGCCTACACCGCTCCTACCGGCGCCCTCAGCCTCAACGCCAACGCCGTCGGCATCTACCTCCGCGCCTCGGCGCCCGGTGGCCGTGCCGTCGTGGAGCTCGAGCCTCCCTCCGACTACTTCGAGGTCGTCAACCAGGCCGCCGGCGCCTCCAGCCGGGCCCGCCGCGCCTCGGTCGCCTCGCAGTGGACCGGCAGCGCTCAGCGCATCACCGTGCGCGGCACCGTGCCCGTCTCCGGCGAGTGGGCGGTGTGGAAGCGCATCGACAACCCGCCCCTGTACTTTGGATCCACCTTCCGCAAGGTCCTCGAGATGCACGGAATCCACGTGCGCGGGAAGGTGAAGCTCGGCGTCGTCCCCGAGCGGGCTCGCCTCCTCTACGTCGCACAGAGCGAGACCTTCGACCTCGTCCTCAAGCGGATGAACAAGTTCTCCAGCAACTTCGTCGCCGAGCAGCTCCTCAAGACACTCGGCGCCGAGGTGAAGGGCGCCCCGGGGACCACCGCCAACGGCGTCGCCGTCGCCGAGGAGTTCCTCGAGCGCGAGGTCGGCATCCCCCGCGGCTCGTACATCCTCCGCAACGGCTCGGGCCTCAACGACACCAACCGCTTCACCCCGCGCCAGCTCGCGCAGCTGCTCAAGGTGATGTGGGACCGCTTCCCGCTCGCCCCCGAGTACCTCTCCAGCGTCGGCATCGCCGGTAAGGACGGCACCCTCCGCTACCGCTTCGAGGGCAGCGAGGCCGTGGGCCGCCTCCGTGCCAAGACCGGCACCCTGGAAAACGTCTCGGCGCTCAGCGGCTACGTGCAGTCCGTCGGTGGCGAGCGCTTCGCCTTCAGCGTGATCGTCAACGACCACACCGGCCGGTCCGCCCCGGTGGTGCAGGGGATCGACGCCATCGGCGCCGCGGTGGCGGCGGTCGGCGCCCCGGGTGGCCCCGACCGCGCCGTCGCCTCCCTGATGCAGCCGTCGTCGCTGGCCCCGAGCTCCAACGAGGAGGCCAAGACCCGCATCCGGACCTACCTCGCCGTGGCCCAGAAGGGGGACCAGCGGAACCTCCCCTTCCTGAGGACCGCCTGGCGCACCGAGCATGACCCGGCCGTGCGCGCCGTGCTCGCCGACTCCATCTACCAGAGCGACCCCCGGGACTACCTCGGGACCCGGGCCCTCCTCGACAGCTTCACCCCGACCGAGGAGGTCTACGGCCGACTCCGCCGTCTGGCCCGGGAGCTGAAGGTCGAGCTGCCGTGCGTCGGCAGCCTCACCTCGCTCGCCGCCGAGGGAAACGGCGAGGCGCTCACGCGTCTTCTGGAGCTCGCGCGCCCGTCGGCGTCGGACCCCGGCGCCCAGCGCACCGTCTCCTCGTCGCTCGCGGATGTCGCCCGGACCGCCCCGGACGAGCTGCTGGTCACCCTCCGGGGGGCGACCCCCGTCGACCGCGATGCCGCCCTCGTCCTCCTCGTCCGGGGCGTGGCCCAGCAGGAAGACGCGGACCATCCGCTCTGGCCGGCGGTTCGCAAGATGATGGCCTCGACCGACCCCACCGTGGCCGCCTTCGGCCGCGAGCTCGACGCCACCCTGAGCCAGCGCATGGCCGCCGAGAAGGCCCCGCGCGTGGTCCAGGCCACCGGCACCGCCGCTCCCCCCGCGGGTCCCGCGCCCTCCGTGGCGCCTGCCCCCACCGACCGTCCAGGGGGCTAGCTCCCCTGCGACGCTGAAGGGGTAACTCCCGGGAACCCCTATGGGGTGACCCTGGGAGCAGGACGTTCACGGAACTTCATGGAACGTTCCTGCACTTTCCCGAGCCTTCCGGCCGAGTTCCGGGTAATTCACCGCGCCCTCCAATCGTCTGCCACCCGGCGAGGACCAGACCTTCATGTTCCAGCATGCCCAAGTCTCCACCCGCGAGGACAAAGCCTTCGACACCGGAGGCGTGGAGGTGACGACCCGGCGTCGGGGCAAGCGCTGGCTGATCGCCGGCGCCGCGCTGCTGGTCATCGTCGTCTTCCTCGCCGGGACCAAGTTCCTGCAGATCTTCACCATGATCCAGGCGGGGAAGAAGATGGTTCCCCCGCCGATCGCCGTCACCACCGCCAAGGTGCAGACGGTCGAGTGGCAGCCCCTGCGCCCTGCGGTGGGCACGCTCATCGCCCTGCGCGGGACGACGCTCAGCGCCGAGCTGACCGGCACCGTCCGCGAGATCGGCTTCGAGAACGGCTCGGTGGTGAAGAAGGGCCAGCTGATGGTTCGGCTCGACACCACCGCCGAGCAGGCCCAGCTGCAGAGTGCGCAGGCCGACCTGGCGCTGGCCAAGCAGACGCTCGAGCGCAACGAGAGCCTCCGGAAGCAGGAGGTCAACACCCAGGCCGAGCTCGAGTCCGCCCAGGCGCGCGACAAGCAGACTAGCGCAACCGTGGTGAACCTCCGGGCGATCATCAACAAGAAGATCATCCGGGCCCCGTTCGACGGTCGCGCTGGCATCCGCGCGGTGGAGCTCGGCCAGGTCGTCTCCCCGGGGACGCCCCTCGTCTCGTTGCAGACGGTGAGCCCGATCTACGCCGAGTTCCAGCTCCCCCAGCAGGCGCTCTCCGCCGTGAAGCTGGGCCAGAAGGTCACGGTGAAGGTCGACGTGTTCCCCGACTCCAGCTGGGAGGGCACCGTCACCACGATCAACCCCGAGGTCGATCCCGCCACCCGCAACGTCCGGATGCGCGCCACCGTGGAGAACGCCGACGGCCGGCTCAACCCGGGCATGTTCGCCAGCGTCGAGGTCGAGGCCGGCAAGCCGAGCCAGACGCTGGTCGTCCCCGCCACCAGCGTCATCTACGCCCCCTTCGGCGACTCGGTGTACCTGGTGGAGGAGCAGAAGGATGAACCGGCCAAGGCCGACCCGGCGGCCAAGGCCGAGCCGGCGAAGAAGCCGCCCCCTGCACCGGCCAAGGCCCCGGGCGACAAGCCGACGCTCATCGCCCAGCAGCAGTTCGTTCGCCTCGGCGAGCGGCGGGGTGACTACGTCCAGATTCTCAACGGCCTCAAGGGCGATGAGACGGTGGTGAGCAACGGCGCGTTCAAGCTCCGGAACGGGCAGACCATCATGATCAACAACTCACTTGCTCCGCCTGCGCAGTTCGTTCCCGCGCCGGTCGATCGCTGAGAAGCAGGAACATCCCCATGAGCACCGAGTCTCCCGTCCAGCCGAGCTCGAGTTTCACCGACCTCTTCATCCGGCGGCCGGTGATCGCGATCGTCGTCAACCTCATCATCATCATCGCCGGGGTTCAGGCGATCCGGACGCTGAACGTTCGCCAGTATCCGCGGAGCGAGAACGCGACCATCAGCGTGACCACGGTCTACGTCGGAGCCAGCGCAGACCTGGTGCGAGGCTTCATCACCACCCCCCTGGAGCGGGTGATCGCCTCGGCGGACGGGATTGACTATGTCGAGTCGACCAGCGCCCAGGGCCTGTCGACGATCAACGCTCGGCTCCGTCTGAACTACGACTCGATCAAGGCGCTGTCGGAGATCAGCTCCAAGGTGGATCAGGTCCGCAACGATCTACCGCCCGAGGCCCAGGTTCCGGTCATCAACATCCAGAACGCCGACAGCACCATCGCCTCGGCCTACCTCAGCTTCTCCTCGAAGTTCCTCCGCCAGAACGAGATCACCGACTACCTCGTCCGGATCGTGCAGCCGCGGCTCACCGCGGTGGAGGGCGTGCAGAAGGCGGACATCCTCGGGGCCCGCACCTTCGCCATGCGGATCTGGCTGAAACCTGATCGGATGGCCTCGCTCAATGTCAGCCCCGCACAGGTGCGGCAGGCCCTGGCAAACAACAACTACCTGGCCGCGGTGGGCACCACCAAGGGCGCGCTGGTCCAGGTGAACCTCACCACCAACACCGACCTCCGCTCGGTGGACGAGTTCAAGAAGCTGGTCATCAAGCAGAACGGGGGAGCGGTGGTTCGCCTCTCCGACGTTGCGGACGTGGTGCTCGGCGCCGAGGACTACGACACCGCAGTGGCCTTCACCGGGGAAACCGCGGTCTTCATCGGCATCTGGTCGCTCCCCAACGCCAACTCCCTCGACGTGATCAAGAAGATCCGGGTGGAGCTGGCGGCCATCCAGCAGGAGCTCCCCTCTCAGATCACCGCCACCATGGCGTACGACGCGACCGAGTACATCCAGAGCGCGATCGATGACGTGATTCGCACCTTGCGCGACACGCTGCTCATCGTGGTCATCGTCATCTTCCTCTTCCTCGGCTCTTTCCGATCGGTGCTGGTGCCGGTGGTTGCGATCCCGGTCTCGCTCATCGGCGCGGTGTTCCTGATGCAGGTGTTCGGGTTCACCCTGAACCTCCTCACCCTGCTCGCCATCGTCCTCTCGGTCGGTCTCGTCGTCGACGACGCGATCGTGGTCGTGGAGAACGTCGAGCGACACCTCTCCGAGGGAAGAACACCGCTCCAGGCGGCGCTGATCGGCGCCCGCGAGCTGGTCGGGCCAATCATCGCGATGACCATCACCCTGGCGGCGGTGTACGTGCCCATCGCCTTCCAGGGCGGCCTCACCGGCTCGCTCTTCCGCGAGTTCGCGCTCACCCTCGCCGGCGCGGTGACCATCTCCGGGGTCGTTGCACTGACGCTCTCGCCGATGATGTCCCGCTACCTCCTCCACGCGGGCGGCGAGCACGAGGGCTTCGCGGGGATCATCAACCGCGGCTTCGAGCGCATCCGACAGGCCTATGCGCGCGGCCTCGAGCTGGTGCTCGGCAGCAAGGCCATCGTCTACACCGCCTGGGCCGTGCTCACCGTGCTCACCGTCCTGATGTTTCAGATGGCAAAGAAGGAGCTGGCTCCGGCCGAGGACCAGGGCTTCCTCTTCGGCATCATCAACACCCCCTCCAACTCGACGCTGGACCAGCTGCTCGTCTCCACGGCCGAAGTGCACAACACGGTGATGGAGATCCCGGAGTCGAAGTTCACCTTCCAGCTCACCACCCCCAGCAGCGGGTTCTGGGGTGTGGGGCTCAAGCCCTGGAGCCAGCGAAAGCGGACGACTGCGCAGGTGCTTCCCGAGATCCAGCACCGGATCTCGGCCATCCCCGGGATCGAGGCGTTCGCGGTGCTGCCTCCGGCGCTGCCCGGCGGCGGTACCTTCCCGGTGGAGTTCGTCATCGCCTCCACCGCGGAGGAGAGCGAGATCCTCGAGTTCGCCAAGCAGCTACAGCAGAAGGCTGCGGAGAGCGGCAGGTTCTGGTTCCCTCCGCCCATCGACGTGAAGGTCGACCAGCCGCAATCGGAGATCGACATCGACCGCGAGAAGGTCGCCCAGCTGAACCTCAATCTGCAGTCGGTTGGTCAGGACCTGGGCGCAGCCGCCGGAGGAAACTTCGTCAACCGGTTCAGCATCTCCGGCCGAAGCTACAAGGTCATCCCCCAGCTACTCCGGACCGAGCGGCTGAACCCCGAACAGTTGGAGAACGTGTACGTCACGGGGCCGAACGGACAGCTGATCAAGCTCTCGTCGATCGCCTCGGTGAAGGACAGCGTGGTCCCGCGATCGTTGAATCGCTTCCAGCAGCTCAATGCGGTGAAGATCAGCGGCGTGGCCGCGAATGGCATCGACGATGGGCTCAAGTTCCTCGAGGGCGAAGCGAAGAAGATCCTGCCCCAGGGCTACAAGATCGATTACACCGGCGAGTCGCGGCAGCTCCGGGTGGAGGGGAACAAGTTCCTCCCCGCGTTCGCGCTGGCGGTGGTGCTGATCTTCCTGGTGCTGGCCGCCCAGTTCAACAGCTTCCGCGATCCGTTCATCATCCTGCTCGGGTCGGTTCCACTGGCGCTGTTCGGAGCGATGATCCCGTCGTTCCTCCAGATGCCGAACCCGCAGATCCCTTTCTTCACCGACAAGTTCACCACCTCCTTCAACATCTACTCGCAGGTGGGACTGGTGACGCTGGTGGGACTCGTCTCCAAGAACGGCATCCTGATCGTCGAGTTCGCCAACAAGCTCCAGGAGACGGGGAAGACGAAGCTCGAGGCGGTGAAGGAAGCGTCGCTGACCCGGCTCCGGCCGATCCTCATGACCAGCATCGCGACCATCGCCGGTCACTTCCCGCTGACCTACGTGAGCGGCCCCGGCGCCGCGGCCCGGAACAGCATCGGCCGGACGCTCGTCACGGGCATGGCGGTGGGCACGTTCTTCACCCTCTTCTTCGTGCCGGTCATCTATCTGCTCATCGCGCGCGACCACCGCGCCGAGGCCGAGGCACGCGAAGCCGAGTTCGGTGGCGGTGGCGGACGGCTCAGCCCGACCCCGGCGTCGCCGGAGATCTGACGGTCGAGGCCGGACGAGAGTCCTCCGGAGCGGGCGTTGCACCTCGCCCGCCCCGGTCCTCGGCGAATCGCTACGGCTGTGAAGGCGCCGACTTCACCCACTGCACCTTCACGTTGTCCACGATGACCCCGCAGGAGTGGCCGGGGCGCACGTCGGCGCAGGTGCCGAGCTCGTCCTGGGCGTACTCGAAGCGGAGCTGCGCAACGGTGCCGGCCATCCCCGGGAGCCTCATGTGGACGTGCTGGAACGCTCCCGAGGCGCCGGCCCACACCGACATGTCCTCGAAGTAGGCGGGGTCGTTGTTCCTCGGGAAGTGCTTCGGGTAGCCGAAGAAGCCGTCGGTCGTGAACCGGTCCTCGAACGCCTCGGCCAGCACCGAGCGGACCGAGTGACCTGGGGTCAGGTCGGTCACCCGCAGGAAGAGACCATCGTAGGCCCAGACGTTCAGCAGCGGCTCGTCCTCGGTGTCGTAGCAGACGTCGAAGTCCACCGTGACGTACTCGGCATCGGCCGGCACGCTGAAGGCCGGGCTGAACAGCCGCTGCCACGCCGAGCCCGCCGTGTTGACGTGGAAGGCGCCGTTCGAGGTCGTTCCGCAGAAGCCGGGCGCTGACTGGCTGCCCGGCGCGATCCGCCAGTTGATCGTCGGGTCTCCGGTCAGGGCCACCGCCGTCCATCCCGCGGGGATCGAGCTCGAGCCGTCGAAGCTCTCCGAGACCAGCGTCGTCGGCTGCGGCGTTCCGGTGAACACCGTCTGGCGAAGCACCGTGGGCTGGTGATCGTCGCTGGAGATCGTCAGCTCCAGATCGATCGGCGTGCCGGGCACGAACGACCGCCGGGTGAAGAGCAGGAACGGGAACCGGTTGGTCTCGGTGTCGCCTGGCTTGATGTCTCGCCAGGCCGAGAGGCCGAGGATCACGTCGACTCCGGGAGTGCTCGTCCGGAGCACGCCGAAGACGTCCTTGACCTGCCCCTTGCTGTCCGGGTTGGTCACGTAGTTCCGCAGGTCGATCGAGAGGAAGACCAGCTCGCCGGGATCGATGTGGCCGTTCCGTCCGCTGTCGAGGAACGACTCGCCTTGCCAGTCGAGCTGCGCGGCGCGGAACCGGTGGTCTGGCGCGGGGAGCACCTTCACGATCACGTCCGGGACCGTCATGCTCAGGTCCGGCTGGCCGTCGACGAAGCCCGCCGGCGGCCGCGTCGCCTGGGCGAAGACCGGGTAGTACTTCCCGCCCTGGGCGACGGACTGGTTGTAGTCGCCGAGGTTGGGCTGGCTGGTGTCGTTGCCCCAGCCGGCGTGGAACGGCCGGTCGTTGAGCGCCAGCGGCGGGCTCCAGTGCTTTCCGCCGTCGTCGGAGAAGGTGTACGAGGCGTTGGTGAGGTCACCCGAGTCCGCGATCCCCTGATCGTAGTAGTGGACGAACACCCGACCGGTGTCGTTGTCCACCGAGACCGCCGGGAACCACTGGGCCCGATCGTTCCCCGGTCTGCTGGTGATCGCCACCGGGCCGATGAAGCTCTTCCCTCCGTTGTTGCTCCGCAGGAGCATCACGTCCGCACCGTCGTGCGCATCGTTGGCCGCGTAGACCACGTAGATGTTGCCCCGGTTCTTCCCCGACGACTTGTCCACCGCCATCGAGGGGAAGCTGTGGACACGGTCGTTGCCCAGGATCTGGTCGATGAGGAAGAAGGGCGCGGAGATTTCCACCGGCGCGCTCCACGTCTTTCCCCCATCATCCGTCTTGGCGAAGGCGATGGAGTTGGTCACGCCGCCGGGGAGGCGCCGCCAGACGACGTAGGCTTGGTTCTTCTGCGGACCGAACCTGGGAATGGAGCCGGTTCCCTCGCGAATGGTGGAGCTGATGACGTTCGCCGGCGTGAAGGTGGGCGGTGTCGCGGAGAGTACGTCGTCCGAGTAGGTGCTCAGGATCTGCGTGCCGCCCGGGGCGATCGACGTGTCGGTGAAGTTGGTCCAGGTCATCAGCACCCGGCCGGTGTGGCGGTCGACGTCCATGAACTCCTTGTCCGCGGCATCGACGGGGAAGCCGTCCTCGAGGAGCCCGCTGGGGTTGGAGGCCGCGGTCACCTCGAACGGCCCCTCCCAGGTGTGACCGCAGTCGCGGGAGCGGTGAACGCTCATCGTCTGCACCACGGCGAGTCCGCCGGGGAAGCTCTTCACCACCAACATGATCGAGGAGTAGACGAAGTTGCAGTTGCCCAGGTACTTCACGTCGGGATCGCCGAAGACCTGCGGGAAGCCGAACTGGTCCACGGGGCCGGTGGGCAGCTGCCCGCCATCGACGAAGGTCTTTCCGCCGTCGTCCGAGTACATGAAGCCGGAGAGGCTGGTCGTCGCGGTCTCGAACCCGCGAAAGTCGTTGAAGCCGACGACGAGGTGCTGACCCGTGGCGTCGATGGCGATGGAGGTCTCGGACTGGGTGCCGGCGGGAAGCTCACCCTCGTCGAGGCACGCCGGGTCCACGCTGCAGTCCGGCTCCCCACCCTCGTCCTCCTCCTGGTCGTCAGACTGGATGGGGCCGACTCCGGGAGGATGGTTCACGGCGTTCGTGGAGCCCGATGCGGATCGGGGGGCTGCGGTCGCCCGGGCCGGGCCAGGGACCGGCTTCGTCGAGGGGATCGCGAGCTGCATCGTCACGCCACCTCGGGCGCGGATGCGCGCGACCACTGCCGCGGCGCGTTTCCCCATGTCCGACATGCCCGAGCGTGCGACGCCCGCACGAGCAAGGGCTGCCGGTGGACGCTCGGCGAGCGCAACCGAGGAAATGCCAAGCGATGCCACGAGCAGCATCCCCGCAACGGAACCGATCCTGTGCATGAGTCCTCCCTCTTCGACCGGATCACCGGCCGGGCTCCTCCCCCGCAGATCCCTCGGTTTGGGAGCGGTCGCCAGCTACACCTTTCGCGGCACGGAGGTAGGGCGATTCCGCACGCTGGAGCGATCAACGTTCGTTTCCGGCGTCTCGCACTGGCCGCGAGATAGAAGCAGGCGAGTTGCGGTGCGACGCGCCGCAGACTCAGCGGCTCGCGGGTGCTCCCGGCGCGCCGCGCAGTGCGCGGACGGTCTCCAGCGCGCGCGTCGTGTGACCCTCGGCGACGAGATGCGCCGAGTAGGCCATGCGAACGAGGCCCGAGCGGTCGATGACGAAGGTCGCCCGGCCGTCGAGCACGCCGAGCGTCTTCGGGACTCCGAAGGCCCGGCGAACCTTCCCGCCCGGGTCGCTGAGGAGCAGGTAGTTCAGGTGCTGCTTGCGGGCGAACGCCTCGTGTGATGCCTCGCCGTCGGAGCTGACCCCCACCACCGTCGCGCCGGCCTCGTCGAAGTCCTGGTGCGCATCGCGGAAGGAGCAGACCTCGCGAGTGCAGATGGGCGACTCGTCACGCGGGTAGAAGAACAGCACCACCGGGCCGCTCGCGCGCAGCGTGTCGAGCGACCAGGCCTTGCCGGAGGCGTCCTTCAGGGTGAACGACGGAGCGGGCTGTCCTTCCTGGATCATTGGCCCTCTGGGATGCCCGAGCTCGGCCGGCGTTGCGTGCCGTCGGCTGGGCACCGCGCGCGCAGGGCGTCCTCACGAGGTGTCTGGCACCACGGGGAGGCACCACGAGGTGTCTGGCACCTCGCCAGCACTGCACCTCGCCAGCACTTCGCCAGTGTGACCCACGGAGGCGTCCCCCCGAGGTGTCTGGCACTACGGGGAGGCACTACGAGGTGTCTGGCACCTCGTGAGAGGCACCTCGCGAGAGCACCTCGCCGGATGCACCGCCGGAGGGCGTCCCCCACGAGCTGTCTGCCGCCCCCCCCAGGCTCCTCGGCCCCCCGGGGATCCGCTTGCGACGGAACGGCCGGCCGTTCGGCGGCGGGTTTCGCACGATGCGTCCGCCGGAGCCGTGGGAGCCGAACATTTCATGGGATCTCACGCGTTAATGTCGCACCGCGTTACGACCCGGGTCTGTACTCTGCGCGCCCACAACCAACCCGCACGAGACCGACGAGGCCGCCGGTCCCTGGAAGGAGCAACACATGGGTATCTCCAGACGGAAGCTTCTCCAAGTCACCGGGGCTGCCACCGTGGGAGCAGCATTCGGGATGCGCCGCGAGGTCTTCGCCCAGGGCGCAAAGAAGAAGCTGAAGCTCCTCCAGTGGAACCACTTCGTCCCCGGCTACGACAAGTGGTTCAACGGCGAGTACATCAAGCAGTGGGGCGAGAAGAACGACACCGAGGTCACGGTCGACAACGTCGGCATCCCGGCCCTCAACCCCACCGCCGCTTCAGAGGTCTCGGCGAAGAAGGGACACGACCTCTTCGGATTCCTGTGGCCGCGCCCGGTCTACGAGAACGACGTCATCGACCACAAGGAGATCTACGAGGAATGCGAGAAGAAGTACGGCAAGCCGATCGACCTCGCGATCAAGAGCACCTTCAATCCCAAGACGAAGAAGTACCACGGCTTCGCCGACAGCTACGCGCCCGATCCGATCAACTACCGGAAGGATCTCTGGGACGACATCGGGATGAAGCCCGACAGCTGGGACGACATCCGCACCGGCGGAGCCAAGATCAAGGCGAAGACCGGCATCCCCGTGGGCATCGGCCTCTCCAGCGAGATCGACACCGCGATGGCGATGCGGGCCCTTCTCTATTCCTTCGGCGGCTCGGAGCAGGACGCCAATGGCAAGCTGATCATCAACTCCAAGAACACCGTGGAGGCAGTGAAGTTCGTCACCGCGCTGTACAAGGAGTGCATGACGCCCGAGGTGCTCGCCTGGGACGCGTCGAGCAACAACCGGGCGATGCTGGCGGGAAAGATCTCGGTGGCCCTCAACGCCATCTCCATCACCCGCAGCGCCGAAAACGACAAGATGCCGATCAGCGACAAGATCTTCCTGTCCAAGGCGGCGAAGGGCCCGACGCGTCGCATGGGCCTCGAGCACGTGATGAGCGTCTACGTGATCTGGAAGTTCGCCGAGAACATCGACGGGGCGAAGAAGTTCCTCGTCGACTACGTGGGCAACTTCCACCAGGCCTTCGAGAAGAGCGAATTCTACAACTTCCCCTGCTGGCCGAAGCAGGTCGCGGACCTCAAGCAGATCGTCGGCAAGGACGCCAAGGGGCTGCCCCCTGACAAGTATGCGGTGCTCGGCGACTCGGTGGACTGGGCGACGAATGTCGGTTTCCCCGGGTACTCCACCGCGGCGATCGACGACGGGTACAGCACCTGGGTGCTGAACACCATGTTCGCCCAGGCCGCCACCGGCGCGCTCAGTCCCGAGGCGGCGGTCAAGGAGGCCGAGGACAAGTACAAGAAGATCTGGGAGAAGTGGGCCGAGCGGAAGCTCATCTAGGACCCCGCTGTAGGACCTGCAGTTCGTGATTGACCGATGGCCACCGTCGAGACCAAAGCGCTGCGCAAGGAGTTCACCGGACACACCGCAGTCGATGGAGTCGACCTCGCGATCCGCGAGGGCGAGTTCCTGGTCCTCCTCGGGCCGTCGGGATGCGGGAAGACCACGCTGCTCAGGATGATCGCCGGACTGGAGACGCAGACCTCCGGCGACATCCTGATCGGCGGGAAGGTCGTCAACGAGCTTCCACCGCGGACCCGGAAGATCGCCATGGTCTTCCAGAGCTACGCGCTCTACCCCCACCTCTCGGTAGCGAAGAACATCGCCTTCCCTCTCAAGGCCCAGGGGGCGCCCCGGGAGAGCATCGCCGGCGAGGTGGAGCGGGCCGCGAAGATGTTCGGCATCGAGCGGCTGCTCCAGCGCAAGCCGCGCCAGCTCTCGGGAGGCGAGCGGCAGCGGGTGGCACTGGCCCGGGCGGTGGTGCGCCACCCGGACGTCTTCCTCCTCGACGAGCCGCTCTCCAACCTCGACGCCAAGCTCCGCACCCTCGCCCGTGACGAGCTGAAGCAGTTCCAGCGCCGTCTGGGCACCACGACCCTCTACGTCACCCACGACCAGGTGGAGGCGATGGGTCTCGGGGACCGGATCGCGGTGATGAGCGGGGGAAAAGTGCGGCAGCTCGGGCCTCCCCAGGAGGTCTACGACGATCCGGCCGACACCTTCGTGGCGGGGTTCCTCGGCAGCCCGCCGATGAACCTGGTCACCGTCGACGGGGTGCTGGTTGGCTTCCGCCCCGAGCAGCTGCTCCCTGTGTCCGCCGCGTCGGCCGAGGCAGCCACCGTCCCGATGCGCTTCGCCGTCGAGCGGGTGGAGCATCTCGGGGCCGGACGGCTGCTCTACGGAACGCTCCCGGACTACGCGCCGAACGAGAAGGTCATCGTCAGCCTCGCCTACACGGTGCACTCCAGCATCGAGGCCGGGCACACCTACGAGTTCCGGGTGCACCAGTCGAACCTCAAGTTCTTCGATCCGACCACGGGCTTGCGGGTGCCGTCGCGGGCACTTCCAGCGAGGAAGTCGGCGTGACCGCTCCAGCACTGGCCCGCCCCCGCTTCCGCGAGCGTGCCGCTGGAGTGACGGATAGCGCAAGCTGGCTCGGCCGGCTGATGCTCGCCCCGGCGGTGCTCTACATCGTCCTGGTGGTGGCGGTGCCGTTCCTGATGGCCATCGGGTACAGCTTCTCCACCGTCACCATCGGCACCTCGACCCCGCGCTTCGTGGGGCTGGAGAACTTCCGGTCCGCGCTCGAGGACACCGCGTTCCTCAAGGCGCTGGGGAACACCGCCATCTTTGCGGTGGTCTCGCAGACACTGGTCATCGTCCTGGCCAGCATCCTGGCCATCGCGCTGCAACGGAAGTTCCGGGGCAAGTGGCTGGTGCGGATGCTCATCCTGCTTCCCTGGGTGGCGCCGATCTCCCTGGGCAGCATCGGGTGGCTGTGGATCTTCGACCCGGTCTACAGCGTCATCAACTGGACCCTGCGGCACGTGGGCCTCTTCGGGCCGGACACCTGGCCGATCTGGCTGGGGCAGCCCAAGCTCGCAATGGCGTCGATCATCGGGGTGCACGTGTGGCGGACGATGCCCCTGGCCACCATCATCTCGCTCGGCGGCCTGTCGTCCATTCCCCAGGACATCCACGACGCGGCCGAGGTGGACGGTGCCGGCTTCTTCCGGCACCTCTTCGTCATCACCCTGCCGCTGGTCCTCCCGATCCTCCTGGTGGCGGTGCTGTTCGGCCTGGTGTTCAGCATCACCGACATGATCGTGGTCTACGTCCTCACCCGGGGCGGGCCGTTCGACAGCACGCAGGTGCTCGCCAGCCTGGCCTTCTTCAAGAGCATCGACGGAGGGGACCTTTCCGGAGGCGCCGCCGTGGCGCTGTTCCTGCTGCCCGTCCTCGCGGTGTGCGCGGTGCTGCTCCTCCGGCTCGCCCGGCGGTCCGAGGTGGTGTGATGGCGGACCCGAAAAAGGTCGCTGGCGGCGTGGTCAACTTCGGCGTGATCGCGGCGTTCACCGCCTTCGCCTCGTTCCCGTTCGCCTGGATGCTGATCACCACCTTCAAGCAGACCAGGGATCTGCTCGATCCGTCGCACAACCCGTTCATCTACACCGCGCCGCCTACGCTCGAGCATCTCCGCGTGCTCTTCCAGGACACGCTCTTCCTGCACTGGGTGGTGAACACGCTCTTCGTCGGAGTCGTGGTGGTGATCATCACCCTGCTGCTCGCGGTGCCCGCGGGCTACAGCCTCGCCCGGTTGACCGGCGCGGCGGGTGAGAAGCTGGGCATCGGGATCTTCCTCACCTACCTGGTGCCGCCGACGATCCTCTTCATCCCGCTCTCGCGCCTGGTGGCGATGCTCGGGCTCCAGGACTCGCTCTGGGCGCTGGTGCTGGTGTATCCGAGCTTCACCGTGCCGTTCTGCACCTGGCTCCTGATGGGATTCTTCAAGGTGATCCCGAAGGACGTGGAGGAGGCGGCGATGATCGACGGGCACTCGCGCTTTGGCGCGTTCCTGCGGGTCATCCTCCCCATGTCGGTGGCCGGGCTGCTGACCACGGTCATCTTCAGCTTCACTCTGGTGATGCAGGAGTTCGTCTACGGCCTCACGTTCATCACGACCAGCAAGAACCTGACCCTCAGCGTGGGCGTTCCGACGTTCCTGGTCCGGGGCGACGTGTACTTCTGGGGCTCGCTGATGGGCGCGTGCTTCCTGTCGTCGGTGCCGATCGCGTTCCTCTACAACCTGTTCGTCGATCGGTTCATCGCCGGGTTCACGGTCGGAGCGGTGAAGGGCTGAGAGCCGTCAGGTCCAGAGGTCCCAGCGTCCAAAGGCCAGCACCGCGACCGCGAGACCGGCGTTGGTGAGCGCATGGGCGAGGACCGCATCGCCGAGGCGACCCCGGCGGACGAGGACGGCGGCGAACGCCAGCCCGGCGAACGTGCCCAGGATCCAGTGGCCGTGGAGAGCGCCGAAGGCCAGCGAGGAGAGCAGGAGGGCCGACCAGCTCCATGCCCGCGGTGGGAGGCTCTCGAACTCCGGTGAGACCAGCCACCGCAGGAGGAACCCGCGGAAGGCCAGCTCCTCGATCACCGGGACGATGAGGCAGGAGCCGAGCACGCGCGCCGCGATCCAGGCCCAGCGCTGTGCCGGGCCGAGGCCCTGGAGCTCGGCGACGAGCTGACCTCCCGCCGGTGCGTCCACCGGAACCAGGGCGATCCACGCGGCGCAGGTGATGGCGGCTGCCGCCACCGGGAACCAGGAGGGGGAGAGGGCGGGGCGGGGCAGGTCACGACGGATGAGCCAGAGCACGGCCGTGGCCGCGAGCACCCGGAGCACGTACCAGCGGTCCAGCGCCTCGCTGCTCCAGATGCTGGTCACCAGGGCGGTCACGAGCGCCGCGAGCAGCGGGGCGACGTAGCCCGCCGCCGCGGCTGGCACGGCCCCCATCGCGGTGTGGCGTTCGCCGTCCGCGCGCCTGAACCAGGGGATCCTCTCTGCCACGGCGATGGTCCCGAGAGCGATGCCGATGAACAGGATCCACCCGAGCTTGGAGTGGAGGCCGCCGGTGGCGAGCTCCACGTGTCCGGCGGCCCCCACCCAGAGCAGGGCAGCGATGCGGACCACGTTCGCTGCGAACGCCAGCGCCATCCCGACCGGGATGAGGAGGAGGCTCCGTCTCACCCGGAGCCGCTCCCGGGCGAGCGCGATCCAGGTCGCCTGGAACAGGACCACCAGCCCCAGCCCGTCCGCGCCGGAGCAGACCGCCTCGATGACGACGCCGAAATCGCCGACCTCGATGACGTTGGGCTCGGGTCCCACCGACACGTCGGCCGAGAGCAGCCGCAGCAACAGGGCGGCCCCCCGCAGCGCGGTCTCCGACAGAACGGCCCAGAGCTCCTCGGCGCCAGCGGCGGCTCGCCAGGCGAGCCCGCCGACTGCAATCGCGAGGAGCGGCAGCGCCCAGCGGCGAAGAAGGACCGTGGCGAACCAGGACGGCGGAGCGGAGATCCAGAGCGCGATCGCCCCGGTGGCCGCAGCCGAGCAGAGCACGAGGACGATCGCCCAGGTCGAAGGGGGTGGCGCTCCGGGACCGAGGACTGTGTACGCCAGGGCGGCGGTGAGCACGAAGGCGACGGGCTGAAGCGCCACGGCCGGCCAGGGTCTCCACGGGGGAAGTGGTTCGAGGGCCCGGGCCGGGGTGCCTCGCTTCAGCATCCACCCCGCGGCGAACGAGCTGAGGATCACCGGGATCGCGAGCCGGACGGCATGGACGAACCGGATCGCAGGCCCCTCGGTCGGAAGGTCGACCAGGAACGAGAGGATCAGGTACTCGACGAGAAGCAGCGCGGCGGGAATCGCCCAGCGCAGCGCCGGACGAGCGTGCGGCGCGTCTGGCTCCGGCCAGCCGGAGAGCAGCTCGGTGTTCGTCAGGAGAGTGGGCCGATCAGCCGGCGAGAAACGCCGGCGCGCTCAGCTCCGGCGACGCCGGGCGAGGAGGAGGCCGCCACCTGCCACGATCGCTGCGACTGCGCCGGCCGCGGCGACGTCAAACTCGGGCGCGTGATGCCTGCCGCCGCCGCCCCCACCCCCGCCGCCGCCCTTTGCGAGAGCCGGCGCACCGATCAGGATCACTCCCAGAAGCACCAGCCCGACAGCCCTCGCCAACACGTGACGAAACATCGTTCCTCCGCGCAGCTCCACGTCCCCCGGAGCACCCATGCAACTCTGTTTCGAAGAGAGGGCGTCGATCAACGGGGCCAAAAGACCATGGGTGGGGCACGCCCCAGCGGGTCGAGGCAGCACTCCAGTCCGGAAAGGCGGACGGGCCAGCGGTCGTCGCGGCGAGTCGCGGGGATCCCCCAAGCATCGGGAGCGTTGACGCTTGTCACACGGCCGTGCCCGGGGGCGCTGCTCCAATCCGGAGCGGACGTACGAGGTGTCTGGCACCTCGTGAGGCGCGTCTCACGTACGAGGTTTCGTGGGGCGCACGTTGCGAGCAGTCGGGGGGCTTCCTGCCCGGGATGAGGTGTTGGCACCTCAGGTGGACACCTCAGGCCCTCGGGCGGACACCTCCGGCGCCCAGCGCCTCCGAGTTCTGGCACGTCAGGAGAGGGTCTGGCGTGTCGCGCGTGTCTGGTACCCCGCGTCAGCGACGGTCACCGGATGAGGTACGTCTTCCGGACGATCAGGCAGTCGCGCTCGAGCTCGAGCTCGAAGCGGACAACGTCCTGAACCCCGCGCCCGAGGCGAATGCCTTCCTGGTCTGGTCTCCCGGTCAAGTGGAACGCGAAGCCATCTCAGCGCCTGGTTCGGACGGGTCTCGCCTGGGCGGTCTCCATCTCATCATCGCAGTCCAGCCCGGCGAGGGCCGCCTCACGATCGTCGAGGATGGGTTCGCCGGCGTCTTCACGCCCAGGTCGTGGCAAGACTTCACCGCCGCGCTCTCGAGCCGCGGTTCCTTCAAGCTCCCGCGGAGCGAGCAAGGCCTTGGGTTCGAACTCGTCTGGATGCCCCGCTAGCAGTCGCGCCGGCTCGCAGGCGATCGGACCAGCGCGAATCGGAGCTCACCGTCGCCGCTCTGCGCGTGGGGCGGGGGATCGGGCCTCGAGCTCCGGGTAGTGCCGGAAGATCCCGTCGGTGTTGAAGGGAATGCGCCTCTCCGAGGCGAGATACGCCGCGATGCGGGGCCGCTGGCGCACGGCGTCGGTGAGAGCCCGGAGACGCGGAAGGCGCGGCTCGACGGCCTTCATCCGTCGCGGGAAGGCGTACCGGTGCCCCTCCATCAGCTGGAACAGCGACAGGTCGACGTAGCTGAACGTCGTCCCCAGCGCCCAGGGACCTCCCGACGCGTCGAGGACGCGCTCGAAGTAGCCCAGGAACTTCGGGACGCGCTCGGAGAGGAAGTGTCTCGTGCGCCGGTGCGCCTCCGGCTTCTGCTGCGCGTAGTACAGGTCCACCGCGATGGGATGGTGGGTGTCGTGTACCTCGACCACCAGGTCCGCGACCGTGAGCTGGAGCTGGTGGACCCAGAGCTGATCCACCGGATCCCGCGGAACGAGGCCGAGACGCGGCCCGAGGAACTGGAGGATCGCCGCGGTCTGCGCGACCACGACGTCGCCCGCCTGAAGGATCGGCGGCGCGAACGGGATGTGCGGACCCAGCTCGCCGCGCAGCACGCGGAGGATGGCCTCTACCCCGCCGCCCTTGCTCCGGGGCAGCCGCGCGATGTCCACGTATGCCGCGCCGGCCTCCTCGAGGGCCAGCCGGACGAACTCGCCGCGTCCCTGAATTTCCGGCCAGTAATAGAGGACGTACGCAGGCTCGGACACGAAGCACCTCCCTGTCAGCGAGACCTGCTAGAGAAGTCACCCAGCAACCGGGCCGCAACGGTCCGGTTCTCGAACGGAGGTCTCATCAACATGGCTGGAGGAGTGAACAAGGTCATCCTGGTCGGCAACCTGGGTGCGGATCCCGAGGTGCGTTTCACGCCCAGCGGGCAAGCCGTCGCCAACTTCCGCATCGCGACGAGCGAGAGCTGGACGGACAAGTCGGGCCAGAAGCAGGAACGCACCGAGTGGCATCGCATCGTGGTCTGGGGAAAGCTCGGCGAGCTCTGCGGCGAGTACCTGGCCAAGGGCCGCCAGTGCTACGTCGAGGGTCGGCTCCAGACCCGCGAGTGGACGGACAAGGAGAACCGCAAGAACTACACGACGGAGGTTGTCGCCAGCAACGTCGTGTTCCTCGGCGGTCGTGGAGAGGGTGCCGGCGCTGGCCGTCCCCGGGCGAATGGCGCGAACGACTTCGGTCCGCCCCCGCCCCAGATGGACGAGCTGAATCAGGCCGCCGGCGCGCAGGAAGACGACATCCCGTTCTGATCCATGGAACGTCCAGGTGCCGGGCCGGCGATCGTGGTTCGCCGGCTTGGTCCGGGGGATGAGTCCGTCCTCGCGCTGCTGGCTCGCGAGGACGCCGACTTCGACATGGAAGACAGCCGCGGGCCGCGCACGCCGCTCGGTGCCGACGCGGCCCGGGCGCACCTGACCGACCCACGCGTCCTGCACTGGGTCGCATGGGCCGGCGCCGAGGTGGTGGGGTTCGTCTTCTGCCTCGTGCTCCCGATGCGGAAGCAGCCGGCGCGCGAGCTCCTCCTCTACGAGATCGGGGTCCGGGCCACCTGGCGGCGCCGCGGCGTGGGCCGGCGGCTCATCTCCGCGATGACGGGGTGGATGCACGCCGAGCGCATCGAGATGGCGTGGGTCCTGGCCGGCCACCCCGGCGCCGAGCGGTTCTACGAGGCCTGCGGCTTCCGCCAGGGCGAGGAACCGGCGACGTACCTCGAGCTGCACCTCTGATCCGGCGCGCCGGACCTTGCGCCGCCCTCGCCACCATTGAACGATGGGGCCGCCGGCCGGGAACACCGGAGCGTACCCATGCGGCTCGCAGCGACACTCTTCCTCGTCGGGGCGGCGCTCGGCTGCAGCGCGATCGACTACGGCATCCCGCGCGTCAACGGCGAGTGCTACGGCCAGTGCACGGGCGACCGCGTCTGCAACCGCGACAATGGCCTCTGCGAGCTGAACCCGTGCAGCGCCGGCTGCGGTGAGGGACGGCACTGCGAGGCATCCGGCGCCGTCCCTCACTGCGCCCCCGACGGGAAAAAGTTCTCCATCGCGGCCGAGCCCAAGGCCTGACTCCGCCGTCCACGGGCGGGAGCCCCCGCTCGGAGATGCCGGCGAAACACGGTTGCAGGACCCCTCGGAGCGCCCAGTAGATTCGGCCTCCACGCCTCCAGGGGGCTCCCATGTCCGTCCCGATGGCCATCGCGCTGGCGTCGCTCCTCATCTCCGCCGCCCCATCGACCGAGCGGCAGGACGCCCTCGACTTCAGCAACGGAGCCATGCTGATCGAGGAGTCCGGAAGCTACGGCAGCGGCACCTCCTCCTGGGCCGCCTGGCGGCTCACCGACGGGAGCGAGACCGATGGCTGGGCCACGCCCCAGGGGAAGCCCGCCGGCTCCACGTTCGTCTGGGAGCTGGACTCCACGTGGCGCCTCGACACCTTCGGCCTCAGCACCAAGAACCTCCAGGAGGCTGGCTACCCGGGGGTCAGCGCTCGCAAGGTGGAGCTCTTCGTCGCGCCCGCCTCGGGTTCCTGGAAGAGCGTGGGCACGTTCGAGATCGGCAAGGAGGAGCGCAAGGAGTACCCACTCCCGAAGGGAACACAGGCGGCTCGAGTCAAGCTCGTGGTCCTCGCGAACCACGGCAACGGGGAGTACACGGAAATTTCCGAGGTCGATCTCTTCGGCGAGCGCACCGCACCGATGGTCAACCGCTCCATCGCCGGCGTGTACCAGACGAACTACGGTCCGATGCGCTTCGTGCAGGACGGAGATCGTGTCGCTGGCTGTTACGACTGGAACGGCGACGTGGGCTACGTCCAGGGCTCGGTGAGCGGCCGGGTGGCGCAGGTCACCTGGTCCGAGCCGAAGCCGGACAATCGCCAGGGGCTCGCCACCTTTTCTGTCGGGGCGGACGGCAAGCTCTGGGGCGTCTGGTACGAGAGGGGCGCGCTGGCCGGCACCTGGGAAGGGCCCCGGACCACCGAGGACAAGGCGCCGAAGTGCATACCGGCGCGGAAGAACCAGGTCACCGAGGAGCTCCAGCGGAGCGGGAAGGCGGTGCTCTACGGCATCCGGTTCGCCACCGGCTCGGATCTCCCGCTCCCGGAATCCCGTCCGACCATCGACGAGCTCGCGTCGGCCCTGAAGGCCACTCCGGCCCTGACGGTGGAGATCTCCGGGCACACCGACAACACCGCGAGCGCCGAGCACAACCTGGATCTCTCGAACCGCCGGGCGAAGAGCGTGGTCGCCGCCCTGGTGAAGTCGGGCATCGCCGAGGCGAGGCTCCAGCCGAAGGGATATGGGCTCACGCGACCCGTCGCGGACAACGGGACGGCGCAGGGCCGCGCGCTCAACCGCCGCGTCGAGGTGTCGGTCGTGAAGTGACGGCCTCGCTGCCTGCTCCGAGCGACCGATCTGCGGCCGTCGACCTGGCGCTCATGCCCCGTACGGAAGCAGCCCCGCGTTGATGGCCTCCCACGCCGCACGCAGCGCAGCGAGGTCGTCGGGCCGCCGTCGCGCCAGATCCGCCTGCTCGTGCACGTCCACCGCCAGGTCGTACAGATGGTCGGCGGCATCGGGCGTGCGGACGTACTTGAGGTCACCCCGACGCAGAGCGCGCTGATCCTTCATTCGCCAGAACAGGTCACGCCGAGGCACCGGCTTGCCGTGGACGAGGTGGTCGACGAGGCTGACGCCGTCGAGCGGATGGCTCGGGTCGGGCTTCGCGCCGGCGAGCTCGAGAAACGTGGCCGTCCAGTCCATCGTGACGACCGGCTCGTGAACGACCTGCCGGCTGCGTAGCCGGCCTGGCCAGCTCACGAGGGTCGGGACGCGGATGCCGCCCTCGAGGACCTTGCCCTTCGAGCCCGACAGCGGCCAGGTGTACGAGAAACGCTCCCCGCCATTGTCACTGGCGAAGAAGATCATCGTCTCCTCGAGCTGCCCGCTGCCCCTGAGGGCCGACACGACGCTGCCCACGGCCTTGTCGAGGTCCTCGACCATCGCCTGATACGTCTTGATCGAGCCGCCGTCGGTGTGAAACAGGACTCTGCGTTCACCGGCCTTGATGCGCGCCGTCAGGCCGGCGCTGACGGTCTTGTCGCCAGGCCCTTCCCAGGGCCAGTGCGGCGTCGTGAAGTTGAGGTTGAGCATCCACGGATCGGAACGCCGCTGGCGAACGAAGAGCGCGGCCTTCTCGGTGAGGATCTCGGTGTAGTAGCGGAGGTCCTGGTGCTCGACTTCGCCTTCGTACAGGTCGTACCGACCCTCGAGATCGACCTTCGAGAAGTAGTCGATGGCCCCGCCGAAGTTTCCGAAGAACTCGTCCCAGCCGACACGCGTGGGGCTGAACCACGGCAGGTGGCCGCAGTGCCACTTGCCGATCATCGCGGTGTGGTAACCGGCGCTCTTGAGCAGCGACGCGAGGGTCGGATGGTCGCGCGGGATCCCGTCGATCTCGGTCGCGGCAGCGATCGGCTCCCTCAGGCCGCCAGCAAGACGCCCCGGATAGCGTCCGGTGTAGAGGCCGAAGCGCGTCGGCGAGCACACCGACGACGCCGCATACCCCTGAGTGAAGCGCACTCCCGATGCGGCGAGCCGGTCGAGATTCGGGGTGCGGATGGTCGGGCTGCCGTAGCAGGAGAGGTCCGCCCAGCCCAGGTCATCGGCGAGAATGACGAGGAGGTTGGGAGGCCGGAGCGGCTTCGCGGTCGACCAGCTGGGTGCCAGGCCAGCAACGAGCCCCGCTCCAGTCGCTCCGAGCAGGCCGGTGAAGCGGCGCCGGGACATTCCGTCCGGCTGGTCATCGTGTCCGGACATGCCGCCCTCTCTCGGTCTTTCGACCCGGTCTCGCCGAGCGGTGGCCTGACACACCCCTCGAGGCCGAGGATCTCACATCAGGTCGAGGCGGCGGAATCGAAGCCTCACGACCCTCGGTGCGGCGGACGGCGGGCACGCCGACTAAGGTGTCGGAATCGCAGGGAGGTGGCCGTGTCCGAGGTTGGGTCCGCGCTCGACGATCTGCTCCGGCTGCTCGACCTCGAGCCGCTCGAGGTGAACCTCTTCCGTGGCCAGTCCCGGGACCTCGGTGGGAAGGCCGTCTTCGGAGGACAGGTCATCGGCCAGGCGCTGGTCGCCGCGAGCCGGACGGTGGAAGGGCGCTTGCCGCACTCTCTCCATGCCTACTTCCTCCGGCCCGGAGACATGGCCCGTCCCATCGTCTACGAGGTGGACCGGGTGCGGGACGGGAAGAGCTTCACCGCGCGCCGGGTGCAGGCCATCCAGGGCGGCGAGGTGCTCCTGAGCATGATCTGCTCCTTCCAGGTGCCGGAGGTCGGCTTCGAGCACCAGGCGCCGATGCCCGAGGTCCCCGCGCCCGAATCGCTCCGTCCGCGGCGCGAGCTGGTCCAGGAGTGGCTCGCCGCCGTACCGGAGGTCCCTCCGCGCCTTCGCGAGGCGTTCGAGCGACGCACCGCGGTCGAGTTCCGCCCGGTCGAGCCGCGGAACCCGCTGCTGCCCATGGTGGACCCGCCGCGGCAGGACTACTGGGTGCGCGCGAGCGGACCGCTCCCCGATGCCCCGCTGCTCCACGCCTGCGTGCTCGCCTACGCGTCGGACTTCAGCCTGCTCTCGACGGCGCTGCGGCCGCACGGCGTGTCGTGGCTCACGCCCGGCCTCGCGGTGGCGAGCATCGACCACGCGATCTGGTTCCACCGCCCGTTCCGCATCGACGAGTGGTTGCTCTACTCGATGGACAGCCCGACCGCGCAGGGCGGACGCGGGCTCTCCCGCGGGCAGTTCTTCGACCGTTCCGGCCGGCTGGTGGTGAGCGTCGCGCAGGAGAACCTCATGCGGCGCCTCGGAAGCTGAAGGCCACGAGCCGTCGGCGGCGGAGGGCCCGTCGCCGGAACGAGGAACCTGGCGGAGGAGCAGGCGTGCGTTCCTCCGAGAGGGCTCGACCGCAGTGGCTCGATACGGGCCGGGCTCGTTAGACAGGGCGAATGTCGGACGAGCTCTTCACCGCGCTGCTCCCCGGCTCGGGCCTCCGGGTCGTGGCGGCGCTCACCACCGAGGTGTCGCGTGAGGCCAGACGCCTCCACCAGGCCGAGGCGGGCTCGGCGGCTCTGCTCTCGGAGGGACTGACCGCCGTCGCGCTTCTCGGCGCCCTCCACAAGGAACGGACCCGGGTCAGCCTCCAGCTGGAATGCGACGGTCCGGTCCGCGGCCTCCTCGCGGACGCCGAGGGCGGCTGGGTGCGCGGATATGTCAAGAAGCCGCTCCTGGCGGTGCTCGGCGCCGAGGGGACCTTCCACTGGCGGCCACTGCTCGGGAACAACGGCTACCTCTCGGTCATCCGTGATCTCGGCGAGGGCGAGGTCTACCGGAGCAGCGTGGAGCTGGAGGCCTTCGAGCTGGGACGGGACCTCGAGCGCTACTTCGCGGTCTCCGATCAGGTCGAGTCGGTGGTCCGCATCCACACCGTCCCCGTCGGTCTGGAGGTCCTCGGCGCAGTGGGAGGCCTCCTCCTGCAGAAGCTTCCAGGCGGGGACGCCGGTGCGCTGGCCGACGCAGGGCGCCGCCTGAGCACGCAGCTGCTCGACCGTGCGCTCGTCGAGGCGAACGGCTCCGGGCCGACGCTCCTCCGAACGCTCTTCCCGGGCGCGGAGGTGGACGTCCTCGCCAAGCGACCGCTCGAGTTCCGCTGTGGCTGCTCACGGGAGCGGGTCCACCGGGCGCTCCTCGCCCTCGGACGGGCAGGGCTGGAGGACCTCCTCGCGACGGACGGTCGAGCCGAGGCGACCTGTGAGTTCTGCACCACCCGGTACGTCATTCCGGGCGACGAGCTGCGAACGCTGATCGCCGGCGCGTCGCCGGGCTAGGCTCTGCCGTGTCCATGCCTTCCCGATCGACCCGGCGCCCACCGGACCCCGACCCCGCGCTCTCGTCCCAGGGCGAGCTCCCCCGGGAATTCCTCGGACAGGACCGGAGCGGCCCGCGCACCCTGGTCCGGGAGATGACCTGGGCCCAGTTCGACGGGGCGGTGCACGCGATGGCCGGGGAGATCTCGGCGACGTACACCTGTGACCTGGTGGTGGGCATCGCGCCGGGCGGCCTCTACGTCGGGTCGGCCGTGGCCAGCGCGCTGGGGAAGCCGTTCCATCCGGTGCGCATCCTCGGCAGGACCCGCGACCCGCTCACCGGCCGGATGCCCAAGGTGATGGCGATGCCGCCTGAGGTGAAGGGCGCGCGGATCCTCCTGGTGGACGACGTCATCGCCTCGGGCATGACGCTGAGGCGGGCGATCGACCTCGCGCGCAAGGCGGGGGCCCGGCAGATCCGCACCGCGACGCTGCTCTCCAGAGACCAGGGCGCGTCGTCGGACTGGACGGTGCTGGTGATGGAGGGACCGCTGGTCTTCCCCTGGGACTACGGTCCGGTCGCCGAGGACGGACGCTTCGATCTCGCGCCGGAGCCGGCGCCGACGTCGCCGCGCGCCCGGTCGCGGGCGTGATCATCGGCACCGCCGGGCACGTCGACCACGGCAAGACGTCGCTGGTCAAGGCTCTCACCGGCATCGACACCGACCGGCTTCCCGAGGAGAAGCGTCGAGGAATCACGCTCGAGCTCGGCTTCGCCCACCTCGCGCTTCCCGACGGCACGGTGGCCGGGGTGGTGGACGTCCCCGGACACGAGCGGTTCGTGAAGGCGATGGCGGCCGGCGCGGGCGGCGTCGACCTCGCCATCCTGGTGGTCGCGGCGGACGAGGGGGTCATGCCGCAGACCCGCGAGCACCTCGACATCTGCCAGCTCCTCGGAGTCCGGGCGGGAGTCGTCGCCCTCACCAAGAGCGACCTCCTCGCCGGACTGGGGGACGACTGGCGGGCCCTGCTCGACGCGGACCTGACCACCTTGCTCGCGGGGAGCGTGCTGGAGCAGGCCGAGGTGGTCCCGGTCTCGGCCCGCACTGGCGAGGGGCTGGACGCGCTCCGCGCGGCCCTGGGGCGAGCGGCGGCGACGGTGCAGCGCCGTCCCGCCGACGGTCCGCTCTTCCTCCCGGTGGACCGGGCGTTCACCATCAAGGGGTTCGGCACCGTGGTCACCGGCACGCTCCTCTCGGGCATGGTCGAGCCCGAGGCCTCCGTGTCGCTCCTCCCCGGTCTGCCCGGGCCGTTCCGGGTGCGCGGTGTCCAGACCCACGGCCAGACGGTCGCGCGCGGGGCGGCGGGCCAGCGCACCGCGGTGAACCTGCCCGGCGTGGCGACGCAGGACGTCCGGCGAGGAATGGTGCTGGTGCGCGCGGGAGAGCTCCCCGAGACGCGCTCGCTGGACGTCGAGCTGACCCTGCTTCCCGCGGCGGAGGCTCCGCTCGGACGCCGCCGCACGCTCCTCCTCCATCTCGGCACGGCGCAGGTGGAGGCGCGGCTCACGCTGCTCGACCTCCCGGAGCTCGCCCCCGGGGAGACGGGGCTCGCGCAGCTCCGGCTGCAGGCGCCCGTGGCCGCGCTCCCTGGTCAGCGATTCATCCTTCGGGGCGCGCGACCGCTTCCCGGCCGTGGGGCAACGCTCGCCGGTGGACGGGTGCTCACCATCGGCGCGCCCAGGCGGCGTCGGGGCGCGACCGAGCTGCTCGCTCCGATGCGCGGAGAGGACCTGGATGCGCGGCTGGTCTGGCTCGCGCGCCAGGCCGGGTACCGGGGCATGACCTCGAGCGAGCTCGCGGTGCGGACCGCCAGCGCGCCGAAGACGGTGCAGCGCGCGCTGGACGTGCTGAGCAGCAAGGGCCAGGTGCTGCTGGTCGATCGCGAGCGTCGGCTCTACCTCGCCGGAGAGACCTTCACCGCGCTCCAGGCTCGGGCTCTGGCGCTGCTCCAGTCCTTCCACGACCGCGCGCCGCTGGAGGATGCGCTCCACCGCGAAGAGCTCCGGCAGCGCCTCTCGCACGATCTGGACCCGCGGCTCCTCGGACGGCTGGTGCAGGCGCTGGTCGAGCGGGGGGCGGTGGAGTCGATCGGCGAAGGGCTGCGGCTGAAGGGCAGGGGACGGAGCCTGTCGCTGGACGAGGAGGCCGCACGGACCAAGGCGGTGGCCGCGATCGCGGCGGGTTCGCTGGCGCCGCCGACGCTCGCGGAGATCGGGCGGATGCTGTCGCTCCCCGTCGAGCGCGTCGCGGGGCTGCTGCAGGGGCCCCTCGCCGACCACACGGTGGTGAAGGTGAGCGAGGAGCTGTGCTTTCACGGCTCAGCGATCGCCGAGCTGAAGCAGCGCCTGGTCGCGCACCTGACCGAGCACAAGGAGATCACCACGCAGCAGTTCAAGGAGCTGGTGGGCGGAAGCCGGAAGTTCGTCATCCCGCTGTCCGAGTACTTCGACCGGGAGAAGGTCACCCTCCGGGTCGGCGAGAAGCGGCTCCTCCGGCGGTCCTGACCGGCAGAGACCTCGTCCATCCTCTCGTCGAGGTGCCAGACACCTCGCGCGCTCGAGTCGCCAGCGCAGGTGTCAAACACCTCCGATTCGCGTTAGTTAATTCGAGAGGTTACAGACAAAGTTGCTTCCGTGCATCAAATAACTTACCAGTCAGTTAGATGGAGAGAGCGCAGACTCCAAGGCGTTGGGAGCGCCGGAAGGAGGCGCGGCCGGCGGAGATCGTCGCCGCCGCCCTGCAGCTCTTCTCGGACCGCGGCTTCGCCGCCACCCGTCTCGAGGACGTCGCGACCGTCGCCGGCGTCAGCAAGGGGACCGTCTACCTCTACTTCGAGAGCAAGGAGCAGCTCTTCGAGGCGGTGGTCCGCGAGGCCGTCACCCCCAACATCGCGCGCGCCGAGGCCCTGGTCGATGCGTTCGAGGGCCCGACGCCCGATCTGCTCCGCTCCCTCTTTGCCTTCCTGGCCGAGGTGCTCGAGACGCCCATCACCGGCGTCATGAAGCTCATCGTCTCCGAATCGGGCAACTTCCCGCAGCTCGCGCGCATGTACGCGTACCTCGTGCTGCGACGGGCGTTCGCCCTCATGCGCCGGATCCTCGAGCGCGGTGTCACCCGCGGCGAGTTCCGCCCGCTCGACGTCGAGGCCACGGTTCCGCTCGTGATCTCGCCCATCGTGCTCCTCGGCGTGTGGAAGCACTCCTTCGGCCTGCACACCGATCTGGCGCTCGACCGTCGCCGGGTCCTCGAGGCGCACTGCGAGATCTTGCTCCGTGGTCTCGCCCCGCAGCTGGGAGGTCGTCCATGAGGCTCGTGCTCACCCTCGTCGCCGCGCTCGCCCTCGCCGGATGCAGCCGTCCCGAGGGCGTCTTCCACGGGTGGGCCGAGGCCGACGAATCCCGCGTCGCTCCGCTCACCACCGGGATCCTCACCCGGCTCGCCGTCGAGCGTGGTCAGGCCGTCGACGCAGGCACCGTTCTCTTCACCCAGGACTCCGACGCCGAGCGCGCCGCCCGCGACGAGGCCGCGGCCCGCCTCGCCCAGTCCCAGGCCCAGCTCGCCAACCTCGAGGCCGGCGGCCGCACGACGGACCTCGACGCCGCGCTCGCCCAGGTTCGCGAGGCGAGGAGTGCGCTCGAGCTCGCCCAGTCCGACCTCCGGCGTACCGAGCAGCTCGCGAAAGACGGCGCCGCCACCCAGCAGCGCCTCGACGTGTCGAGATCCAACTCCGATCAGTCCGCCGCCCGGCTCCGCTCCGCCGAGGCCAGGCTCCGGAGCCTGCAGATCCCACTGGGCCGCATCCAGGAGATCGAGGCACAGAGAGCTGTCACCGAGATGGCCCGCGCCGCCCTCGCGTCGGCGGAGTGGAAGCTCCAGCAGCGCACCGGGTCGGCTCCGCTCCCGGGTCGGGTGCTCGACACCTACTACCGCACCGGCGAGATGGTCCCCGCGGGCGCGGCCGTGCTCTCGATCTTGCCCGACGGTGCGCTCCGGGTCCGGTTCTTCGTCCCCGAGCCGCAGCTGCCCTCGATCCGCCTCGGCGCTCCGGTGCGCGTCACCTGCGACGGCTGCCCGGCCCCGCTCGACGCCCAGGTGAGCTTCGTGTCGCCGAAGCCCGAGTACACCCCGCCCGTCGTCTACGCGGGCGACGCCAAGAGCAAGCTCGTCTTCCTCGTCGAGGCCCGCTCCTCGGCCCTGCAAGGCCTCCACCCCGGCCAGCCCCTGGACGTCCAGGTGGCGCGATGACCGAGTCCCCTCCGCTCGCCATCGACGTTCATGGACTGCGCAAGTCCTTCGGTCCGCGCGCGGTGGTGCAGGGGCTCGACCTCCGGGTGGCCCGGGGACAGATCTGCGGTTTCCTCGGTGCCAACGGCAGCGGGAAGACCACGACCCTGCGAATGCTCTGCGGCCTCCTCACGCCCGACGCCGGCGAGGGGACCTGCCTCGGCCTCGACGTGCGCAAGGACGCTCCTCGCATCCGCCGCCGGGTGGGCTACATGACCCAGCGCTTCTCCTTCTACGAGGACCTCACCGTCCAGGAGAACCTCGACTTCGTCGGCCGCCTCTACGAGTTGCCTGACCGCGAGGCGCGCATCGCCGCCGTCCTGGAGCGGGCTGGCCTGACCGACCGGCGGTCGCAGCTCGCCGGCGAGCTCTCCGGTGGATGGAAGCAGCGGCTCGCGCTGGCGGCCTGCGTCCTCCACGAGCCGGAGCTCCTGCTCCTCGACGAGCCCACCGCCGGCGTGGATCCGAAGGCGCGGCGCGAGTTCTGGGACCTCATCCACTCCCTGGCCACCGAGGGCATCACCGTCCTGGTCAGCACGCACTACATGGACGAGGCCGAGCGCTGCCACCGCATCGTCTATCTGTCCGGGGGCAAGCTCGTGGTGGAGGGCTCGGCGCCCGAGGTGATCGCCCGGTCCGGGCTCATCACCTTCGTCGGCACCGGCGAGGCGCTGTCCGAGGCCTCTGCGGCCCTCGAGCGCGCTCCGGGCGTCGAGTCGGTGGCGATGTTCGGTCAGACCCTCCGGGTGAGCGGCACCCATCGCGACACGCTCGAGCAGGCCCTCCGGCCGTGGCGCTCCCGCCCGGGCCAGAGCTGGACCGAGGAGCCCCCCTCGCTGGAGGACGTGTTCATCCACCTGCTCTCGGACCGGAGGTTCGCCGCATGAACCTCTCGTTCCATCGCTTCGTCGCGGTCCTGCAGAAGGAGCTCATCCAGGCACGGCGCGATCGCTTCACGCTGGCGCTGATGATGGGGATGCCGCTGGTGCAGCTGTTCCTCTTCGGCTTCGCCATCAACACCGACCCGAAGCACCTGCCCACCGCACTGGTGATGGGCGACGACTCGCGCACCGCACGCTCGGTGGTCGAGTCGATGCGGGCGACGGAGTACTTCGACATCTCGCAACCGGTGTCTCCGGCCGAGGCCGAGCGCGCGATGGCCCGGGGTGACGTGCTGTTCGTCCTCGAGCTGCCGGTGGACTTCGCCCGTCGGGTGGAGCGCCGCGAGCATCCCGCGGTGCTCCTCGCCGCCGACGCCACCGACCCCACCGCCGTGAGCAGCGCCTTCGCCGCTGCGGCCGGCGTGGGACAGGGGCTCCTCGCGCGCGATCTCCCGGGCGCCGGTCCTCCCCCGCAACCGTTCGAGTGGCGGGTCCACCGCCGCTACAACCCCGAGAGCATCACCGCTTACAACATCGTCCCCGGGCTGATCGGCACGCTGCTCACCTTCACCCTCGTCGTCATCACTGCCCTGGCGGTCACCCGCGAGCGCGAGCGCGGGACGATGGAGAACCTCCTCGCGATGCCGGTCCGCCCGCTCGAGGTGATGCTGGGCAAGATCGTCCCCTACATCTTCCTCGGCTACGTGCAGGTCGTGCTCATCCTCGCGGCGGCGGTGGGTGTGTTCCACGTCCCGGTGCACGGCTCGGTGCTCCTGCTCCTCCTCGGCCTCGGCCTGTTCATCGCCGCGAACCTCGCCGTGGGGTTCACCTTCTCCACCCTCGCCCGGAACCAGTTGCAGGCGATGCAGATGGCGGTGTTCTTCATCCTCCCGTCCATCCTCCTCTCGGGTTTCATGTTTCCCTTTGCCGGCATGCCATCCTGGGCGCGGGTCATCGGTGAGATGCTCCCCCTCACCCACGCGCTCCGGCTCATCCGCGGCATCCTTCTCAAGGGGAACGGACTGGTCGACGTCGTCCCGCACCTCTGGCCCCTGATGGCGTTCTCGGTGGTGGTGGGAACGCTCGCGATTCGCGGCTACCGGCAGACGCTCGACTAGACTCCAGACGCAGCGCAGGAGCTCGCCGCTGACGACCGCCGGCCCCGACGACACCTCCCTCAACCGACTCTCGGTCCTGGACTGGATCGGCGTCCTGCTGGTGGCAGCGTCGGCGCTCGTGTCCCTGGTCGTGCCGATCGTGGTCGCGCCGATGTTCGGGCGGCTGTCCGAGTCGCTCGGCTCGCCCTCGCCGTCGCCCGGTCGCTGGCTGCTCCAGGGCTGGGTCCCGGTCGCGCTCGGGGTCGGACCGTTCGTGCTGGTCGGCTACGCACTCGCCGTCCGCCAGTCGATCATCCGGCGCCGGGTGCTGCTGGTGCTCGCCTTCGCGCTGACCGTGCTGGCGGGGGTCGTCTTCCTCTTCGCGCTCTACACGACGCTGTTCAGCATGGCCGGCGCGCCGACCGGATGAGGCCCTGGGCGGGCCGATCCAGGTCGAACGACGTCAGGTCAACGACGATGGAAATTTCCGTCAACCAGAGGGCAGAGCCCCGTCACCCCGTTGTCAAACCAGGGGGGATCCGTTATTTGCCCCTCCGGGTTCGCTTGGCTCTCTGAAGAGGTTCCCCCCCACCGCTTCAGACGAGGAAAGAGCGAGCTCGTCGTAGAAGGCCTGTGGCCCGGCGTCCGTCGCGGATTGCCGGGCTGCTTCTTTTCGGGGGTCCCGAGCTCAGACGCCGTTGTTCAGCTGGCGCCGGCGAGCCCGGAGGGCCTCGGTGAGCAGGTCCGTGGCAGAGCGGCGACCGGAGCTCGGTGCCTCCGCCGCCTCGGTGACCTCGGTCACTGGTGGCTGGGGCTTCGGCGTGGGCTTCCGGGGCTGCGCGGCCGCCTTGCTGCCCTCGGCGGGAGTGGTGGCGGACTGGATGCGGAACTTCAGCCGGTACTGCTGCTCGCAACCGGGGCCGCAGAACCAGCCGACGTTCGCGAGGAGGACGCCACCGGCGGCGCGGAGCTCGTCCTCGGTCGCGCCGGCGATGGTGGTGCGGCAGCGGGTGCACTGCTGTCCGGTCGGCTCCTCCGGTCTGGCAGCGCGAGAACGAATCCACTTCAGCACCACGTGTCGACTCCGTTTCCCCGCTCCACGAGGACAAGGGTGGACGAGCCGAGACCTCTGGACAAGAGAGTCACCCTCCTCCCAGAGACTGCACCCCCCGGGGTCTTCACGACCTTTGTCATCGACCCAGGGGAGTGGGTCGCCCGGGAACGGCTTTTCCCGGGCTCGTCGGGCGCTGCGTCGGGGGTGCCGAGAGAGACCTGACTTCGAGAGCCTGAATTGCTCCGGACGGTTGCAAGAGCGCACACCGCCAGACGCCGTCCGGTGGCCTTGGCCGACTCAGTCCCGGCCGAGTCCGCGGGCAGCTGCCTTGCGCACCTCGCTGTCGGCGTCTCCGAGCGCGGCGCGAAGGGCGGCCCGCGCCTCCGGCGACTCGAGGTGGACCAGCGACTCCGCAGCGGCGCGGCGCACGGACCGGTTCTCGTCCTTCACCATCGCGGCCAGGCGCTTTCCGGCGGTGTCGTCACGGGCGAAGGTGCGGAGCGCCTCGGCAGCCGCGGTGCGCACCTCGGCAACCGTGTCGCGCGAGGCCTCGAGCAGGGCGGGCGGAGCGCTCCCGAGCCCCTCCAGCTCCCCGAGCGCCTCCACCGCGGCCACCCGCACGTCGGCGACCGGATCCTTGATCGCCCGGGAGAGGGCCGGGGCCGCCCGTGCGTCCTCGAGGTGGCCCAGCGCCTGCGCAGCCTCGGCGCGGATCTCGGGGACCGAGTCGCCCAGCGCCGTGGAGAGCAGCGGGAGAGTCCGGGTGTCTTCGATCGACGCGACGCTGCGCAGCGCCGCCAGACGAACCTCGGGAACCGCATCGCCGAGGGCCTTCTTCGCGGCGTCCAGCGCCGCGGGGTCCTCCATCTGCGCGAGCGCATGCAGCGCGGCGGTCCTCACCTCGGCGTCCCGGTCCGTCGCCAGGCCGAGGAGCGCGGGAACGGCCTTGCGGTCCTCGATGTCGCCGAGCGCCTCGGCCACCGCGGCCCGCACGCCGGCATCCGGGTCCTGGCGCCGCGCGAGGAGCGAATCCACCGCGGCGGGGTCCTCCGATGCGCCGAGCGCGTCGGCCGCTGCCCGTCGCACCCCGGAGTCGGCATGTGCGAGGGCGCCCTTCAGCGCCGGAGTGTTTCGCGGGTCCTGGGAGCGGCCCAGGGCCCAGGTGGCGGCTGCGGCGACCGCCGGCGTGCCGTCACGGAGCGCCCCGACCAGCGCGTCCCGGCCGGCGCCCTCGCCATGGACTCCCAGCCCGTACGCCGCAGCCTCCCGCGTCGCCGGCGCGGGTGAGCGGAGCGCGGTGGTGAGCCGGGTCAGGGCCTCCGGCGCCTGACTGTCTCCGAGCCAGACCGCCGCCGCGCGCCGGACGCAGGGACGGGGGTCGCCGAGCGCGTCTCCCAGGACCCCGATGACCTCGGGCGCCTTCACCGGCCCGCGAGCCGGGACGGGCAGGGCCTCTTCCCCGGCGAGGCGCTGGCGATTGAGGTCCCAGCTCCAGTTGCCGCCCTGCGAGAGTCGGTCCACCGCCAGGGTGCACAGCCGCGCGTCGCCGGTCCGGAGCGCCTCGAGCGTGGCGCGCACCTCGGGCTCGCTCGGCCCGGGCTGGCTGAGCGCGTGGAGCCCGTGACGGGAGCGGTGCTTGTGGGAGCGGGCGTGAACAGTTCCCGCGCCGGCCAGGACGGCCAGCGCCCAGATCGCCAGCCAGCGGCGCATCAGTCCCTCTGGCCGAGCGCCTGGGCTGCGGCGCGCCGGACGGTGACGTCCTTGCTCTGCATCGCGGCGATGAGCGCCTGGAGCGCAGCCCCGTCACGGATGTCGGAGAGCGCCTCGACTGCCGCGCCGCGCACGTCGGCGTCGGAATCCTCGAGCAGCGCCTTCAGCTGCGGGACCGCCTTCGGATCGCGGATCTGCCCGAGGGCCTCGGCGGCCTGCTGGCGGACGTCGGCGCTCGAATCCTTGGTGGCGTCGAGGAGGCCCTGTGGGGCCGCCTTCAGCTCCAGCTCGGCGAGGCCGGCCGCGGCGGCGACGCGGACCTCGGCGTTCTCGTCCTTGAGCGCGGACACGAGTCCGTCCTGGGCAGACGGATCCTGGTAGCGCGCGAGCGCATGGACCGCCCGGGCGCGGACCTCGACATTCGGGTCCTTCACCAGCTTCGCGAGGGGTGCGAGCGCGCGCCGGTCGCCCCTCTGGGAGAGGCCCTCCATCGCAGTGAGACGGACGCGCAGGTCGGAGTCGCCGAGCAGCTTGATGAGGGGCTCACCGGCGGCCGGCTCGTCGAAGCCGATCAGGGCCTCGGCGGCCTCGCGGCGAACGGCCGGATTCGCATCGCCCGCTGCCTTGGTCAGCGCGGGGATGGCCTTCGGGTCCTCGAGGTTCCCGAGGGCCTCCACCGCCGACTTGCGGACCTCGACGTTCCCGTCGCCGAGGAGGCCGGACAGAGGCTCGAGCGCGCGCGCCTCGCCGATGCGGCCGAGCGACTCGGCGGCGGCCTGGCGCACGCCCGGGTCGGAGTCCTTCAGCGCGGCGATGAGCGCGTCGACGGTCTTCGGATCGGCCTGCTGGGTGCGGCCCTGCGAATGACGCCCGTGGCCCATCCGGGCATGCGACCGGCGGATGGCGTCGCGGGCCTGGCGCTGCGCATCGCGGGCGATCCGCTCGGCGTCGCGGCGCATCCGGTCCACGTCCGTCGCGGAGGGCCCCATGGGGGGCTTCGGGGCGATCGCCGGGCGTGGAGGCGCAGGCGGGAGCGGATCGGCCAGCGCCAGGACCGGCGAGACGGTCCAGGTCCGCGGCACGGGGGCCACGGCCGGAGTTGCGGCGTACACGGGCGCGGCGGCGGCGGAGACGGGCATGGCGCTCGCCACGGTCACCGGGGCGGCCGGAGGGGCGGCGAACACGGCAGCGGTGCCCGGCGCGGACGGGGTCGAGGGCACGACCGCGGCGCGTGGCCCGCGCTTCTCGGTCGCGCGGGACTTCGGATCGGGCGCCGGGGTGCGCGTGGTCGACGGAGCGACCGCATCCGGAGGACGAGGCGCAGACCTCCGCGCCGGGTCCGGAGCAGGAGCCGTGGCGTCGGCGGGGGAGACCTCGCCGCCTCCGCCGGACTCGTCGAGGGTTCCCTCGAGAACCTCGCGGTCCAGCGACTGGACGGCGATCACGGTTCGCGATGCGTTCCGGAGCGTGGCTCGGTCGGCGCCTCCCGCGGTGACGGGCTCGGGGGCGGCGCGCACGCCGGGGGCGATGAACACGGTCAGGAGGAGAAGCAGGGCCATCCCGCCGACGTGCCAGGGACGGAGGCGCTCGACCTCGTCCGCGCCGCGCTCGAGCAGCCGGGTGACACGAGCGAGGAGCTGGCTGGGATGCTCGGCCATCCCGGCGAGCGGGAGGGTGGTGGCGCGTCCATCGAGCCAGGCCGCGACCGAGGCCAGGCCACGGGCGACGTCGAGGCCCGAGCCGTTGCGGGCAGCTGCCCAGTCGTCACAGAGGAACTCGGCCACCTCCTGCATGCGCGCGCGGGCCAGCCGGTTCAGCGGCTGGAAGAAGAAGAGCTGCTCGAGCACCGTGCCCGTCACGAGCCACACCGGATCCAGCCGGCGGAGGTGGGCGAGCTCGTGGGCGAGGACGCTGCGCTGCTGGCCGGCGTCGAGCTCGAGGAGTGCTTCCGCGGGCAGGCAGATCTCGGTCCATCCGAGAGCGACCGGGCTCTTCAGCCCCTCGGACGTGGTGAGGCGGACGGGGCGGACGTGCCCGACGTCGCGGCACAGCCCCTCGAGGCGGGCGCGCACCATGGGGTCCATCACCGGGGTCCGCTCGCCCAGCGCGGTCAGCAGGCGCGCCCGGAGCACCGCCAGCCGGAGGAGGAACGCGCTGGCGACCACCGCCCAGCCGAGGAAGGCGAGGCCGGCGGGCGACAGATGGGGGACGGCGAGGGTTTGTCTCGGCGCAGGGAGCGCCGGAGTGTCGTTCGCCAGGACGGGCGCCGCGGTGGAGGGAGCCCCGGCCGGAACGGCGGGGGTGGCCGGGACCGCGGGCACGGCAGGAACGGCCGGTACTGCCGGGACCGCGGGCAGCACAGGCGCGGTCTCGGCCGCCGCGCTCGGAGGGAGGTGCCCGACCGGCAGGGGATGAGGGCGGACGCCGCGGGCCACGATCGCGATGCGTGGCTCGAGGTCCGTGGCGGGTGGGGTGGCGGGGGCAGGAGTGAGGCCGGTGAGCGCCGGCACCCGGAGCTCGGTGGCACCGCCGACCGGAGTGAGGCCGGCCGCGAGCTGGAGCGTCGCGGTGACGAGACCGCCGACGAGCGCGGTACGCCACGCGAGGTCGCGGAGGCGGAGCGAGCGGAGCAGGCCGGCGCGCTCGGCGAGCCACACGCTCCCGATGAGCACGGTGCTGTGAACGGCGTAGGTCAGCAGCCAGGCCACGCCAAGCGTGGCGAGCAGCGAGAGGAGCGTCCCCACGATTCCCGCGTTCATCGGCCCCCTCGCTTTCCGCCGCGACCCTCGGCATGGGCGATCAGTGCGCGCACCTTGTCGAGGTCGCCCGGCCGGACGCTGCCCGCATCGAGCAGGTGACTCATGAGCGCCGCCACGTCACCCCCGAAGAGGAGATCCGTGAGCCCGCTCACCATCGAGCGCCGGACCTCGCCCTCCGAGACGCGCGCCCGGTAGACGTATTGCCTCCCCTGGGCGGTGTGGCTCACAACCCCTCGCTTTTCCAGGCGACTGAGGAGCGTGGCGATGGTGGTGGGGGCCAGGTCGCGCGCCGGGCGGAGCGCCTCGGCAATCTCGGCGACGGTGGCCTCCCGGCGGTCCCAGAGCACGCGGAGCAGTGCGATCTGGAGGTCGGTGAGCTGGGTGGCGTCGGGCATCGGGGCTCCCTTCGGCTTCGTCGACAGGTGTAATACTACGTTTGTAGACGAGTCAAGTGGGGAGCGATTGCGTGGGGGCGGTTTCAGGACGCGATCGGACGCTTCCTGGCGTTGGAGGGTGTCCCGGTCGCGGGCGGTCCGCGAACGCAAGGTGCAATAGCAACCTCGATGACACGGGGTGCGGATCGGACGGCCGCATCCCAGCGATTCGTCGTGGCTTGATCACCAGCAGTGCGCGCGACGTTGCTATTGCACCTCGAGCCGCGATCCCGGCCAGCCAGGGCCGGGTCATGCGCGTGTCAGGCGATCGAGCGTGACTCCTCGCGGCGCGGGGCACATCCGGACCGACAGCTCCCCGGTGGCGGATTGGCGGATCGGAGGCCGCGCGAGGTGCTCGGACGCCGCGCGAGGTGCCAGGCACCCCGTTGCGCGGGCACCTCCTTGGGCGCGGACCCCGTCCGGAGAGCGTGCGTCTCGGGAGCGCCCGGGACCGCGCAGGCCGTGCGGGACGTCTCCAGTCGGCGCTTCCCGTGACAGCCGATTTCCTCGGGGCAGACCCAGTCCCCTTGGTGCGCGGTCGGCACCAGCCGTCCGGCGACCGGAGCTCGATCAGCCCGCGGGCGCGAAGATGCTCCGGTGCACCCTCCAGCTTCCGTCCTCGACGCGCTTGAGGATGCGCATCAGGTGGAAGCGGCTGGTGGTCACCTTCCCGGTGGAGCGGTCGCGCTCACTCCCCTCGATGTGGCCCCATTCGACCGCCGTGTCCCCGAACACCAGCGTCTCCTCGAACACCTCGCGGTAGTCGAGCACGTCCGTGCCCCGTGCGACCTCGGCCATCTTCTCCAGGCCGCGCCGCAGCTCGGGTCCGCGCTTCACCGGTCCGCCGGGCGGGAGCGCGACCGCGTCCGCCGTCCACAGCTCCGCCAGCGCCTTCACGTCGTAGGCCTTGCTCGCCGCCTCGTCGCGACGGCGGAGCGCCTCGATGCCGCGCATCGCCTCGTCCATCTCGGTCCTCCCCGTGGGCTGGCCGCCCGCTCCCGCCGAGGCGACCACGAAACGCCACCTCCGGGGAAGACCGTCGCCCCGCTTCGTCGAGCGTGCGGCGTCGCCAGGGCGGACTCCGCGATCATCGGCCGAGGCGAGCCCGACCCCCGTCTCCGTGGGCTTCGACCTCGACCGGCGACACGCGCAGCTCCGGTGCAGGCTCCGCGGGCGATGCCGCGAGCGCCACGGCGATCACCATTGCGTTCACCGTCGTCCCCCCGGGGCAGACCGGTACACGCCGAACGGTCGCCCCTCGGGGTCCACCAGGATGGCCAGCGCGTCGCCGTCGGGGAGGGCCTGGGGCGGGACCACGACCTGCGCTCCGAGGCCGCGTGCCCGGGAGACGGTCGATTCCAGATCCGCCGCGTCGATGAAGAGCTGGACCAGCGGCTTGCCCTCGCGCGGCGTGGGCCAGATTCCGCCCGCCATCCCCTCGGCGCCGGTGGAGAGCTGCCGGACTCCGAGCGCGTTGCTCCGATCGATCTCCCAGCCGAACACGCGCTGGTAGAACACCGCGGTCGCCTCCGGGTCGCGGGCGAGGATCTGGAACTGCCGGACCGGATGGGGCGCGGTGGCATCCGCGTCGAGCGCCGCGGACGGAGCTGGCGAGGCCGCCGCCACCCGGCGCGCGGCCTGATCCCAGACCGCTCGCTCGAACCCCTCCGGATCCAGCTCACCGGCGCCGGTGACGTCCAGCCACCGACCCTCGGTCATCCGGAGGAGCCCGAACCGGAGGAGCCGCTGGAGCCCGACGTTGATCGCGTCGGGCGTGGTGTCCAGCACCTGGGCGAGAAACGCCGACTCGCCCCGGAAGTCCTCGGTGTGGGTCAGCGCGAGGAGCTGATGGTGGAGCGGATCGCCGACGATGGCCGCCGCGTCGAGCGAGGGGCTGTAGGCCGGCGGACCATCACGCACCGCCTCGGCATCGCGCGCGAACGCCTCGAGGCGCGAGCCCTCCAGCCCCAGCCGCTTCCCGAGCTCGAGGATGGTGTCGCGGGTCAGCGCGCGCTTGCCTCGCAGGATCTGCGAGAGCGTCGCGTGGTCCACGTCGAGCGCACGGGCGAACGCTCGGAGGGAGTAGCTGGAGTTCCGGGCGCAGCGCCGGGTCAGCTCGGCACGGAGCACGGCGGCGAAGGTGGTGGGGGCGGGAGCGGTCATTGGCTCCGGGAGGAGGCCACGCGCGACCGTCCGGAGACAACCCTCGGGCGGCAGCAAGTGGGGCAGCGGCGTTGCCCCGGCCCTCAGCCGTCGATCGACGCCTCGCGGGCGGCGAAGCTCTCGAAGAACTCGCGCGCGTCACGAGCTCCGAGCGCCGCGGGCCCCATGACGACGAGCAGGAACGTGCGCCGCCCCGCGAGCAGGACGCGGACGACGGTGCGTCCGTCCTCGGAGGTGAGCTCCCGCCCCTCTCCAACGGTCCGCTCGTCGAGGGGTCCGAGCTTGCGCTCCAGGACCGCCTTCGCCCGGAGGAAACGCTCGGCGGGGTCGGTGTCGAGGTCTCCGGCGGCGAGCACGCAGGTCACGGCGTACTCGATGCCCGTCCGCGGATCGCGACCGTGATCGGCGTGGACCCGGACCGGTCCCGGCGGGCCCCACTCGGAGGTCGGCTCGACGCCGGGGAACACCACCCGGTAGCCGAGCTCGGCGGAGTCGACGACGTGCTTCGGCCCGTGGCGCAGGAGCCCGAACGTCAGTGGGACGAGCAGCACCGCGAGGGGGAAGAGCAGCACCGCGAGCGCCATCCAGCGGCGCCGGGATCGGGACCGCGCTGCCCACGCCTCATCGTCCCGGTCCGGTCGGGCGGTGAGGTCGGGCGCGGCGGAGTCGGTCGCTTCCGTGTCCCCGGTGGGCTCCTCGACGACGAGCGCGCGCGCCTGGTCGAGCTGGGATGCCTTCACCAGCAGCCGCGCCTCGACGTGCGCTCCCCGGGGCTGCTCGCCCTGCAGGACCACATCGAGGCCCGCGGCCTGGAGCTTCGCCTGGAGCAGCGCCGCGGTCTCCGGATCGGGGCAGGCCGTGAGGAGCACCAGCGCGTCCGGGTCGGGAGCGGTCACGGGCGAGAGTGTTTCACGCTGGCGGAGCGCCGTCGCGAACGTCGGCCGCTCCGGACGTGTGTCCCCGCCGCTACCGCCCGAGGAAGACCGCCCCGCCGCGCGAGAGCCAGGTGCTGGTGATGCCCGGGAGCAGACCCAGCACCACCACCGCCACGGTGCTGATCGCGAGGGCCAGCTCGGTGGAGAAGCTCCGCTCGGGCAGCGCACCGGCCTCCGGCGCCGGCCGCATGTACATGTAGACCACCACGCGCAGGTAGTAGTACGCGCCCACCGCGCTGGTCAGCACGCCCACGATCACCAGGCCCACCAGCCCGGCGTCCACCGCGGCCCGGAAGATGAACAGCTTCCCCATGAACCCCGCCATCGGCGGGATGCCGCCCAGCGACAGCATGAACACCGCCATCGCGAACGCCCACGCGGGCTTCCGCTGCGCCAGCCCCGCGAGCCGGTCCAGGTCCCAGGCGAAGCCCCGCACCTCGTCCTCCCGACGCTCCAGCGCCCCCAGCACCCCGAACGCGCCCACCGTCGTCACGGTGTAGGCCAGCAGGTAGAAGAGGATGCCCCGCAGCGCCGCCGCGGTGTCCGGCGTCGCGCCCGCCGCGAGCGCCGTCACTCCGAGCACCCCGGTCTTCGTCGTCCCGGTTCGCACGAACAGCGCCGCCACGCCCACGAGCACGTAGCCGGCGTGGGAGATGGAGGAGTACGCCAGCATCCGCTTCACGTTCCGCTGCGGGAGCGCCAGGAGATTCCCGACGATCATCGTCAGGAACGCCAGAAGCGAGAAGCCGCTGAGCAGCGCGTCGCCGGGGATGCCGTACCCCAGCACCAGGAACACCCGCACCATCGCCGCGAAGGCCGCCGACTTCACTGCGACGCTCATCATCGCCGTCACCGGAGTGGGCGCCCCCTCGTAGACGTCCGGGGTCCACATGTGGAACGGCACCGCGGCGATCTTGAATCCGAACCCGGTCCCGATGAGCGCCAGACCGCAGTAGGCCAGCGGTCGCCGGTCTGCGAGGAGCGGATCGCTGAACACGCGCGCCAGCTCCGACCCCATCGCCGGCAGGAGCGTGCTCCGGGTGGCTCCGAAGAGCAGCGAGGTCCCGTAGAGGAGGATCGCCGAGCTGAAGGCGCCGAGGATGAAGTACTTGAACCCAGCCTCGGCTGGCCGCGGCCCCCGGCGCAGGTACGCGGCGAGCGCGTAGGTGGCGACGCTGAGGATCTCGAGGTTGATGAACAGGAAGATGAGCTCGTTGGAGAGTCCCAGCAGGCTCATCCCCGCGCCGGCGAAGAGCAGGAGCGCGTAGAACTCGCCACGCTCGGCCTGCCGACCGCGGAGGAACGCCGGCGCCAGCAGTGCCGAGAGCCCCACCCCGATGCAGACCAGGAGCGACACCAGGCTCCCGAACGGGTCCAGGACGGCGAACCCCTTGAACACCTCCACCGGTGTCGAGAAGGCGCTCGCCGCCGCCACCACCCCGGCCAGCGCGGTCGTCGCGACCGTCAGCGGCGCCTGGAAGGTCCGCGAGGCCGAGGAGAGGAACACCTCGGAGAGCAGCACCAGGCAAGCCCCGGCGCTCAGGATGAGCGCGGGCCAGAGCGGCAGGAAGTCCGTGGCGGTCAGCGTGGGCAGGGAGAGCATGGAGGCCTAGCGCCGGGCGGAGGCACCGGTGGGCACTGTCGCCACCGGCGCGGAAGAGGGGAGCTCGAGCACCGTCACCCGCGTGTCCTCGTCGCGCTGCTGCACGTCGAGGCCCACCTGGGCCCGGGCCACGTACTTCTGGGTGGAGGTCTGCAGCCGGTCGAGGAAGTAGCCGGGCAGCACGCCCATCACCAGCACCATCACCACGAAGGGCAGAGCGGTGGCGAGCTCGCGGCCGTTCACGTCGTGGAGTCGCTCGTTCTCGACCTGCACCAGGGGGCCGAAGAACACGCGCTGCACCATCCAGAGCATGTAGCTCGCCCCGAGGATGACGCCGGTGGCGGCGAGCACCCCCACCCACATCGGCAGGTGCGTGGACTTGAACGTCCCGAGCAGGACCAGGAACTCGCCGATGAAGCCGTTCGTTCCCGGGACCGCGATGCTGGAGAAGGTGATGATCAGGAACAGCGCGGCGAACACCGGCATGCTCCGGGCGACGCCGCCGAAGTCGATGATGTTGCGAGTGTGCCGGCGCTCGTAGAGGTAGCCGAAGAGACAGAACAGCGCCCCGGTGGAGACCCCGTGGTTCAGCATCTGGTAGGCGCTGCCCGTCGCTCCCTCGGCGGTGAGGGCGAAGATGCCCAGCATGCAGAAGCCGAGGTGGCTCACCGAGCTATAGGCGATGAGCCGCTTCACGTCGGTCTGGGCGAGACACATCATCGCCCCGTAGACGATTCCCACCACCGCCAGCACCGCGAAGGCGAGTCGCATCTGCTGGGCCGCCACCGGGAACAAGGGAATGGCGTAACGCCAGAAGCCGAACGTCCCCATCTTCAGCATCACGCCGGCGAGGATGATCGACCCGGCCACCGGAGCCTCGGTGTGCGCGTCGGGCAGCCAGGTGTGCACCGGGAACATCGGCACCTTGATCGCGAACGCCACCGCGAAGGCCAGGAACATCCAGGGCCCGTAGGACTTCAGCAGCATCGCCAGCGGCGAGAGGGAGGCGCAGCTGGCGGCCTTCCCCGCCACGCAGGCGGCGAGCTCACGGTTCGCCGGGGCGAGCGAGTTGTAGAAGACCGCGTAGTCGAAGCTGCGGGCGCCGGCGGGCTGGGCGAGGAAGTACACCGCGAGGATCGCCACCAGCATCACGAGCGAGCCGCCGAGCGTGTAGAGGAAGAACTTCATCGCCGCGGCGATTCGATCCTTCGAGCCCCACATCCCGATGATCAGGTACATCGGGATGAGCATCGCCTCGAAGAAGACGTAGAAGAGGATGACGTCCAGTGAGGCCAGCGCTCCGAGCATCGCGGTCTGGATGAGGAGCAGCGCGAGGTGGAAGCTCTTCACCCGGTTCTCGATGAAGCTCCAGCTGGCCAGCACCACCAGCGGGCCCAGGAAGCCGGTGAGCAGCATCAGCGACACCGCGAGACCGTCGACGCCCACGTGGTAGCTGATGCCGAAGTCAGGGATCCACGGGAGGCGCTGCTCGAGCTGGAACTCCGGACCCTTCGGATCGAAGACCACGTAGAGCAGCACCGTCAGCCCGAAGTTCACGAGCATGGCCAGGAAGGTCCAGGCCCGCACCAGCCGCCTCTCGTTCTGGGGAAGCAGCGCCACCAGCACCGCGGCCAGGATCGGCTGGAACACCACCAGGCTGACGAGCCAGGGCGTGACCGCGCTCACAGGAGCACCCAGGTCAGCACGACGCCGATGGAGACCAGGAGGGCCACCGCCATCACCGTGGCGTAGTTCTGGGCGTTCCCGGTCTGGGTGTAGCGGAGCCAGGCGCCGGCCCGCTTCAGGACCAGGGCCGTCCCGCCGACTCCCACCCCGTCGATGATCCCCCCGTCCACGACCTTGTAGAGCCCCTTCGACAGCAGGGTGAACGGCCGGATGATCAGGAGGTCGTAGACCTCGTCCACGTAGAACTTGTGACGAGCCCAGCGCCAGAAGAGCGCGATGGGCGCCGGCAGCGGCTTTCCGCCGCGCGAGGGAAGCCACGACCGGTAGACCAGCCACGCGGCCGCGCCGCCGACGACGGCCACGGCCCAGGCGAGGATGTAGGCCCCCCAGGGGATTCCCGCGTCATGGAGGTGCTTCACCGTCTCGTACAGAGAGGCCTCCCGGTCGGCGAGGATCATCGCCGGCGCGAGGTATCCCTCCATCAGCGCCACCTTCTCTCCGGCGGGACCGGGGAAGGCGTCCGGAAGCCCCCAGATGACGCCCACCACCGACAGGAAGGCCAGGAACACCAGGACGAACACCATCCGGAAGCCGCTCTCGTGCGCGTGCGGCACGCGCGCGTCCGCGGCCCGCTTGCCCTCGAAGGTGAGGACGTAGAGGCGGGTCATGTAGAAGGCGGTGCACAGCGCTCCGAACAGGCCGATCCAGTAGACGGTGTGGCCCACCCACGGGATGCCGTGCAGCTCGGTCCCGTGCGCGCCGTGCAGGATGGCGTCCTTGGAGAAGAACCCGCTCAGCGGGACGATGCCGGTGATGGCGAGGGTGGCGATGCCGAAGGTCGCCCAGGTCCAGGGCATCTCCTTCCGAAGCCCTCCCAGCTTGTAGACGTCGGTCTCGTCGCCGTTGCCGTGCATCACCGAGCCCGCCCCGAGGAACAGGCACGCCTTGAAGCAGGCATGGGTGACGAGGTGCAGCGCGGCGGCCCAGAAGACGCCGGTCCCCACGGCGATGAACATGAAGCCCAGCTGCGAGACCGTGGAGTAGGCCAGCACCTTCTTGATGTCGTCCTGCGCAAACGCGATGAGCGCTGCCCAGACCGCGGTGAGCGCGCCGATCATCGCCACCCACGCCATGGCGGTCGGCGACAGCACCAGCAGGAAGCTCAGCCGGCAGAAGAGATAGACGCCGGCGGTCACCATCGTCGCGGCGTGAATCAGCGCGGAGACCGGCGTCGGGCCGGCCATCGCGTCGGGGAGCCAGACGTAGAGCGGAATCTGGGCGCTCTTTCCCGCTGCGCCGAGGAGCATGAGGAGCAGCGCCGCGGTCAGCACGTGGCCGAAGGTCTTCCCCTGCAGAGGGCCCTCGGTGCTGATGGTGGTCGAGAGGTTCATCCCCGACCTCGTCCGCGGGCCCTCGGGTGGGATCCGCGTCGCCCACTCGCGCAGCACCTCGACGTTGAGCGGCCCCTGGTCGTGCAGCGAGGTCAGCCAGGCCCGGGCGCGACCGATGTCGGTGAAGTTGGTCCGCCCCAGCGCGGTCTCCCGGCCCATCTTCTCGGTCGCCCCGAGCAGGAGGACCAGGAGGATCATCCCGATGATGAAGGCGAAGTCGCCGATGCGGTTGGCGATGAACGCCTTGCGCCCGGCCCAGGCCTTCTCGGTGTCCTGGTACCAGAAGCCGATCAGCAGGTAGCTGCAGAGGCCAACGCCCTCCCACCCGACGAAGAGGAGGACCAGGTTGTCGGCCAGGACCAGGGTCAGCATCATGGCCACGAAGAGGTTGAGGTACGCGAAGTAGCGCCAGTACCCCTCGTCGTGCTCCATGTACTCGGTGGAGTAGAGGTGGATGAGGAAGCCGATCCCGGTGACGACCAGCAAGATCGCCGCGGTCAGCCGGTCCACCGTCAGGCCGTAGTGCACGCTGAAGTCGCCCGCGGCGAACCACCGCCCCAGGTCGAGCCACAGCGCCCAGCGCACCGGCGCCCCGCTGGCCGGAGAGGTGTACTGCGTGGCCTGGCTGCCGACCGCCCAGACCGCGCAGACCGAGAGCAGGAAGGAGCCGGCCACGGTGGCGCAGGCGACGAAGTTGGTGTTCGCCCGCCCCATGAAGCGCCCGAGCACCCCGCAGAGGAAGGCGCCGGCCAGCGGCAGGGCGATGATCGCCCAGAGGAGGGCGGCGATGTTCTCCGGCGCCCCGGGGAACGGATCGACGAAGGGATTGAAGGCGAGGGCGAGCACGAGCATCGGTCGGTCAGAGCCTCATGGTCCGGATGTCGTCGACGTTCACCGTGCCGCGGCTGCGGAACACGGCGATGATGACCGCCAGACCGATCGCAGCCTCGGCGGCGGCGACGGCGATGACGAAGAGCGCCGGAAGGTGACCCACGTCCATGCCCGAGTCGCGGGCGAAGGCGAGGAAGGTGAGGTTGGAGGCGTTGAGCATCAGCTCCACGCACATGAAGACCACCAGCGCGTTGCGGCGGACCAGCACGCCGAACACGCCCAGGCTGAAGAGCAGGGCGGCAAGGAAGAGGTAGTGCTGCAGCGTGATGCCTTCCAAAGGTTGCCCCCGATTCAGACGCGGGACTTGGCGACCACGACCGCACCGACCATGGCCACCAGGAGGAGCAGGGACACCGCCTCGAAGGGCGCGAGCCACTGCGTGTAGAGCTGAGCTCCGATCGACTGGAGCGTGCCGAAGCTGGGCGGTGTCTGCGCCGCGGCCGGGACGAAGGGGCGCGCCGCGATGACGAGCGCGGCGAAGAGCCCAGCGGCGACGAGGCCGCCCACCACCCGGGGAAAGGTCACCTTCGCCGGGCCCACCGACTCGCCGAGCGACAGGAGCATGATCACGAAGAGGAACAGCACCATGATCGCGCCGGCGTAGACCAGGACTTGAAGCACCGCGATGGTGTGGGCCAGCAGCAGCGCGTAGATGGCTGCCAGAGAGAAGAAGGTCCCGACCAGGGACATCGCCGAGTAGATGGGGCTGCGCGCGGCGATGACTCCCGCGGCGGCGACCACGGTGAGGATGGCGAAGAAGTAGAAGAGGAAGGTGGTCACGGGGTCATCGCTCCGTAGTAGCCCCAGGGCTTGTCGCCGAAGGGGCACTTCCCGAGGCGGATGTGGTCCTCGAACTCCTGCCGGAACTTCACGATGAAGCTGTGCACCGGGAGCGCCGCGGCGTCGCCCAGCGCGCAGATGGTCTGGCCCAGCCCCATGGGAGGGTAGGGGGCGATGCTCTGGGCCACGTTGAGCAGCGTCTCGAGGTCGCCGTCCTCGCCCCGGCCCTCCTCGAGCTTGCGGAGGATGCGGGTCATCCACGGCGTGCCCTCCCGGCAGGGCGTGCACTGGCCGCAGGACTCCTCGGCGTAGAAGCGTGAGACCCGCCACAGGCTCCGGACCAGGCAGGTGGCGTCGTCCATGACGATGACCCCGCCCGAGCCGGCCATGTTCTGGACGGCCTTGAGGGCCTCGAACTCGAGCGCCACGTCGATCTCGTCGGCGGCGAGCACCGGCGCGGACGAGCCGCCGGGGATGACCGCCTTCACCTTGCGGCCCGCCGGCATCCCCTGGCCGAAGTCCGGGCTCTCGATCAGCTCGCGGACGGTGGTGCTGAGCATCACCTCGAACACGCCGGGGCGGTTGACCGAGCCGGAGAGGCACACCATGCGGGTCCCGCCGGACTTCTCGGGGCCGAGCTTCGCGAACCAGTCCGCGCCCTTCTGGAAGATGGCCGGAACCGCCGCCAGGGTCTCGACGTTGTTCACCACCGTCGGGCAGCCGAAGAGCCCCACCACCGCGGGGAAGGGAGGCTTGAGCCGGGGCCAGCCCTTCTTCCCCTCGAGGGACTCGAGCATCCCGGTCTCCTCGCCGCAGATGTACGCGCCCGCGCCGCGGACGACGTAGCAGTCGAGCGCGAAGTCACGGCCCAGCACCTTCTTGCCGAAGATGCCGGCACGGTACGCCTCGTCGATGGCGTTCTGGAGCCGCTCCGCCTGGAACTTGAACTCTCCGCGGACGTACACGTAGGCCGTGTGCACGCCCAGGCCGAAGGCGGCGATGGCGATGCCCTCCAGCAGCATGTGCGGATCGTTCTCGAGGATGTAGCGGTCCTTGAACGTCCCGGGCTCCGACTCGTCGGCGTTCACCGCCAGGTACTTCGGCTTGGGGCTGTCCTTGGGGACGAAGCTCCACTTCATCCCGGTGGGGAAGCCGGCGCCGCCGCGGCCGCGGAGGTTGCTCTTCTTGACCTCGTCGATGATCTGGGCGGGCTGCAGGCCCAGGGCCTTCTCCAGCGATGCGTAGCCCCCGGTGGACTTGTAGGCGGCGAGCGTCCAGGAGTCGGGGCGCCCCCAGTTGCGGGTGATGATCTTCTCTGCTGCCAGCGGCATCGACGGCTCCTAGGAGGCGGGCTTCAGCCGGGCGAAGACTGCGTCCACCGCCGCACGCGACCGGAGGTTCTCGTGATGGACCTCGTTGATCTGCAGGCAGGGCGCGGTGCCGCAGGAGGCGAGGCACTCGGCCTCGCGGAGGGTCCAGGTTCCGTTGCCTTCCCCCGACCTGACCCCCAGCTTCTGCTCGAGGTAGGCGAGAAGGTCCTCTGCTCCCCACAGGCTGCAGGAGAGGTTGGTGCAGACGTCCACCACGTACTTGCCGACCTTCCTGGTGTGGAACATCACGTAGAAGGTGGCCACCTCGTACGCACGTTCCGGGCTGACCTCGAGCTTCCGGGCAACCATCTCCATGCCATCGGGTGGGAGCCATCCCTTCATCGACTGCAGAAGGTGGAGAGCGGGAAGCATCGCCGCGCTCTTCCGGTCCGACGGATAGTGCGCGAGAATTTCGGCGAGCCGGTCGTCGAAGACCCGCTGCTCTTCGGCCGTCAGAAGGGGCGAGGCCATGGGGCCCGCGCTTCGTAAGGGACGACCGAACCGCTTGTCAACGATAGGGATTCTTCATGGCCACGGAAGACAAGCGAGCCGATCCGCGCGCTCCGTTCGTGCTCCGGGTGAACTTCCGTGACCGCTCCGATTGCCTCGATGCAACGGAGAATCTCTCCCGGGGCGGGCTCTTCGTTCAGACGGCGGAACGCTTCGCGGTGGGCCAGACGGTCCACCTCTCGGTGGGCTTCCCCGGGCTGCTCGCTCCGGTAGCCCTCAAGGGTGAGGTGGTCTGGGTCCGCCCGGGCCGCGAGGACGCCGTCGGTGGGGTCGGCATCCGCGTCGGGGACGAGGAGGATCGCCGTCGGCTGGACGAGGTCCTCGGCGGCCGGTCGAGCCGTCCGGTGGAGCCCCCCGAGGGCGGCTTCAAGGTGCTGCTGGTGGAGGACAACCCGCTGGTGGTCGAGATGTACAGCTACGTCCTCAAGAAGCTCGCGACCGCCGAGCTCCGCGGGAAGGTCCCGATGGAGGTCCACTTCGCGGCGGACGGGCACGCGGCCCTGCGAGCGCTCGCCGAGGGCGGCTTCCATCTCGTGCTCACCGACCTGTACATGCCGGTCATGGACGGGTTCGCGCTGATCCAGAAGATGCGGCAGGACCCGAAGCTGCGCGACATCCCTGTGGTGGCGATCAGCGGAGGTGGGCGCGAGGCCGAGTCGCGTGCGAGAGCAGAAGGTGTGGAGGTGTACCTCCGGAAACCGGTGCGCTTCGCCGAGGTCCTGGAGACGGTGAAGCGCCTTCTTCGGATCAGCTAGAGTTTGACTCCTTCGTTTCAAGACCCGGGTAACGAATGACGACGGCGCGGGCAGTCCTCAACCGAGACACGGTGAGCGGTGAGGCGCTCTTCATCCTCAAGAACCTTCGGGACAACTCGAAGCAGGGCCGTTCGAACAAGCTGGCAGAGGTGAAGACCGCTCTGGAGCCGGCGGTCAGCCTCGAGTTCGACGCCTACTTCTTCTTCCTCCGGAAGTTCCACTACATCGCGATGGACCGCGAGGCGCAGCTGAAGCTGACCGACTCCGGCGAGCGAGTGGTGGACGGCGCGGACCTCGACCGCTTCTCGGGCGAGGTGGGCGAGTTCTTCAGCGAGCAGCTGGCCCCGGTGGACGAGCCGATGCCCGACGGCCCGCTCCCCTTCGAGACCGACGCCAGCACCGACGACCTCTCCGTGGAGACCGCCGACTTGACCCCTCCTCCCGCCCCGGCCCCTGCTGCTCCCCGTCCGATTCGCCGCGCCGCCGCACCCGCACCCGCTGCCGACGCGGGCGCAGACATGGACGGGCGATACACCCGGGGCGAGTCCATCGGCGGCGGGCCGCTCGGCTCGGTGCACCGGGGCAAGCACGTCGGGCTCGGCACCGACGTCTGCATCAAGGAGCTGAAGGACATCTTCAGCTACTTCTCCTTCCTGCAGCGCGGCGAGGTGCTCAAGCGGCTGAAGCGCGAGCTCTGTGCGCAGGCGCAAGTCCGGCATCCGTCGGTGGTGACCATCTTCGACCAGTCCGTCGAGGGGGCGCGCCCCTACGTGGTGATGGAGCTGCTCTCCGGCTCGCTCCGGGAGCGCCTCGAAAAGGCGGGCGGAAAGGGCCTGCCGGTCGCCCCGTCGATCCGGACCTTCCTCCAGCTGTCCTACGCGCTGCGCGCCGCGCACGCCTCCGGGCTGACGCACCACAACCTCAAGCCGGAGAACGTCCTCTACGACCCCCACGGCAACGCGAAGCTCGGTGACTTCGGCCTCTCGCGGGTCATCGAGGTCGAGCCGGGCAAGGGGCTGCCGCAGGTCTTCGTCGGGACGGGCTCGCTGAGCTACCTCGCGCCGGAGCTCATCACCCGGAAGGACGCCGGGCCCGCGTCCGACGTCTACGGGCTGGGCATCCTCCTCTACGAGATGCTGACCGGCGGGATCCCCGGTCGCCGCTCGCCCCTGCCGTCGGAGGTGAACTCCGAGGTGCCGAGCAAGCTGGACCCCATCTTCGACAAGATGACCCAGGACCGCCGGGAGTCGCGCTACCCGGACTTCGACGCGGTGCTCGACGAGTTCTACGGGGCGTTCAGCGACGGTGAGTTCCTGCACCGCGGCGATCTGGTCCTCTCCTCCGAGCCTCCCGGGGCCTGACGCGGATGGGAGCGATGGTCGGGGTCGACGCCGAGCTGCTCACCGGTGCGCGGCTGCTGGCCTCGGGCACGTGGCGTGCCTCGCACGAGGCGTTCGAGACCGCCTGGCGGCGGAGCGACGGCGAGGGGCGTGACCTCCTCCAGGCGCTGGCGCAGCTCGCAGCCGCCCTGCTGAAGTGGAGCGAGGGACACCTCGAGCCCGCGGCCACCATCCTCGGACGTGTGCGCGGCCGGCTGGAGGGGCTGCCGTCGCACGTGTCGCGAGTGGACGTGGAGACGCTGGAGTCCACCGTGCTCGAGCTTCAGGAACGGCTGGCCCTGCGGGAACCGGCGCCGGCGCAGGTCCAGGTTCCGCTCGAGGATCGAGCCGATGCCCCGGCGGATCGAGTGGCGGTGGGCACTCCCTGCCCCTACTGCGGCGAGCGGGTGACGGTGCACGTCGAGCCCACCGGGATGTCCCTCGAGCGCTACGTCGAGGACTGCCCGGTGTGCTGCCGTCCCTGGATGGTGAATGTGGAGCGGGCCGCGGACGGCCCGACGGTGACGCTCGCCCGCGAGGACGACTGAGGCGGCCGAAGCACGGAAGTCCAGAACTTCCAGAAATGCCGGGTCGCGACGGTGTCAAACACCTCCCCGGGTCCGATCAGGGCTCAAGCCACTGAAATTCGACTGGAATTCCCATCTCTCCCCCGGGCTCTGGCTCCATCGATTCGCAGGAGCCGTCCGGGCGTCCACGACGAGGTGTCTGACACCGCGTTGCGGCCCCGCGGGAGCCCGAAATCGAGGCGGGGGACCATCGTCTTCGGGGCGTCCCCGCCCTGGAGGTGGTTCGTGCTCCGTCCGCTCCTGGTGTTCCTCGCCGTCGTCGTCTCCGCTCCTGCCCTGGCGGAGGAGTGCGTCGTCACCGTCGGCCCGCATGACCGGCTCGGCCGCGGGAAGACGGTCGTCGTCGAGGCGGGTGAGTCCCTGGAGAACGCCATGGCCCTGGACGGCGACGTCATCCTCCGGAGCGGCGCACGGGTGAAGTCTGCCGTGGCGGTGAACGGAAACGTCATCCTCGAGTCGGGCGCCAAGGTCACCGGGACCGCCGCGTCCTTCGGCGGGCAGATCCGCGTCGCCGAGGGAGCCAAGGTGTCCGGCAGCCGCCTCCAGCTCTCCGACGGCGTCCAGGTCCGCAGCGAGAACGGGAAGGACGTGAATCTCGCCCTCTCCATCGCCGGCCAGGACGTGTCGAGCCTGCTCGTCGCCAAGCTGGTGGAGAAGGCCCGCACCTGCCGCTTCGAGGCCGGCGACGGCGAGATCCGGCTCTAGACGGCGGACGTCCTAGCCGGTCGCCTTCTTCCCCAGGGCGAGCGGCACGCGGAACACCTCGAGCAGCGTCTCCATCTCCACCGGCTTCGGCAGGCACGCGACCGCGCCGGCCTTGAGCGACTGGTCGACCAGCTCGGGGCTGTGCCGTCCGGTCATCGTGATGAGCCGCACACCCTCCAGCAACTTCCGCGCGCGGATGCGCCGGCAGACCTCGAACCCGTCCATGTCCGGCATGTTGAGGTCGATCAGCATCCCATGGGGCTTCAGCTCCGAGACCAGGAGCAGCGCCTCCACCCCGCTGGAGGTGGTGGTCAGGTCCACCTCGTTGGTGTGGGCCTTGAACGAGCGGCGCATCGCATCGAGCACGGGCTTCTCATCGTCCACGACCAAGATCTTCACCGAGGCGCTTCCCAGCTCCTCCGGAAGCGGCATCTGGTGCGCGATGAGGAAGCTCCGCAGATCGCCCCCGCGGACTCGCCGGTGCCCGCCCGGTGTGCGGAAGGCGAGCAGGATGCCTCGATCGATCCACTTGCTCACCGTGGATGGGTCGACCTGCAGCAGCCTGCTGATGTCGTGGGTGGTGTAGAGCTGGTCCATTCGGCCCTTTCCCCCGGTGTCCCCGCGAAGGATCGCCACCACGTCAGGAACTCGCATCGGCGTCAAGCGGCGCGAGACGAGCAGCGCAGACCGGTCTGAAACCCGCTCGGTTGGCCGGACCATCGGGGCAGGATTCCGCTCCGCCGTGAATGTCGACCGCTCCGGTCTAGGAATGGCGACGCCCAGGTCAGGTTTGACCGAGCGCTCGGCGGATGGCGACCAGCTGGCCCAGGAGCGCGTCGGCCATCGCCGGCGACAGAGAGGATGGGCCATCGCACGGCGCAAGCTCCGGATTCTCGTGCACTTCCATGAAGACCGCGTCCACCCCGGCGGCGACCGCGGCCCGGGCGAGGACTGGAACGAACTTCCGCTCGCCGCCGCTGGCATTCCCGGCCGCTGACGGCAGCTGCACCGAGTGGGTCGCGTCGAAACACACCGCCAGTCCGGCCTCGCGCATCAGGGCCAGGCCTCGCATGTCCACGACCAGGTTGTGGTACCCGAACGCCGCACCGCGCTCGGTCACCAGGACGTTGGGGTTCCCCGCCTCCACGGCCTTCCTGGCCGCCTGCACCATGTCCACCGGCGCAACGAACTGCCCCTTCTTGAGGTTCACTCCCCGGCCGGTCCGCGCCACCGCCACCACCAGGTCGGTTTGCCTGCAGAGGAACGCGGGGACCTGGAGCACGTCCACGACCTCGGCGACCGGTGCGACCTGTACCACCTCGTGCACATCGGTCAGCACCGGGACCCGAGCCTGCTCCCTCACCCGGCGAAGGACCCGCAACCCCTCGGCCAGACCCGGACCCCGGAAGGAGCTCCCGCTGGTCCGGTTGGCCTTGTCGTAGCTGCACTTGAAGACGTACCGGACGCCGTGGCGCGCGGCCAGGTCCCGCAGCAGCACGGCGTGCCGGAGAGCGTGCTCCTCGCTCTCGATGACGTCCGGACCGGCGATGAGGAGGAGCGGCTGCCCCTCGCCCACCTTCATCCCGGCCAGCTCGATCATCGCCGGGCGCCGTCCCGATGCTCGACCGCGGCGCGGATGAAGCCGTTGAACAGCGGATGCGGGGCGAAGGGCTTGCTCTTGAACTCGGGGTGGAACTGGCAGCCGACGAAGTACGGATGATCGGGCAGCTCGATCATCTCCACCAGGTTCAGCTCGGGGTTGTGCCCGCTCACCAGCATCCCGCCATCGGACAGCCGGCTCCGGTAGGAGTTGTTCACCTCGTAGCGATGCCGGTGGCGCTCGCTGATCTCGTCCTTGCCGTAGAGGCGCGCCGCCAGCGAGCCGCTCTTCAGCACGCAGGCGTACGCCCCGAGCCGCATGGTGCCGCCCTTGTCCAGGACCTGGACCTGGGACTCGAGGAGCGAGATCACCGGGTGAGGCGTCTTCTCGTCGAACTCGACCGAGTTGGCGCCGGCCAGCCCGAGCACGTCGCGGGCGAACTCCACCACCGCCATCTGCAGCCCCAGACAGATGCCGAAGAAGGGAACCTTCCGCTCGCGTGCGTACCGGACCGCGGCGACCTTGCCCTCCGTGCCCCGGACTCCGAAGCCGCCCGGCACGAGCACCGCGTCCACGTCGCCGAGCAGCGCCGGGGCGCCCTGCGACTCGACGTCCTGGCTGTCCACGTACTTCAGGGTGACCCGGACGTCGTTGGCGATGCCCCCGTGCATCAGGGCCTCGTTGAGGCTCTTGTAGCTCTCCTTGAGGTCCGTGTACTTGCCGACGATGCCGATGCGCACGTCGCCCTTCCCGGGCGAGTAGACCTTCTCGAGAATCCGCTCCCAGCGCTCGAGGCGCGGCGCGCGCGACCAGATGTTGAGGACCTCGGAGAGCCGCTCGTCGAGGCCCTGGCGGTGCAGCTCCAGCGGCAGCTCGTAGATGCTCTTCACGTCCGGACTCCAGAAGACGCCGCCCGGATCCACGTTGCAGAACATGGCGATCTTCTGCCGCAGCTCCGCGGGGATCTCCCGGTCGGTCCGGCAGATCAGGATGTCGGGCTGAACGCCGATCTCCCGAAGCTTCATCACCGAGTGCTGCGTGGGCTTGGTCTTCACCTCGCCCGCTGCGGCGATGTACGGCAGCAGCGTCAGGTGGATGTAGACGACGTTCTGCGCCCCGGCGTCGTAACGCATCTGCCGGACGGCCTCGAGGAACGGCAGCGACTCGATGTCGCCCACCGTGCCGCCGACCTCGACGATGATCGCGTCGTGTCCCTCGGCGGCGCCGCGGATGACCGACTTGATCTCGTCGGTGATGTGCGGAATCACCTGGACCGTCTTCCCCAGGTACTCGCCCCGGCGCTCCTTCTGGATGACCGAGTTGTAGATCCGGCCGGTGGTGAAGTTGTTCGACCGGCTCATGCTCGCGGTCGTGAAGCGCTCGTAGTGACCGAGGTCCATGTCGGTCTCGCCGCCGTCGTCGGTGACGAAGACCTCGCCGTGCTGGAAGGGGCTCATCGTCCCCGGGTCGACGTTGATGTACGGATCCAGCTTGAGGAAGGTGATGTCGAGGCCGCGGTTCTCGAGGAGGGCCCCGATGCTCGCCGAGGCCAGCCCTTTTCCGAGAGAGCTGACCACCCCACCCGTCACGAAGAGGTACTTCGTCTTCTTGGAGCGCATGGGGAGATCCCATGTGCCAAGAACGGGCCGTCACGTCAACGTGGAGAAGACTCCTCGCAGGTCAGCGGAGAGAGACACCGGTCGCCGCTGACACCGACGACAGCCGGCAGCGCCTGGCGATGTCCGGGACTGCCACCGACACCACACCCCCCTCGTCCCGGACGAGCGTGTAACAGTCCTTCCGCAGTGGATAGGCCATCGGCAGCCATGCCAGCCGCGCCTCCACCACGAGCACCGAATACTCCGCCCGCCTGACGAAGAGGATCTTCTCGTCCTCCAGGTGCCCGCCGGGGCGGACGGTCGAATCACGCGTCCCGTCGAACGGCTCGAGGACCTCGATCTCCTGGTAGAGGAGATCGCTCCGCGGCTCCAGGGTCCGGTCCACCTCGACGAACGGGCCGATCGGCATCGCCGTCCCGATCGGAGGGCGCTTCACGGACTTCGGTGCGGTGGCCCCGGGGCCCTGTCCCCGCGCCACCAGGCTCTTCGCCAGCAGCCGGGCGGGCACCTTCCCGGGGTTCTCGAGGATGGTCCGGGCGCGCACCGTCACCACCCCGTCCCGCTCCCCCAGCGGCTCGACCACGATGCGGACGGTCACGTCGGTGTCGGTGACCTCCGGGAGGTACTTCTCCCGGTACCAGAAGGTCGAGATGGCCCAGATTCCCGCGAGGGTGAATGCGACCGCCTGGACCGCGTCCTTGATCCATGAGAACCGGAGTGCCCGGATCCGGAGCCTGCGCTCCAGCCCGGGTGTGTCCATGTCGGTAGCCAAGGGAGCGTCCGGAGTGCGCACGGGTGACAGGGTAGCAAGAGGGGTGGCGGGCACAGGACAGTGGAGCAGCGAGGGGCGATCCCGGGGCAGGGGTCGTGCCATGCTGCGTCGAATGCTCGTTCTCCCAGCCGCGCTCGTCGTCTGGTCCGCGGCCACCACCGTCGCAGCCGCACCGGTCACCACGACCGACTTCGTCCGGCAGGCGATGGATCAGGAGCGCGGCATCTCGCGCTGCAGCGCGTGGGTGGAATCGCAGCACGCGATGGAGTTCGACGGCGACGGGAAGGTGAAGGAGGGGCGCGAGATGTACGTCGTGCGCCGCTTCCAGGGCCTGCCGCCCGGCCAGCGCATCGAGATCGTCTCCGCCCGGCGCTCGGGGCAGGACGTGGCCGACGAGCTGCGGAAGCAGCAGAAGTTCGGCTCGGAGACCCAGAAGTTCAGGTCGCCGTTCCACCCCGACTCTCGCTCGCTCTACATGTTCTTCCGGGGGGACGGACCCGCCCCCGCCACCGAGCCGGTCCGCCTGAGCTTCCACCCCACCTACCAGCACCGGAAGGACGCCGGCCTGTTCGAGGGCACCGCGCTCTTCGACCGCGCCAGTGGACAGCTCCTCGAGTGGACGGCGTCCCTCGTCAATCCACCGACCTTCGTCACCAAGGTCGAGGTCCGCGCGAAGTACGGCACCCGGGTGGGCCTGCTCGATGCCCGGTCCGAGGTCAGCGTCGCGATCGAGGGCGGGCTCCTGTTCTACAAGCGGCGTGGGCGGATGGACTTCCGCTACAGCGACTACCGCTGCCCCGAGTCGATGCCCCCGCCGCCGCCCGAGCCCGTGGTCGCCGAGCCCGCTGGCGCGCCGCCGGTCCCCACCTCCGGTCCTCGCGCCGACCGGGGCAACTGAACCGGGCCCGTCCGGCCGCGCACCCCCGGAGCGCAGAGAAGGAGACGCGGGGGTCCTCCCCGTGTTGACCTGCCGCCGCGGCGCGATGAGATGGAGTGGCGGGAGGCGTTCTTGGCGCAGAGCGGCGGCAACCCGGCGAGCGATGACCGCGCAGCGGACTGGCTGGACGTGGCGCTCGCCCGCGCCGCCGGCGCCGCGCCGGTCAGCGGAAACCGCATCCGCGTCCTCCGCGACGGGCCGGAGAACTTCCCGGCCTGGCTCGAGGCCATCGCCTCGGCAAAGCGGTACGTCTACTTCGAGACCTACATCTTCCGGGGCGACCGCACCGGCCAGCAGTTCGTGGACGCGCTCGCGGCCCGGGCCCGGGAAGGAGTCCAGGTCCGGGTCCTCTACGACTGGGCCGGCTCCTTCGCGACGCCCTCCCGGGTCTGGCGGACGCTGCGCGATGCGGGTGCCGAGGTCCGCTGCTTCAACCCCTTCGACTGGTCCAGCCCGCTCGGATGGGTGCATCGGGATCACCGCAAGACGGTGAGCGCGGACGGACGGGTGGCGTTCGTGTCCGGGCTGTGCGTGGGCGACGCGTGGGCCGGCGACCCGGAGAAGGGCGTTCCTCCCTGGCGAGACACCGGCGTGCAGATCGAGGGTCCGGCGGTGGCGGACGTCGAGCACGCCTTCGCGCGCGTCTGGGCCACGGTCGGCGCTCCCATCCCCGAGGACGAGCGGCGCCGGCGCGCCGAGATCGACCCCGTCGGAGACACGCGCCTCCGGGTCATCAGCGACGAGCCGGGGACCGCGGGGCTCCTGCGCCTCGACCAGTTCATCGCCAGCGCGGCGCGGCGATCGCTGTGGATCACCGACGCGTACTTCGCGGGGACGCCGCCCTACGTGCAGGCGCTGCGGGCGGCGGCGCTCGACGGCGTGGACGTCCGCCTCCTGGTCCCGGGATCCAGCGACATTCCCGCGCTCCAGCCCTTCTCCCGGGCCGGCTTCCGCGCGCTGCTCGAGGCCGGGATCCGGGTCTTCGAATGGAAGGGGCCGATGCTCCACGCCAAGACCGCGGTGTGCGACGGCCAGTGGGCCCGTGTGGGGTCCACCAACCTCAACGTCGTCAGCTGGCTCGGCAACTACGAGCTGGACGTGGCGCTGGAGGACGCGCGCTTCGCCGGGCAGATGGAGGAGATGTACCTCCAGGACCTGGAGAACTCGACCGAGCTGGTGCTGGCCGGAAGACGGCTCCGCAGCGCCGTGCCACGGCCGCCCGCCCAGCGGATGCCGAGGAAGGCGCGAGGCAGCGCGGGGCGGGCTGCGGCCGGAGCTCTCCGGGTGGGCAACACCGTCACGGCCGCCATCAGCGAGCGGCGGACGCTGGAGAGCGGCGAGCGGCGGATGGTGCTCGTCGGCGGCCTGGCGCTCCTGACGGTCGCCGCGCTCTGGGCGGTGTTCCCCCGCGTGCTCGGATTCCCGGTGGCGCTGCTCCTCGGCTGGCTGGCGCTCTCGCTGCTCTGGAAGGCGTGGCGGCTCCGGCGGCCTGCAAAGACGGCAAGCCCGGCCTCGCTTCCCAGTGTCCACGACGGGCCCACGGCAGTCGCTCCGAGCGCGTCCGCGCGCCGGTCGGCGTCCCTCCGCGGCGACGCCCCGGGCTGAACGGCCGGGCTGAGCGAGACCGACCTCGAGACCGAGTCATCGCGGGTGGGTGCGCTCGCCTCTGCGCGAACGGGCAGCCCCCGGCTCGCTCTCGCTGCACGAGGACGACCGGCGTGAACGACGGCGTGTCGCGTTCCGGTCACGACGCGCCGCGCAGTTGCTGCGGCATCGTTGTCGCCACCGGCTTGCTGGCTCCCGGACGTCGTTCGGGGCAGCCTGCCTCCCCTCACGAGGAACCCAGGAGGTGCCATGCATCGTCCGCTCCGTCTCACGCTGCTCGTTGCTCTGCCGGCCGCGCTCGCACTCGCCGCCGACGGCAAGCCGCCCGCCATGGACGAGCTGCAGGTCGCGCATCTGAAGGACGCGAAGTTCGCGCCGCCCAAGGCGCCGGAGATTCCTCCCGGGGTCATGGGTGCGCCGATCGCCAGCGACCCCAACGGTTCGAACGTCGGCTACGCGAAGTTCCCTCCCGGCTACACCTTCCCCATGCACTGGCACTCGGCCGCCGAGTACACCGTGCTCCTCAGCGGAAAGGGCCAGTTCACCGTGAACGGGAAGGCGTACGACCTCGAGCCGGGGAGCTACATCGTCATCCCGGCGAAGGCACAGCACATGGCGAAGTGCGCGCCGGGCGCCGAGTGCGTCCTGTTCACCCGCCGCGCGGGACCGGCCGACTACAACTGGGTGAAGTGACGGCGGCGCGGTCGCGCTCAGCTGCCGGCGGGGCCGCCCCGCAGCAGCGCCTCGGCACGCTCGAGGTCCTCGGGCGTGTCGATGCCGATGCTCGCGTGCGCCGTGGGGACGCAGCGGATGCGGATCCCGTTCTCCAGCGCGCGGAGCTGCTCCAGTGACTCGGCGCGCTCGAGGGGCGTCGGCGGCAGGGCCGCCAGACGGAGCAGCGTCGCACGCCGGTACCCGTAGAGCCCCTGGTGTGCCCACCGGCGGACCGCGCCTCCGTCGCGCGAGAACGGCACGTCGGCTCGGCTGAAGTAGAGGGCGTCCGAGCGCAGGTCCAGCACTGCCTTCACCACGCTCGGGCTGCCGCGCTCGTCGTCCCGGAGCGGGCGGATCAGCGTCGCCATCTCCACCGCGGGGTCGTCGAAGGCGGCGGCCAGCGCGCGGAGCGCCTCGGGATGCAGCAGCGGCTCGTCGCCCTGGACGTTGACCACCACCTCGACCTCGGGGCCCAGGCGCGCCGCGACCTCGGCGACCCGGTCCGTTCCCGACGGATGGTCTGGCCGGGTTCGCTCGACCAGCCCGCCTGCGTCGGACACCGCGGCGGCGATGCGCTCGTCGTCGGTGGCCACCCGCACCTCGGCGAACGCGCCCGAGCGGCGGCAGGCATCGAGCACGTGCACCACCAGGGGTCGTCCGGCGAGGCGAACGAGCGCCTTGCCCGGGAAACGGGTCGAGGCCCAGCGGGCCGGGATGATGGCGACGGGCTTCACGCGTGCTCTCGCACCGGATTCTCCAACGCCCGACCGCGGTCGCGCCACTCCGTCGCCGGTCGGAGCTTCGCCGCGCCGTCACCCGCGCACGGCTGACTCTCGTGCGGGCACGCGCTATGCCGGGGCACCCCGTGCGCTGGCTCCCCTTCCTCGTGTCCGCCCGTCCAGTCCCCGTCCCGACGACCTCGCAGCCCGAGCGCCGGGCGTGCGCCCCCCCGAGGGTCGCCTCCGCATGAGTCCTGCTCCCTCCGATCGTCCACAGGGGGCCGTCAGCCCGAAGGAGTTCCGGACCGTGATGGCCGGACTCCTGCTCGTGCTCACCCTCGCCTCGCTCGACCAGAACATCGTCGCCACGGCGCTCCCGGGAATCGTCAGCGAGCTCGGTGGGCTGGCGCATCTCGCCTGGGTGGTGACCGCCTTCCTCGTCGCCTCGACCGCGACCACGCCGCTCTACGGCAAGCTGAGCGACACCTACGGTCGGCGGGCGCTCTTCTTCGTCGCGGTGGGCATCTTCCTCGCCGGCTCGGTGCTGTGCGGGCTCGCGCAGGACATGAGCCAGCTCATCGCGTTCCGCGCGGTGCAGGGGCTGGGCGCGGGCGGGCTCATCACGCTGTCCCAGACCACCGTGGGCGACCTGCTCGCGCCCCGAGAGCGGGGCCGCTACCAGGGGCTCTTCACCGCCGTGTTCGCCGTCTGCAGCGTCGCCGGCCCACTGCTCGGCGGGTTCATCACCGACGCGCTGTCCTGGCGGTGGATCTTCTACATCAACCTTCCGGTCGGCGCGGTGGCGCTGGCGCTCATCGCGACGGTGCTCCGGCGTCCGAACCGTGTGGTGCACCACCGCATCGACTTCGGCGGCGCTGCGCTGATGGTCGCGGGGACCGTCTTCGGCATCCTCGTGCTGACGCTCGACACCTCGCGCGAGGACTGGAGGCGGCCGGGGACCTGGCTGGAGGCGGCCGCGGCGGTGGTCTGCTTCGCGCTCCTCGTGTGGCGAGAGCGGCACGCCGTCGAGCCCATCCTCCCGCCGCGATTGTTCAGCGACCGCGTGTTCGTCGTCGGAGCCACCGTGATGGGGCTCACCGCGGTCGCCCTGTTCGGGGCGGTCATCTTCCTGCCGCTCTTCTTCCAGCTCGTGCTGGGGGCCGCCGCGTCCAAGGCAGGGCTGATGCTCTCCCCGCTGATGGGAGGCGTCATCGTGGCGTCCGTCGTCGGGGGGCGGCTGCTCAGCCGGACCGGGCGCTACAAGTTCCTCCCGGTGAGCGGGCTGTCCGTCGCCTGCGCGTCGTTCGTGCTCCTGGCCTGGCTGGCGACGTCGCGGGGCTCGGTGCTGGCCCTGGAGCTCTCGCTGGTGGGCCTCGGGCTCGGCCTGGGGCTGGTGATGCCCAACCTGACCACGGCCATCCAGAACGCGGTGGCCCCGCAGGACCTCGGGGTGGCGACGTCGGCGGCGTCCTTCTTCCGCTCGCTCGGGGGCGCGCTCGGGGTGGCGCTCTCCGGTGCGTGGATGACCTCGCGCCTGCACCGGCTGCTCCCGCAGGACGTGTCCTCGCTCGGGGGCAGCGCGGTCGACCGCAGCATCTCGGCCATCTCGGCCCTCCCCGCGGCCGAGCGCGCCGTGGTGGTCCACGCGTACCGGCAGGCCATCGGATCGACGTTCCTCCTAGGAGCGGTGGTGGCCGGTCTGGGTCTGCTCATCGTCCTCGCGCTCCCCGAGCGACCGCTCCGGAGCGGTGTCCAGCGCCACGCCAAGAAGCCGGTCGAAGCCGAGCCAGCGTGAGGCCCGTCCCCTGGCTCAGTTGAGGATCGCTCTACACGCACAGTCGCCGGTCCCCGAGCAGTAGTAGTTCGTCGAGTCGAGGCACGACAGGCCGGTGCAGCACTCGTCGTTCACCGTGCAGGCCTGTCCGGCCCCCGTGCAGCTGCTGGTCTGGCAGGTGCCGGTGGTCGAGCCGTTCGGAATCGAGCACGAGTAGCCGCTGCAGCAGTCCGCGGTCGAGGTGCAGACCGAACCCTGCGGCTGGCAGGTGAGGGGTGCCTGGCAGGTCCGAGTCCCGTCGCCGATGCAGCGGTCGGAGCAGCAGTCGGCGTTCACCGCGCAGAACGAGCCGTTGGCGTTGCACGCCCCGGCATCCGGGGTTCCCGCGTCCGGCGTCCCCGCGTCGCCGACATCCGGGATGGACGTCTGGCAGACGTACCCGTTGTCGGAGGGCCGGCAGTCCGTCCCCGAGCAGCACTCGCTCGCCTGCGGGTTGCACGTGGTGCCCAGCGACTTGCAGCTGGACACGGTGCACCGCAGCTTGCCGTCGGAACCGGGGAGGCAGGGTGCGCCACCGCAGCACTCGTCCTTGAAGTTGCACTCGGCCCCCTGGGCGACGCAGCAGCCGGGCTCGCCGGTGTACCCGGTCGGACAGGACTGCGAGATGCCGCCGAAGCATCGCGGGATGCCGGAGCCGTCGATCTTGCAGACGTCCTTCCCCGAGGTGATCACCCCGCCGTTCGAGATCTTGCCGTTGCAGCAGTCCTGGTTCGCGTTGATGCTTCCGAAGCCGCCGTCGGGGAGCGGCACCACCGGAGCGCCACAGATGTTCCCGGACGGCGCGCAGGCGTTTCCGTTGTCACAGGTACCCGAGTTGCATTCGACCTGGCTCGTCGGGTCTCCGCCACCGCAGCAGCTCGCGGTGTCGGTGCACCAGGTGCCGGTGAGCCGGCAGCCCTCGGCCGCCTGGCAGACGGTCACGCCGGAACCCGGGTCGGTGCAGAAGCGCGAGCAGCAGTTGCTTCCGTTGCTGCACGGTTCACCGGCCTGCGTGCAGTTACCGCCACCGCCGCCGGTCACCTCGAGGCAGTGTCCGACACCACCGTCATTGGCCGAGCACGCGTGGCCGCAGCACTCGTCGTCCGACCGGCAGATGTCGTCGACGGCCTGGCAGGAGTACGCCCTCGCGCAGAAGCCGCCCTGACAGTTGGTCGAGCAGCAGTCGGACCCCGTGGAGCAGGTCTGGCCGATCACGTTGCAGCTGCCACCCGGCAGGGTCGCGCAGGTGCCGCCGGTACAGGTCCCGGTGCAGCACTCCTGTCCCGTGCCGCAGGACTTGCCGACGTCCTTGCAGATCTGGTCCGAGCAGGTTCCGTTGACGCAGCTGTTCAGGCAGCAGTCGGTGTTCGTCGTGCAGGACTGCCCGTTCGCCTGACAGAACTCCGCGACGGCGCAGACCGTCCCGTCGCAGATGCCGCTGCAGCACGGCATGCCGGAGACACAGGACGCTCCAGGAAGCACGCAGGCGAGGACGCTCCCTCCGTCAGAACCGTTGCCGGAGCCGCCGTCGGGCCCCCCATCGCCCCCGCCGCCGCCACCACCACCACCGTTGCCGCCACCATCGGGGGAACCTCCGCCCGGATTCCCGGGGGTCGAGCCGGTGCAGGCCGGGGATGCCACGGCGAGCAGGGCGGCGGCCGCCCAGACTGCGAGCAACGCTCTGGAGGTCTTCATCGGTGAGGTCCTTTGAAGTCGCCGGCGATCGCGAGTCGCCTCGACAGTGAATCGATCATCCGGCGCTCGCGGCTCCTGTCCAACGAGGTGGAGGTGTGCTCGTTGCGCATGCGATCGGGCGGTCAGCGAGGGCGGCGCCGGCTGTGTGGCGAACGACTCCCGTGCCTGCGGCGCTCGGCCTGGAGCGAGTGCATCGGGCGTGCTGGGACGGTGCGTGCGCCCGCGCTCCCACCGGGTCATTTTCCGGGGCGCGGTTCTTGAAGACCCCGGCCACATGCTCGCCTGGGTCGGTGTCGCGGTGACGGTGCTCGCCTCTCCCGCCGAACGCGGAGTCCCGCATGCGCTCTCGCAGAACGTCCTCGCGCCTGCGCTGGTGAGAGACGCCCACGAGCCAACGACGGCCGAGCGCCTCGACGGCTGGCTCTCCACGCTCGCGGTGGTCCGGAAAGCCCCGGGCAACGTTGCGACCGAGTCGATGGTCCTCTTCGTGGCCGTGGCGCCTGTCGGGCGTCACAGCATGGGACTCCAGGCCATCGGAAGTTTCTGACCGGGCGCGATGGCGGTCGATGTGAGGTGAACCTCCCGGGACAGGTGTCTGTCCCGTTCGGGACTCCCACTCGTGGGCGCGTGGACGCGGATCTCCCCCCGGTGGAGACGATGCCTTTCGCGCGCAGGTGATGGCTCCGCGCAGAGCATCTGCCGCCGCACGCGTCCGCGTTCAGCAGACCTGTCCTTCGCCCGTCAGACCGCAACGCGGTGCGGCAGCAACGATTGACTCTCTGCGTCAGGGGCCTGGACACTCCCGCGCATGGAGCAACGCCGGCCGGGCAACGAGGCTCACCTCGACGAGTGGGTGAGCCCGCACATCTGCGACCCCGAGGGCTTCCTGAAGCCCGGCAAGGTCCTCGAGTGGATGGACGTGGTCGGAGTCCTGACGGCCTCGCGGCACTGCCGCCGGCCGGTGGTGACCGCCTCGGTCGACGGGGTCGAGCTGCGCGATCCGATCCGCGTCGGAGAGCACGTCGCCCTCCGCGCCGGCGTGGCCTACACCTCGGAGCGCAGCATGGGCATCCACGTGGCGATGTCGAGCAGCGGGCCCGATGCGTTTCCGGCTCGCGAGGTGCTCACCGCGTACATGACGTTCGTCGGTTTCGACGAGTCGGGGAAGCCGGTGGCCGTGCCGCAGCTGCGTCCGGAGACTCCCGCCGAGCGCACGCTGTTTCGTGAAGGCCAGCTGCGCCGCGAGTTCCGCCGGAAGCTGGAGAAGGGAGAGCTGTCCGACGAGACGCCCCGGGCGAACTTCCTCGGCGTCAGCGAGCAGGACCGACCGCTGCTCGTCCGGGAGCTCCTGAAGATCCTCCCCCGGAGCTTTCACCTTCCCTGGGAGCGAGCCCCTGGCCCGCCACGGCCGCCGCACCAGTCGTACGTCCACTCCATCGAGCCGGTGCAGGTGAGCGACATCAACTTCCATGGGACGCTCTACGGCGGAAAGTTGATGCGCTGGCTGGAGGTGAACGCGCACCTCTCCGCGCGGGCGTACCTGGGAGGCCGCCCGGCACGGATGGTCGGTCTGCACGGGCTCACCTTCCTGCGGCCGGTCCAGCGCCACGTCTTCGTCCACATCCGCTCGATGGTGGTGCACTCCGAGCCGCACTCGCTCACGGTGCTGGTGAGCGTCGAGGCCGAGGACCCCATCGCCGCGGAGTACTCGGAGACGCTCCGGGCCTTCCTGACCTACGCGCCGTCGGAGCCGGCGGTGCGCGTTCCCCCGGTGCAGTGCACCAGCGACGAGGAGCGCGCGCTGTTCAAGGAGGTGGGGCATCGCCTGGCGCTCCAGGCCGCGCTGCGCCCGCGAGGCTAGGGAAGCTCCGCCCGGGGCTCCCGGGGAAGGACTTCTCGCCACTGCTCGCCGCGCCGGAGAAGGCTGCGCCGGCGGCGGTGCGGGACGGCGCGCTCTACTGCTGCAACATGCTCGCGTACGTCGACGGCGACTTCACCCGGAAGGCCGTCGAGCTCATCATCCAGCCCGACGGCAAGGAGAAGGTGGCCGCGGCCGCCAGGCAGGGCCAGCTCCAGCCGGACCTGCGGAAGCGCGGGGCGATCCGTGGAGAGTCTTCGACGGGCGCTACCAGTTCACGCGCTACTTCTCGCCGGCCCAGCACCATCGGCCGACCACGCTCGATGCGCTGTTCACGTTGAACGACGTGGAGCTGTTCGACCTCGAGGCCGACCCGCAGGAGGTCGAGAACCTGGCCCTCGACCGTCGAGGACACTCCGCGCTGCTGGAGGAGATGAACGCCAAGCTGAACCGGCTGATCGACGCCGAGGTCGGAGAGGACGTCGGTCAGATGATGCCGGCTCGGGTCGACGGAGGCTGGGTGGCGACGGACGCGACCAAGGACGTCTGAGGCGACCCGTCGGGGGTTGGGTCCCGGGTTCGTCTCGGCGTATGGAGCGGGCATGGAAGCCAGGCACGAGAAGTACGACCGGCTGATCGCCCGCTGCAAGTCGATCCCGCCGACCCCCACGGCCGTCGCCCACCCGTGCGACGAGTCCTCCCTCCGGGGCGCGATCGACGCTGCCCGCGTCGGGCTGATCGTGCCGATCCTCGTCGGACCGACCGCGCGCATCCGTGAGGTGGCCGAGAAGTCGGGCCTCGACATCTCCCGCTTCCGCATCGTCGATGCCGGATACAGCCAGGAGTCGGCCGCGCGGGCAGTGGAGCTGGTTCGCAACGCGGAGGCGGAAGCGCTGATGAAGGGCAGCCTCCACACCGACGAGCTGATGGCCTCGGTGGTGAAGCGCGAGACCGGGCTCCGGACCGCGCGCCGCATCAGCCACTGCTTCGTGATGGACGTGCCGGGCCATCCCGACCCGCTGATCATCACCGACGCGGCGGTCAACATCGCTCCGACGCTCAAGGACAAGGTGGACATCGTCCAGAACGCGATCGATCTGCTCCGCGACCTGGGGGCGACGGAGATCCGGGTGGCCATCCTCTCCGCGATGGAAACGGTGAATCCCGACGTCCCCTCCACTCTGGAGGCAGCCGCGCTGTGCAAGATGGCCGACCGGGGGCAGATCACCGGCGCGCTGGTGGACGGTCCGCTCGCGCTCGACAACGCCATCAGCCCCGAGGCGGCAAAGATCAAGAAGATCGATTCGCCGGTGGCCGGTCGGGCCAACGTGCTGGTGGTTCCGGACCTCGAGGCGGGCAACATGCTCGCCAAGAGCCTCACCTTCCTCGGCGGTGCCGACTCCGCGGGCATCGTGCTCGGAGCCAAAGTCCCGATCATCCTCACCAGCCGCGCCGACTCGCTGATCTCGAGGCTCGCCTCCTGCGCCGTGGCGACGCTGGTCGCCGATGCACGCCGGACCAGCGCACGGCGGGCGGTGAGGTGAAGCGATGGCCGACGCGATCCTCGTCATCAACGCCGGCTCGTCGAGCCTGAAGTTCTCGGTCTTCCTCTGCCGGGGAAACGAGCTGGAGGCGTCGGTGCGGGGACAGGTCGAGGGCCTCGGCACCTCGCCGCGCTTCACGGCGAAGGACGCGGCGGGCAGGTCGATCTCCGAGCGCACCTGGAAGGCCGGCGAGTCGCTCGGTCACGAAGGTGCCGTCTCTCACCTGATCGACTTCCTCCGGAAGACTGGCGGCGGCCACCACCTCGTCGCGGTCGGACACCGGGTGGTGCACGGGGGCCTCGAGTACTCCGAGCCGACGCGGGTGACCCCCGAGGTGCTTCGCGCGCTCGAGAAGCTCATCCCGCTCGCGCCGCTGCACCAGCCGCACAACCTCGGGCCCATCCGCCACGTCCTCGAGCAGATGCCGGCGCTGCCGCAGGTGGCGTGCTTCGACACCGCCTTCCATCGCACGCAGCCCGAGCTCGCCCAGGCCTTCGCGCTTCCGAAGGAGATCACCGACCGCGGTGTCCGCCGCTACGGCTTCCACGGTCTCTCGTACGAGTACATCGCGAGCGCGCTGCCGGCGGTGGATGCCGGAGCTGCAGCGGGGCGGGTCGTGGTCGCCCACCTGGGGAACGGAGCGAGCATGTCCGCGATCCGGGCCGGGCGCAGCGTGGCGAACACGATGGGCTTCACCGCGCTGGACGGACTGCCGATGGGCACCCGCTGCGGCTCCCTCGACCCCGGGGTGATGCTCTACCTGATGGACGAGCTGAAGATGGACGCCCGCGCGATCGAGACTCTCGTCTACCAGCAGTCCGGGCTGCTCGGGGTGTCGGGCGTCTCGAGCGACATGCGAGCGCTGCTGTCCAGCGAGGCGCCAGGTGCGCGGCTGGCGGTGGACCTCTTCGTCTACCGGATCGGGCGTGAGCTCGGGTCGCTCGCCGCGGCGCTCGGGGGGCTCGACGCGCTGGTGTTCACCGCCGGGATCGGCGAGCACGCGGTGCCCATCCGCGAACGGGTGGTCCAGGACGCCGGCTGGCTCGGTCTCACCCTCGACGCCGGGGCCAACGCCCGGGGCGGCCCACGGATCACCGCGGCGAGCAGCCGGGTCCCCGCCTACGTCATCCCGACCAACGAGGAGCTGATGATCGCCCGCCACACGCGGCGGCTCGTCGAGTCCTGAGCGTCCCGGCGACGGTGCTTGCGAGGTGCCTGCTTGCGAGGTGCCAGACACCTCGCGACGGACAGCTCGCGACGAGTTGTCGGCCGTCATGCGGTCGTTCTGCCTGCAGTCGGGAGGCGCCAACCCGTCGTGAAACACGTCGTGGCGTCGCCGAGGAACGGGCCAATGCCTACCCGAGTTCCTCAGCAATTGAGCCCGCTTAGACAGGATCCGGTGCAGGCCGAACGCCCCGGAGGTGTTTGACACCGCTTCGAGACATCGCTCGAGCCTCCGGGCTCCTCCCGACCGCCCGGGAAGATCCGGCGCACTGGACGACAGTTCTCCGGGAGAAACCCCCGAGGAGTCGGCCATGCAGTCGTTTCTGTCCTGCCAGGACACGTTGCTCCGCACACCGCCCGGCCCCCCCGCCGAGGTGCTGGCCGAGGGCACGGTGCTGGCCGGACGGTTCGAGCTCCGGCGGTTCATCGCCCGCGGCGGCATGGGCGTCGTGTACGAGGCCGAGGACCGCATGCTCCGCGCCCGCGTCGCGGTGAAGGTCCTCCTCGGCGCCGTCCCCGACGCCCGCGAGCGCATCCGGCGCGAGGTGCTCCTCGCCCGCGCCGTCGCCCACCCCAACGTCTGCCGCGTCTACGAGCTCTTCGCCCACCCCTGCGAGCTCGGCCAGCTGCTCTTCCTCGTGATGGAGCTGCTCGACGGCGAGACCCTGACCGCCGCCCTCTCCCGCCGCGGGCGCTTCCGCCCCGACGAGGCCGAGCCGCTCCTCCGCCAGATGGCCGCCGCGCTCGCCGCCGCCCACGGTCATGGCGTGCTCCACCGCGACTTCAAGAGCAGCAACGTCCTCCTCGTCCCCCGGCCGGACGGCGCCACCCGCGTCGTGGTCACCGACTTCGGCGTGGCCCGCGCCGTGCGCGAGGGACAGCGGTCGCTCACCTGCACCGGCAGCTACGTCGGCACGCCCGCGTACATGGCTCCGGAGCAGGCCTCGGGCTCCCCGCTCGGCCCCGCCGCCGACGTCTACGCGCTGGGGGTCGTCGCCTACGAGATGCTCACCGGCGAGCTTCCCTTCGCCGACACCCCGGTGGGCCCGGGCGCAGCGCGCGCTCGCAGCACGCCGCCCGACCTCACCCGGCGCACCCCCGAGCTTCCGGAACGCTGGCGAAAGGCGCTGGCGCGTGCGCTTGCCCCGTCCGTCGAGGAGCGCTGCCCCACTCCCGAGGACTTCATCCGGCTCCTCTCCGGCGAGCGCATCCTTACCCCCGCCCGGCGCCGCCGGACCCACCGCACGCTGGGGCTCGTCGCGGGATGCCTCGTCGCGCTGACCCTCGGAGGAGGCGCCGCGGCCGTCGCTCGCGGTCACCTCCTCGCGGCCCGGGCCAGAGCCCTCGCCTCGCCGTCGAGCTGGGCACCGGAGGAACCCGTCGCCGCTCGTGCCTGGCACAGCGCCCGGCAGAGGCTCGACGCCGCCGACAACCTGGGGGCCGCCGCCGAGCTCCGGCAGGTCACCGCGCTCGCTCCCGACTTCGTGCTCGCCCGCAGCGAGCTCGCGCAGGCGCTCGACCGCGCCGGCTTCTCCGCCGAGGCGCGCGACACCGCTCGCTTCGCCTTCGAGTCGGCCGGCCGCCTCCCCGAGCTGCAGCGCATGGCGGTGGAGGCCCAGTACCGCGCGCTCTCGGGCGAGCAGGAGCGCGCCGCCGGCCTCTGGGGCACGCTGTTCGACCTCTTCTCCGGGGACGTCCGCCTCGGCGCGCGGCTCGCCTCGGTCCAGACCGGCGACGCCCGGAAGGCCACCCTGGTTCGCCTGCAGCGGCTCCCCACCTCGCCGCTCGAGGCCGCGCTCGTCGATTGGGTGGCCTACGCCATCGCGTTCGACGACGGACAGCTCGCGCTCGCCGACGCCGCGCTCGGCCGTGTGGCGGACCGCGCTCGCGCGCTGTCCCTGCCCACCCTCGAGGCCGCCGCGGCATTCGAGCGCGCCGCGGTGGCCCTGGAGCGCGAGGACACCGACGCGGCGGACCGCCTCCACGCCGAGGCGATGCGGGCCGGAGCCGGGACGGAGTGGGCGTGGCGAGCCGCCAAGGACCGCGCCATCACTCTGCGCTTCGACCGCCCGCTCGACGACGTGAGCACCTGGCTCGCCCAGGCCGTGGAGGGGGCCCGGCACGCCGGTGATGCCCGGCTCCTCGCCGACGTGCTGTGGGACGTGGCGCCGCTCCAGCTCTCGCGGGGCAAGCTTCCCGAGGCCGAGGCCGCCGCCCAGGAAGCCGAGGCGCTCGACCGGCCACGGCCGCCGGATTCACGCTCGCGGGGCGCGCTCACCCACATGTACCAGTGGCGCGAGCAGTCGCGGATCCGGTTTGCCCGGGGCGCCCTGGTGGAAGCGGCACGGCTCGCCGAGCAGGCGCAGGAGGAGAACGTCCGCGTCGAGAACAAGGGCTTCCGTGTCCTGCCCTTCCTCGCCGAGGTCCTGCGAGCCCAGGGCAAGAGCGAGCGCGCCGCGGACCTCCTGGCCGGCGCGATCAACGAGACCGGCCTGCCCACCTTCATCCAGGGACGGGTGCTGGTGCAGCGGGCCAACGTCCTGCTGGACCTCGGCCGCGTCGCCGAGGCGCGGCGGCTGTTCGAGCGGTCCCGGCCGGCGCACCGCACACGCTACGACGAGGCGTTTTCCGCCCTGGTCCAGGCACGCTTGCTCCGGCTGGAGGGACGGCCCTCGGCCGCGCGACTCGAGGCAACGCGAGCGAGCAACGTCGCCGAGTCCAACGACTTCTTCGAGCCGGCCGTCCTCGCCCAGCTGGAGCTCGCGCGCGATGAGCTCGCCCTCGGGCTGGACCCTCGCGCCCGGGTGCTGGCCGCGCTCACCCGCGCCTCGACCGCCGGCGTCGTCCCCCTTCGGCTCGAGGCGGAGCTGACCCTCGCCGAGGCCGTCGCCCGGCGCAGCGAGCGCTCCTCGCGTGTGGCGGCCGAGCTCCAGCGGGACGCGGAGGCGCGGGGTTTCGTCCGCATCGCCTCCGCCGCACGCCGGATCGTCCTGGAGTCCACTGCGCCGCGGGTCTCCTCGCACCCGTCGGCGCTCAGCCGGCGCTGAGACGTCGGGCGGCAGCGTCCGCCGCGGGACAGTCCGAGATCTCGGTCGCCCGTCCGGGGCGCTCACCGGTGCAACACTGGCAGCACAGGAATGACCCCTCCCGATCCGCGTGCCACGCCTTTCGTGGGCGAGGGCGAGATGGCCTCGCGCATGCGCGCGGTGGACTGGACCGCGACGCCCCTGGGCGATCCGAGCGGCTGGTCCGAAGGCCTCCGGGCGACGATCCGCATCCTCCTCACCTCGCGCTACGCGATGTGGATGTGCTGGGGACCGGAGCTCACGTTCTTCTGCAACGACGCCTACCTGCCCACGGTGGGTGTGAAGCGCGACTGGGTGCTCGGGGCCCGCTCGGACGTCGTGTGGCGGGAGATCTGGCCGGAGATCGGCCCGCGGATCCAGACCGTGCTGGAGACCGGCCGGGCCACCTGGGACGAGGGCCTGCTGCTCTTCCTCGAGCGGAGCGGCTTCCGCGAGGAGACCTACCACACGTTCTCGTACAGCCCGGTCTTCGACGACCTCGGCCGCGTGGGCGGCATGCTCTGCGTGGTCACCGAGGAGACCGAGCGCGTCCTCGGCGAGCGGCGGCTCGCCACGCTCGGCTCGCTCGCCGCCTCCACCCGCGGCCTGCGGACCGCCGAGGACGTCTGTGACCGGGCCGCAAAGACGCTGGGCAATGACCCAAACGACGTGCCGTTCGCCCTCGTCTACCTGCTCGACGAGTCCCGCCGCGCCCGGCTCGCCGGCCGGGTGGGGCTCGAGCCGGACGCCCTCCTCGCCCCGTCGCGGTTCGACCCGGCGCTCCCCGGCGCGCCATGGCCGGTGCCGTCGATCGGCCCCGCGCCGGAGCCCACCGTGCTGGATCTCCGCGAGCGCCCCGAGGCGGTCCACGCCGGGCCCTGGCCCGAGGCCCTCACCCACGCCGCGGTGCTGCCGCTCCCTGTCTCCGGCACCGACCGGCTCGCGGGCCTCCTGGTGCTCGGACTCTCCCCCCGCGCGCTGTGGAACGCGGGCTACCGCGGTTTCCTCTCCCTCGCCGCCGGACAGGTGGCCAGCGCCATCGCGGATGCGCGAGCGTTCGAGGCCGAGCGGCGCCGGCTCGAGGAGCTCGCCGAGCTCGACCGCGCGAAGACCACCTTCTTCAACAACATCAGCCATGAGTTCCGGACTCCGCTGACTCTGCTCCTCGGCCCGGTGGAGGAGTCGGTCGTCTCCGGCGTGCCGCCGTCGGGCGAGACCATCGACCTCGTTCACCGGAACGCGCTCCGCCTGCAGCGGCTGGTCAACTCCCTGCTCGAGTTCTCGCGTCTGGAGGCGGGCCGGGCCGATGCCACCTTCCGCCCCACCGACCTCGCGCAGCTCACCGCGGACCTTTCCTCGAGCTTCCGCTCCGCGTTCGAGCGGGCCGGGCTGCGGTTCGAGGTGGACACGCCGCCGCTCCCGGAGCCGGTGCACGTCGACCGGGACATGTGGGAACGGGTGGTGCTCAACCTCCTGTCCAATGCGCTCAAGTTCACCCTCTCGGGCTCGGTCGGGGTGAGCCTCTGCCTTGACGGGGACTCGGTGCTCCTCCGGGTCCGCGACACGGGCAGCGGCATTCCCGCCGACGAGCTGCCCCAGCTCTTCCAGCGCTTCCACCGGGTGCAGGGGGCGCGGGCGCGGACGCACGAGGGCTCGGGGATCGGACTCGCCCTGGTCAACGACATCGTGCGGCTGCACGGCGGGCGGATCTCGGTCCAGAGCACCTCCGGAGAGGGCACCACCTTCGAGGTCCGGATTCCCCGCGGGCGCGCGCATCTCCCGGCGGACCGCGTGCGCGAGGAAGCCGGCGCGACGCCGCTCCGCGCGGCCCAGGCCTACGTGGAGGAGGCCCTGCGCTGGCTTCCCGCGGCCGACGGTTCACCGTCCCCGGGACTCGCGACCGGTCCGCGCCAGGGACGGATCGTCATCGCGGACGACAACGCCGACATGCGCGAATACCTGGGCCGGGTGCTCGAGCCCCGCTACGAGGTGGAGCTGGTGGGCAACGGGACGCTGGCGCTGGCCGCGATCCGCCGCGCCCGGCCCGACCTGCTCCTCACCGACGTGATGATGCCGGAGATGGACGGCTTCCAGCTGCTGACCGCCGTCCGCCGCGATTCCGGGCTGCGCGGTCTCCCGGTCATGCTCCTCTCGGCGCGGGCCGGGGAGGAGTCGCGGAGCGAGGGGCTGGAGGCCGGCGCCGACGACTACCTGGTCAAGCCCTTCAGCGCGCGCGAGCTGCTCGCCCGGGTGGACGCGCAGCTCGTCCGGGCACAGCTCCGGGTCGTCGAGGAGCGCCAGTCCGAGCGGATGCGGACCATCTTCCGCGAGGCGCCGGTGGGCATCGCCATCCTCACCGGCCCCGAGCTGCGCTTCGAGTTCGCCAACCAGCGCTACGCGGAGATGGTGGGCAACCGGCAGCTGCTTGGCCGTACGTTGCGCGAGGCCTTTCCCGAGCTCGCGGGGCAGGGCACGGTCGAGCTCGTCGAGCAGGTCCGCATCACCGGTGAGCCCTTCGCCTCGCCGGCCTACCGGGCCGCGATCGCCACGACCCCCGGGGGCATCCCCGAGGAAGCCTTCTTCCACGTGGTGGTCGAGCCGCTGCGGGAGCTGAACTACCGCGTCGAGGGCGTGGTGATCGTCGCCACCGACGTCACCGAGCTGGTGGCCAGCCGCCGCCGCGCGGAGGAGGCGAGCCGCGCCAAGGACGAGTTCCTGGCGATGCTGGGCCACGAGCTGCGCAATCCGCTCGCGCCCCTGGTCACCGCCCTTCACCTCATGAAGCTCCGCGCACCGGAGGCCCTGGAGCGGGAGAGGTCGATCATCGAGCGGCAGGTCAGGAACCTCTCTCGCCTCGTCGACGACCTGCTGGACGTCTCGCGCATTGCCCGCGGCAAGGTGGAGCTGCGCCGCGAGGCCGTCGAGCTCGGCGTCGTGGTGGCCCAGGGCATCGAGACCGCGAGCCCGCTCATCGAGTCACGCCGTCACCGCCTCACGGTGGACGTGCCGGGGTGGGGGATGCAGATCGTCGCCGACCCCACGCGGCTCGCGCAGGTGGTGGCGAACCTCCTGACCAACGCGGCGAAGTACACCGACCCCGGTGGAAACCTCCGGGTGCACGCGGGCATCGAGGACGGGACGCTCGTCCTTCAGGTCATCGACGACGGCATCGGCATCGCCCCCGAGCTGCTGCCCCACGTGTTCGACCGGTTCTTCCAGGCCCGCCAGGGCTCTGACCGGGCGCTGGGAGGGCTCGGGCTCGGCCTCGCGCTGGTGAAGAGCCTGGTCGAGCTGCACGGCGGCACCGTGGGCGCGGAGAGCCAGGGGCCTGGGCGGGGAAGCACCTTCACGGTGCGGTTGCCGCTGCTCGCACCGCGGGACGCCCGTGGAGGCGACGGTCGTCGGCTGGACGAGCCGCCGGCGCGCAAGCCGCGGGCACGGCTGCGGATGCTGGTGGTGGACGACAACGTGGACGCCGCGGAGAGCCTGCGCGACTTCTTCGTCCTCCTCGGCCACGACGTCCAGGTGGCGCATGACGCGGCGGGTGCACTCCGGCTCGCGGTGGGCCGTCCCCCGGACCTGGCGCTGCTGGACATCGGCCTTCCGGGCATGGACGGCTACGAGCTGTCGCGGCAGCTGCGAGCGGTGGCACCGGACGCGTTCCTGGTCGCGGCCACCGGCTACGGACAGGAGGCGGACCGGCGTGCCGCCCGCGATGCCGGCTTCGACCGGCACCTGGTCAAGCCCCTCGGCGTCGACGAGCTGGAGGCCCTGGTGCACGAGCAGGAGCTGCGCCGCGCCGCGGACCGGGCGCGCGAGTCACTGGCGAGTGCGCCGCTGCGCCGAGCCGGTGGGCAGACCCAGGACGAGGGGTGAGCGGCCGGGTGTCGCTTCCCCCCGCCCGTCAATTGCCCCGTGTGGCCGGACGGTCCAACTGTCCGGAACTTTCCGGTCTTGCGCCGGATGTAGGATGGCCGGCGGTTGGCTCGTCGTGTTGAGCGGACGACGGGGTCACTGGCGCCCCTCGCTGCCGTCGCAACCAGCGCAGGTACAACCGGATCCTTGCGTCTCCCGCCCGGGGTCGTCGCGCCGGGCACTCGCCGGGGAGACACCAGGAGAAGGGTCGCAGCGCCCCGTGACGGTCGTGCACAGAAACGAGATCGTTTCCCCCGCCCCCACGCCCCAGGCTTCTGGCACCACTCCGCGCGACCTGCCGGTGGCGCAGGTCCTCGCCGAGCTGCTCCGGTGCTTCGGGCGGGCCGAGTCCGCGGCGGCGCTGATGACCGGCGTGTGCGAGATCCTCGTCCGGGGTCTCGGCCTCGCCGGAGCGGTGCTCCGGGTGCGCGAGGCAGAGAGTCTCCGGGTCGGTGCGGCCGTGGGGATCGGGACGGAGTCGACACGCATCCCTCCCGTGCCGGCGGAGCTCCAGGCCTGGCCCACCACGCCCGGGCCGCTGGTCCTCGAGCCGGACGCCATCGTGCGCGTCCTTCCCGCGCTGCCGGTGAGCTGGCGGACGGTGTACTTCCTTCCCCTCGGGAGCGGGCCAGTCCACGACGGTGTCCTCTATCTCGGGACCGCCTGGGCATCGCTCGCCGAGGCGGAGGCCGAGCTGCTCCGGGTCGTGGGAGAGTCGCTCGGCCCCGAGCTCGCGCGGCGTCTGGACGACGAGCGCGTCCGGGCGGGCATCCAGGCGCGCGAGGAGGCGCTCGCGGTCGTTGCGCACGACCTCCGCAACCCGCTGCACGCGGTCACCGTCGGAGTGGGCATGCTGCTCCCCCGCATCGCCGAGCCCTCGCTGCGACGCCCGGTGGAGCGGATCCAGCGCAGCGCGCAGCGGATGGAGCGGCTCCTCCAGGACCTGCTCGACATCCACGCCATCGAGGGCGGCCACTTCACCGTCAACAGGGGAGAGGTGCCGGTCACCGCGCTGATCCTCACCGCGCTGGAGTCACAGCAGAGCGTGGCCGGCCAGACCTCGGTGATCATCAACACCGACGTCGCACCCGCGCTCCCGGCCATCGACGCGGACGAGGAGCGGGTGCTTCAGGTGCTCGAGAACCTCGTGGGCAACGCGCTCAAGTTCACGCCCCCCGGTGGCGTGGTCACGGTGGGCGCGGCGCGCGCCCCGGATCCGGCCTGGGTGGCCTTCTCGGTGCGAGACACCGGCCCCGGCATCACCGAGGAGCACCTGCCGCGGATCTTCGACCGCTTCTTCCAGGCCCAGTCCTCCGACCGGCGGGGGAGCGGGCTCGGCCTCGCGATCTGCCGGGCCATCGTCGAGGCGCACGGCGGACGCATCTGGGCCGAGAGCCAGCCCGGCAAGGGCGCCGCGTTCTTCTTCACCTTGCCCACCGCCGCCGATCCGATGGAGGCGACGCCGCTCCCCGTCGAGCCAGCCTCGATTCTCCTGGTGGACGACAGGCCGGAGAACCTCACCGCGCTCGCGGCGATCCTCGAGCGGCCCGACTACCGCCTGGTGTGCGCCACCTCCGGTGAGGAGGCGCTTCGTCTCACCCTCCGCGACCGGTTCGCCGCGGCGCTGATCGACGTGGCGATGCCCCGGATGAACGGCTTCGAGGTGGCGACGCACCTCAAGACGCTCGAGCGGAGCCGCCACATCCCCATCATCTTCATCACCGCCTTCGGCGAGGACCCGGAGGAGATCCACCGGGCTTACGCTGCCGGCGGCGCCGACTACCTCGTCAAGCCGCTCGATCCGGAGATCGTCCGCAAGAAGGTCGCGGTCTTCGTCGAGCTCAGCCGCAAGCGGCAAGACTCAGAACCCTCCGCCCATTCCAGCTCCTGAGGACCCACCATGCCCAGGCTCCCACCAAAGCGCGGCGAGCAGCGCGAGAACGGAAGCGCGCAGCTTCCTCCCGACGTGAACGTCTCGGTTCAGAACGCGGCGGCGCTGGACGCCGACGTCCCGACGCAGCTCCGCGAGCTGCTCGGCGTCCTCCTCGAGGTGCGCAACGGGAACTTCGCGGTCCGGGTTCCCGGGCACTGGACCGGGCTGCTCGGAAAGATCGGGGATGCGGTCAACGATGTGGTCTCGGGCAACCAGCGCATGGCCGAGCAGCTCGGCCACGTGGGACAGGTCGTGGGCAAGGAGGGCAAGACCCGGCAGCGGGTCAAGTTCACCGGCCAGTCCGGCGCGTGGGCGGACATGGAGCACTCGGTCAACACGCTGATCGAGGACTTGCTCTGGCCCACCACCGAGGTGACCCGCGCGCTCGCCGCCGTGGCACAGGGAAACCTCTCCCAGACCATGCGCCTCGACGTGGACGGGCGGCCGCTGCAGGGCGAGTTCCTCCGCTCGGCCACCATCGTCAACTCGATGATCAAGCAGCTCGGCGTGTTCACCTCCGAGGTGACCCGCGTGGCGCGCGAGGTCGGTACCGACGGAAAGCTCGGCGGTCAGGCCGCCGTGCCCGACGTGAGCGGCGTGTGGAAGGACCTCACCGAGTCCGTGAACTACATGGCCTCGAACCTCACCGCGCAGGTCCGCAACATCTCCGAGGTGACCATCGCCGTGGCCTCCGGCGACCTCAGCAAGAAGATCACCGTGGACGTCCGCGGCGAGATCCTCCAGCTGAAGGAGGCGATCAACACGATGGTGGACCAGCTCCGGTCCTTCGCCTCGGAGGTGACCCGCGTGGCCCGCGAGGTCGGCACCGAGGGACGGCTGGGCGGTCAGGCCATCGTCCCCGGCGTGGCCGGCACGTGGAAGGACCTCACCGACTCGGTGAACGCGATGTGCGGCAACCTCACCGACCAGGTTCGGAACATCGCCCAGGTGACGACGGCGGTGGCGCGCGGTGACCTGTCGCGAAAGATCACCGTGGACGTTCGCGGAGAGATTCTCGAGCTCAAGGACACCATCAACACCATGGTGGACCAGCTCAACTCCTTCGCCTCCGAGGTGACCCGCGTGGCGCGCGAGGTCGGCACCGACGGGAAGCTGGGCGGTCAGGCGCAGGTGCCCGGGGTCGCGGGAACCTGGAAGGACCTCACCGACAACGTGAACTTCATGGCCTCCAACCTCACCGCCCAGGTGCGGAACATCGCCGAGGTGTCGACGGCGATCGCCAGCGGAGACCTGTCGCGGAAGATCACCGTGAACGTGTCGGGCGAGATCCTCCAGCTGAAGGAGACCATCAACACGATGGTGGACCAGCTGAACGCCTTCGCCGGCGAGGTGACCCGCGTCGCCCGCGAGGTGGGGACCGAGGGGCGGCTGGGCGGTCAGGCGCAGGTGCCGGGCGTGGGCGGGACCTGGAAGGACCTCACCGACTCGGTGAACTTCATGGCCGCGAACCTCACCGGCCAGGTGCGAAACATCGCCGACGTGGCCACGGCCATCGCCAACGGAGACCTCTCCAAGAAGATCACCGTGGACGTGTCGGGCGAGATCCTCCAGCTGAAGCAGACCATCAACACGATGGTGGACCAGCTGAACGCCTTCGCCGGCGAGGTGACCCGCGTCGCCCGCGAGGTGGGCACCGAGGGAAAGCTGGGCGGTCAGGCGGTGGTGCGCGGCGTGGCCGGGACCTGGAAGGACCTCACCGACTCCGTGAACTCCATGGCCTCGAACCTCACCGGCCAGGTGCGGAACATCGCCGAGGTGGCGACCGCCGTCGCGCGCGGGGACCTCAGCAAGAAGATCACCGTGGACGTGAAGGGCGAGATCCTCGAGCTGAAGAACACCATGAACATCATGGTGGACCAGCTGAACGCCTTCGCCGCCGAGGTCACCCGCGTCGCGCGCGAGGTGGGCACCGACGGGAAGCTGGGCGGTCAGGCCGAGGTGCCCGGCGTCGGCGGAACCTGGAAGGACCTCACCGACTCGGTGAACTCGATGGCCGCGAACCTCACCGGTCAGGTGCGGAACATCGCCGAGGTGGCCACCGCGATCGCGGGCGGCGACCTGTCGCGGAAGATCACCGTGGACGTGCGCGGGGAGATCCTCCAGCTGAAGGAGACCATCAACACGATGGTGGACCAGCTGAACGCCTTCGCCGGCGAGGTGACCCGCGTCGCCCGCGAGGTCGGCACCGAGGGCCGCCTGGGTGGTCAGGCGCAGGTGCCTGGAGTCGCCGGGACCTGGAAGGCGCTCACCGACAGCGTGAACTTCATGGCCGGCAACCTCACCGCCCAGGTGCGGAACATCGCGGAGGTGACCACCGCGGTGGCCCGCGGCGACCTCGGCCGGAAGATCACCGTGGACGTGAAGGGCGAGATCCTCGAGCTGAAGAACACCATCAACACCATGGTGGACCAGCTGAATGCCTTCGCCTCCGAGGTGACGCGCGTCGCCCGTGACGTGGGCACCGAGGGAAAGCTGGGCGGCCAGGCCGAGGTCCCGGGTGTGGCCGGCACCTGGAAGGACCTGACGGACAACGTGAACCTCATGGCGAAGAACCTCACCGCCCAGGTGCGGAACATCGCCGAGGTGGCCACCGCCATCGCGAGCGGCGACCTCAGCAAGAAGATCACCGTCGACGTGCGCGGCGAGCTCCTGGTGCTCAAGGAGACCCTGAACACGATGGTGGAGCAGCTCCGCTCCTTCGCCGGCGAGGTGACCCGCGTGGCGCGCGAGGTCGGCACCGAGGGCCGCCTCGGGGGTCAGGCCAACGTGCCCGGCGCGGCCGGCACCTGGAAGGACCTGACCGACAACGTGAACCTCCTCGCGGGAAACCTCACCACCCAGGTGCGGAACATCGCCGAGGTGACCACCGCCGTCGCGCGTGGGGATCTCTCCAAGAAGATCTCGGTCGACGTGAAGGGAGAGATCCTCCAGCTGAAGGAGACCATCAACACCATGGTCGACCAGCTGAACGCCTTCGCCGCCGAGGTGACCCGCGTGGCGCGCGAGGTGGGCACCGACGGAAAGCTCGGCGGTCAGGCCCAGGTCCCGGGAGTGGCCGGGACCTGGAAGGACCTCACCGACACGGTCAACGTCATGGCCGCCAACCTCACCGAGCAGGTGCGCGGTATCGCCAAGGTGGTCACCGCGGTGGCCAGCGGAGACCTGAAGCAGAACTTCACCGTCAAGGCGAAGGGAGAGGTCGCCGCCCTGGCCGACACCATCAACAACATGACCAGCACCCTGGCCACCTTCGCCGAGCAGGTGACCGGCGTGGCCCGCGAGGTGGGCGTGGAGGGCCGCCTCGGCGGTCAGGCCAACGTGCCCGGCGCGGCCGGCACCTGGAAGGACCTCACCGGCAACGTGAACCTCCTCGCGGCGAATCTCAGCACCCAGGTGCGCGCCATCGCCGAGGTGGCCACCGCGGTGACGAAGGGCGACCTGACGCGGTCGATCCAGGTCGACGCCCGCGGCGAGGTGGCCGAGCTGAAGGACAACATCAACACGATGATCGTCAACCTCCGGCTCACCACCGAGCGGAACACCGAGCAGGACTGGCTCAAGTCGAACCTCGCCCGGTTCACCGGCATGCTCCAGGGCCAGCGCGACCTGACCCGGGTGGGCCAGCTGCTCCTCTCGGAGCTCGCGCCGCTGATCGCCGCGCACCAGGGCGTCATCTACCGGACCACCGACGTCGACGCGAGCGAGCAGGCTTCACTGAAGCTCCTGGCCGCGTACGCGGACGACGGTCAGGTCGGGCACCCCACGCTGTTCCATTTCGGGGAGGGACTCGTCGGGCAGTGCGCGGTGGAGAAGCGCCGCATGCTGATCACCGACCTTCCGCCGGATACCACGCGGGTGGGCTCGGGGCTGTTCACCGCGCTCCCCCGGAACGTGATCGTCCTCCCGGTGCTCTTCGAGGGCCAGGTGAAGGCGGTCATCGAGCTTGCGTCGCTCAGCGGGTACACCGCCTCGCACCTGGCCTTCCTCGACCAGCTCACCGCCTCGATCGGCATCGTGCTCAACAGCATCGAGGCCACGATGAAGACCGAGGCCCTCCTCGAGCAGTCGCAGAAGATCGGCGCCGAGCTGCAGGCGCAGCAGAAGGAGCTGCAGCAGACCAACGAGCAGCTGGCGCAGAAGGCCCAGCAGCTCGCGGACCAGAACGCCGAGGTCGAGCGGAAGAACCAGCAGATCGAGCAGGCCCGCCGCGCGCTGGAGGACAAGGCAGAGGAGCTGGCGCTGACCTCCAAGTACAAGTCCGAGTTCCTCGCCAACATGTCGCACGAGCTCCGGACCCCGCTGAACTCCATCCTCATCCTCGGCCAGCAGCTGGCCGAGAACCCGGAGCAGAACCTCACCGCCAAGCAGGTGGACTTCGCCCGCACCATCCACAGCGCGGGAACGGATCTTCTCAACCTCATCTCCGACATCCTCGACCTGTCGAAGATCGAGTCCGGAACCGTGACCGTCGAGCCGGCCGACGTGTACTTCAGCAACCTCCTCGATACCGTGGCCCGGCCGTTCCGCCACGACGCCGAGACCCGCGGGCTGTCCTTCGAGGTGTCGCTGGATCCCGAGCTGGGGCGCAGCCTCTTCACCGACCAGAAGCGCCTGCAGCAGGTCCTCAAGAACCTCCTCTCCAACGCCTTCAAGTTCACCGAGCACGGCGGGGTGCACCTCAAGGTCTCCGCGCCGGGGCTCGGCTGGTCCAGCGAGCACCCGGTGCTCGAGCAGTCGCCGGTGGTGGTGGCCTTCGAGGTGTCGGACACCGGCATCGGCATCGCGCCGGAGAAGCAGAAGATCATCTTCGAGGCCTTCCAGCAGGCCGACGCCGGGACCTCCCGCAAGTACGGCGGCACCGGCCTCGGCCTCGCCATCAGCCGCGAGCTCTCCAACCTCCTCGGCGGGGAGATCCAGCTGCGGAGCACCCCGGGGATCGGCAGCACCTTCACCCTCTACCTGCCCATCCGCTACGTCGGCCCGTCGAGCTCGGTCCGGGAGACGGTGCGGCAGGCGCTGGTGGTGGAGCGTCCGGGTTCGGTCGTGCGGGTGGTGGAGGCCTCGGCGCCGGAGCTGGTGCCCGATGACCGCGCAGATCTCACACCCGGAGACCTCAGCCTCCTCGTGGTGGAGGACGATCCGCACTACGCCCGCGTGCTGGCGGACCTCGCGCGCGATCAGGGCTTCAAGGTGCTCATCGCAGGCCGGGGGACCGAGGCGCTGGACCTCGCCCGCGAGTTCCGGCCCGGCGCGGTCTCGCTCGACGTGTTCCTCCCCGACATGCTGGGGTGGACCGTCCTCAGCCACATGAAGCAGGACGTGAACCTGCGCCACATCCCGGTGCAGATGGTCACCCTGGACGAGAACCGGCAGCACGGTCTCAGCCGGGGCGCCTTCTCCTTCGTCACCAAGCCCGCCACCACCGAGGGGCTGGCCTCGGCGATCGAGAAGCTCCGCGAGTACACCACGCCGCGGCGGAGGAAGCTGCTCATCGTCGAGGACAACGACGTCGAGCGCACCAGCATCCAGGAGCTCCTCTCCCACGACGACATCGACATCCTCACCGCCGGCACCGGCGCGCGGGCGATGGAGATCCTCGAGCAGGAGAGGGTGGACTGCATGGTGCTCGACCTGCGCCTGCCCGACATCTCGGGATTCGAGGTGCTGGGCCGGATCCGCGACCGCGGAACCCTGCCCGACCTCCCGGTGGTCGTGTTCACCGGTCGCGAGCTGACCCCGGACGAGGACCGGCAGCTCCAGGAACTGGCGCGCACCGTGGTGCTCAAGGGCGTGGAATCGCCGGAACGGCTGCTCGACGAGACGGCGATCTTCCTCCACCGCGTCGTGTCCGACCTTCCGGCTCACAAGCAGAAGATGCTGGAGAAGCTCCACCGCTCCGACGAGGACCTCCGCGGCCGCAAGGTCCTGGTGGTGGACGACGACGTGCGGAACATCTTCGCGCTCGGCAGCGTGCTCGAGCGCCACGGGATGGACGTGTTGACCGCCCAGACGGGGCGCGAGGCGATCTCGCTCCTCGACTCCACGCCCGACGTCGCGGTGGTGCTGATGGACATCATGATGCCCGAGATGGACGGCTTCCAGACCATCCAGGTCATCCGCCACGATCAGGGGTTCCGGCGCCTCCCCATCGTGGCGCTCACCGCGAAGGCGATGAAGGGCGACCGCGAGAAGTGCCTCGACGCGGGCGCCTCGGACTACCTCGCCAAGCCGGTCAACACCGACCAGCTCCTGGCGACGCTGCGCAACTGGCTGCACCGGTAACGGCAGGAGCGGCCCCAGACGTGCCAAGGGGGAGCGGGTGACGGCTCGCTCACCCGCTCCGGGGCGGGAGCCTCCAGCGCCCAGGGGGACACCGGAGTCGTCCCTGACCGCCCGCTCGCCCGGGACGAGAGGGGCGGCCACGCGCGCCCGATCTCACCCGGGGGGGACATCCTGCTCCTTGCGGAACGCGCGGACGATGACTTCGTTGGGGCGAGCATGAGGCCGCTTCGGGTGCTGCACGTCGAGGACGTGGAGGAGGACGTGCTCCTGGTGGAGCGCCACCTCCGGCGATACGGCTGGTCGGTGGAGTGGAACCGGGTCGACAGCGCCGAGGGGCTCCGCGAGGCGCTCCGCAGCCCCTGGGACGTCATCCTTTCCGACTTCAGCATGCCGCGGTTCTCGGCCCTGCAGGCGCTGGAGATCGTCCAGGCCTCGGAGCGGGCCGGGACGCCGTTCATCGTGGTCTCCGGGAGCGTCGGCGAGCAGGCGGCGATCGAGGTCCTGCTCCACGGCGCCGACGACTTCGTGAACAAGGGGAACCTCGCCCGGTTGACCCGGGCCATCGAGCACGAGCTGGACGACGCGCAGGTCCGGGCCGAGAAGCAGGAGGTGCAGCGAGCGCTCGCGGAGGCGCTGGCCTCCCGCGAGGAGCTGATCGCCATCGCCGGTCACGAGTTCCGGAATCCCCTGGCGGCGATGCAGATCACCATCGACAGCCTCCTGCGGACGGGGGCCGCCCCCGAGCACGCTCAGGCGCTGCGCCGCCAGGTCGGCCGGTTGCGGGACCTCGTCACCCGCTTCGTCGACATCGCCGCGCTGGACGCCGGCTCCTTCGAGCTCCGGATCTCGGACCTCGATCTGACGCTGATCGCGGCGCGGGAGGTCCGCCGTCTCGCGGCCGAGCCGGACCGCGTGCGCCTCGACGCACCGGAGCCCGTGACGGTGCGTGCCGACCGTGGCCGGCTCGAGCTGGTAATGGCGGCTCTCCTCGACAACGCGCTCAAGTTCGGCGGGGCGCAGCCGGTGGAGATCCGTGTCCTCCGCGACGGCGACGGAGGTGTCCTCGAGGTGGCGGACCACGGTCCGGGCCTCGACGAAAAGGAGCGCGAGACGGTGTTCCGCCCCTTCGGCAAGCGGGTCTCGTCGCGGCACTACGGCGGGTTCGGTCTGAGCCTGTGGCTGAGTCGCTCCATCGTCGAGCGGCACGGCGGCTCGATCGTGGCCCTTCCCAACCCCGGGGGTGGAGCTCGGTTCCGGGTCCGCCTTCCTCTCCGGCCACTCAGCCGCAGTGCGCCCGGATCTTCTCCAGCAGGACCTCCACCTCCACCGGCTTCGGGATGAGGTCCTTGACCTGCGGGTCGTCGCGCAGATGCACCGGCAGGCGGCTCGCGGAGAAGAGCAGCACCGGAATGCTCCGCAGCTGCTCACGGGCCCGGGCGAGGAACTCTGCGCCATCCACCCCGGGCATCAGCACGTCGAGGATGACGGTGCAGAAGCTGTGATTCCCCTCGGCGAGCACCCGGAGCGCGACGCCACCGTCGGGCGCGGCGACGACGTGGAAGCCCTCCTGGGTGAGGATCTGCTCGACCGCCTCGCGGACGTCGTCGTCGTCCTCCACCAGGAGCACCGACTTCCTTCCGTTCCCCTGCGCGGTCGCTTGCACGTCGATGGAGGTAAGGCACGTGGTCGCCCGCGCCCACGCCCCGTTGGACAGGGGTGTTCGTCGGCCGGTTGAACAGGTCCTCCACGCGACAGTGTGATCGGCCGGAAACTGGGCTCGCCGCGGCGAACACGGCGGCAGCTCCGAGCCCCCGTCGTGCACACCATGGCACGGATGGAGGAGCCGGAATTTCACGAGCACGACGGACGGATTCCCGGCGAGGCGCCGGAGTCGCCGCTCCTGCTCGAACGCCTGCACCGGGCCTTCGCGCGGTGGAACCTCCGGCGGCTTCGCCCGGCCCATCCGACCCGGCGCTGGCGGGACGAGATCGAGGAGGACCTCCGGATGCGCAGCCTGGAGGGCGAGTGGATCGAGGCCGAGCGGGCCGCGCTCCGCCCGTGGACGCGGGAGGTCCCTGCCGGCCCCGCGGCGTTCCTCCGCTGGTTCGAGGCGCTCGTCGACGACCGGCTGGGGCATCCGGAATCGATGCTCGATCCGCTCGCGGAGCGTGCCTCGCTGGAGCAGGCGCGGTGGTGGATGCGTCAGGAGCTCGCCGCCGAGGCCGGGCTCGATGCCATGGTTTCGCTCACCCGGCTGAGGATGCCGGACGTTCCGGGGATCGCCCCCCCGGCCGCGGCGAGCGAGAGCGGGCGATTCCTCCGCCTCGGGCACGCCTTCGGCGCCGACGGCCATGCGAACGTCGTCTGGGAAGCGCTCGCCATCTCGAACCTGGCGGTCGCGCTCGCGCTCAACCGCCGCTACGGCTGGCACGCGGTGGGCGCGCTCGGCGTGGTCGCCCTGACCGCTCCCCTCCGGACGGAGCGCGTGCGGCGCGCGCTGAAGCGGCTGGGCCTGGACGTGGGGCCGGACGACGCTTCCCGGGCCCGGAGCGAGACCGCCGCGTGGATCCGCGAGGTGCTCGTTCCTCGCGTCGAGGAGGACGCCGAGCGGGCACCGCTCGTCGCCGAGGGCGCGCTGCTCTGGCTCCGTGGCGCCGCCAGGTGCGCGCGCCGGTACCGGGACGAGCTGGGACCTCACGCGGGCGCGCACTGAGCGCCGGCCCGATCCCACCGCTGGGACGCGCCGCTCGCCGAAATCGGCGCCTCGGCCCGGGGCCAGAGCGGTACGGTGCTCGGCCATGGCCCTGTTCACCCTCCTCGTCCTCGCCGCCGCCACGCCCCCGCCGCACGCTGCGCTCGAGCGAGACGTGCGGGCGCTGATCGGAATCCGCAGCTCCACCGCGCCGAGTCTGTCGCCCGACGGCAAGCAAGTCGCCTTCCTCTCCAACGTCACCGGCTCTCCGCAGGTCTGGACCGTGTCGACCGCCGGCGGCTGGCCGGAGCTGGTGACGACCTTCGACGATCCGGTCTCCGGGGTGGAGTGGTCTCCCGCCGGCGACCGGCTCGCGGTGCAGGTCGCTCCGGGCGGCGGCATGAACACCCAGGTCTGGCGCATGCGGCCCGACGGCTCCGAGGCACAGCGGATCACGCCCGGCGGCAAGGAGACCAATTACCTGGGCGGCTGGGACCGCGCGGGGACGTCCCTCGTGGTCGCGAGCAACCAGCGTGATCCCTCGGCGACCGACGTGTATCTCCTCTCCCAGGACGCGACGACCCTGGGTGCTCCCGCCTACGTGGGGAAGGGAATGAACGGCGCCGACGACGTCGCCCGGGACGGCCGCCGGATGCTGATCAACCGCCTCGTCTCCCGCGGGAGCAACGACCTGCTGCTCTACGACGTCTCGGCGCGCACCGAGACGCTGCTGACGCCCCACGAGGGGCCGGGCAACTTCGACGGCCGCCTGTCGCCCGATGGGCGAACGGTGTGGCTCTCCAGCGACAAGGATCGCGACCTGTCCGCCTTCGCCCGGATCCGCCTCGGCGCGGACGGCCGGCCGGGGCCGATCGAGATCGTCGCCGAGCGTCCCGACGCCAATCTCCAGCAGTTCGAGATCGACGAGACCGGCAAGCGCGCGCTCCTGGTGTGGAACGTCGCTGGACGCTCCGAGCTGGCGCTGGTGGACCTCGCGACCGGCAAGAGCCGCCCCGTGCCCGGCGCACCGTTCGACGTGGCCGGCGCGGTGTCCCGCTCGAAGGACGGCCGCCTCTGGGCGCTGGCGGCCGCGGGCGCGAACCGCCCCGCCGACGTGTGGCTGCTCGACGGATCGACCGGCAAGCTCCGGCAGCTCACCCGCAGCGCGCACCCCGGCGTGGCGCTCGACAAGCTGGTCCGTCCGGAGCTGGTTCGCTTCAAGGCCCACGACGGGCTTCCGCTCTCGGGGTGGCTCTATCGAGCTCCCGGGCGCACTGGCCCCGGACCGGTGGTGCTCTCGTTCCACGGCGGGCCGGAGGGGCAGGAGGTCCCGGCCTTCCGCCCCGACTACCAGGTGCTCCTGGCGCAGGGCATCTCGATCTTCGCGCCCAACGTCCGCGGATCCGCCGGCTTCGGCAAGCGCTTCCTCACGCTCGACAACGGTCCCTTGCGCGTGGAGGGGGTGAAGGACCTCAAGGACTGCGCGGACTGGGTGGTGAAGTCGGGCGTGGGGGACCCGAAGCGCCTCGGGGTGATGGGTGGCTCGTACGGCGGCTACATGGTGATGGCCGGCCTGACCGAGTTCCCCGGCCTGTTCGCCGCGGGCGCGGACCTCTTCGGCATCGTGAACTTCGAGACCTTCTTCCGCGACACCGAGCCGTGGATGGCGGCGATCTCCACCGTGGAGTACGGCGACCCGAAGACGCAGCGCGACCTGCTCCAGCAGCTGTCGCCCATCCACAAGCTGGACAAGATCCGGACCCCGACCATCGTCCTCCACGGCGCGAACGACACGAACGTGCCGGTGGTGGAGGCCGAGCAGGTGGTGTCCACGCTGAAGAAGAACGGCGTCCCCGTCGAGTACGTGCTGTTCCCGGATGAGGGCCACGGGTTCCGGAAGCTCCCGAACCGCGTCCGGGCCTCGGTGGAGATGACCTCCTTCTTCCTCAAGTACCTCTCGGGAGACGCCACCGCCGCCGCCGCCGGGACCGCCCGTTGAGCCGACGGCCCGACTGCCGGTAGAGAGTGGGGGACCCCGATGCCCATCCACCCCACCGAGCCGGGCTTCGTCGACGTGACCTTCACCGTCGAGCCCAACTACGCCGGCTGGCGGCTGGACCGGTACCTCTGCGAGAAGATCCGCCGGCTGTCCCGCACCCGGGTGCAGCGCATCCTCGAGCGGAGCCTGGTGGCGGACCGTCCCCTCAAGCCGAGCACCCGGGTTCACCCCGGCCTCACCTTCACCCTGCGCCGCCGCGCCCAGGCCGAGCCCGAGGTTCCGGAGGACGTGGTGGAGCTGTACCTCGACGCGAGCCTGCTCGTGCTCGACAAGCCGGCCGGGCTCCCCATCCATCCCACCGCGCGCTACCACCACAACACGCTGGTGAAGCTGCTGGAGCGCAGGCACGGGCCGGCGCTCCGGGCAGACCCCGCGCACCGGCTGGACCGGGAGACCTCCGGGCTGCTGGTGTGCGGCCGCGGCGCCGAGGCTTCCCGGGCGCTGATGCGCTCCTTCCAGTCCGGAGAGGTCCACAAGGAGTACCTCGCCGTCGTCGAGGGGCACCCAGCGGACGCCTTCGTCGTGGACGCGCCCATCGCCGAGGGCACCCGGGAGGTCCGGATCGCGGTCCGCATCGACGTCCGCGCCGGGAAGCCCGCCCGGACGCGCTTCGTGGTGGAGCGCCGCTTCGTCCGGGACGGGGCGCCGTTCGCCGTGCTGCGCTGCTTCCCCGAGACCGGCCGCCAGCACCAGATCCGCGTCCACGCCCGCGAGGCCGGCTTCCCGCTGGTGGGCGACAAGATCTACGGGCCGGACCCCGGTTACTTCGATCGGTTCAGCAAGCGGTGCCTCGAGCCCGAGGCCTGGGCGCGCCTCCGCCTCTCCCGGCACGCCCTCCATGCATCCCGGTTGAGGTTCCCCCATCCGGTGACCGCCGCGCCGATGGTCTTCGAGTCCCCCCTGCCGTCCGATCTGTCCGATTTCTGTCTCGACGCACCGGGGTCGGGTGAGGTGGGCGCAGCGGCGACGTCGGCGCTCCTGACCGCCGCCTGAGGGCCGGGCCTGGTACTTGCGGTGACCAGGGCCCGGACGCGATCCTCTCCTCAATGCTGAAGGGGCGTTACGACGAGGGCCCCCACCGGGACCAGCAACCGCCCCAGGTGCTGGTGGTGGACGACGAGCCGGCGAACGTGCGGCTCGTCCAGGCCTACCTGAAGGCCGAGGGGTTCCGGGTGCTCGGCGCGTACAGCGGCGCCGAGGCGCTCGAGCAGGTGGAGAAGGGCGGGGTGGACCTGGTCCTGCTCGACATCCGCATGCCGCACATGGACGGGTTCGAGGTCTGCCGGCGCATTCGCCAGAACCCGGCCTGCGCGCGCATGCCGGTGGTGTTCCTCACCGCCGAGTTCAACGACGCCGACAGCGAGCTGCAGGGCCTGGAGGCGGGCGCCGACGAGTACCTGCACAAGCCCATCCAGCGCCGTGCCCTGGTGGCCCGGGTCCGGAACCTCATCCGCCTCGCGGACGCCGAGCGCGACCGGCGGATGGCCACCCAGCTCGCCCAGAGCGAGAAGCTGGCCGCGATCGGGCAGATCGCCGCCGGCGTGGCCCACGAGATCAACAACCCGCTGGCCTTCATCCTCAGCAACCTCACCTCGCTGAAGAGCTACGTGGACGACGTGAAGCAGGTCATCGCCGCGTACCGTGCCTCGCCCGATGACGGCCGCGAGCTCGAGGAGCGCATCGGCTTCCAGCAGACGCTGGACGACATCGATGCCCTGCTCGGCGAGACCAGCGAGGGTGGCCAGCGGGTGCGCACCATCGTCCAGGAGCTCAAGACGTTCAGCCGCGCGGACGAGAACCAGGTGCTGGAGCCCGTGGACCTCGCGGACATCGCCGCCTCCACGCTCCTGCTCACCGAGCGCGAGCTGGCGAGTCGAGCGCGCGTGGTGAAGGACCTCCGGAGTTCGCCGGTGGCCAGCGCCCCACGCGGAAAGCTCCACCAGGTGGTGATGAACCTCCTGGTCAACGCGATGCAGGCCCTCGGGGACAAGGACCCGCGGGAGAACGAGATCCGCGTGCTCACTGGGACCGACGGCAAGGAGTCGGTGCTCAGCGTCTCGGACACCGGGTGCGGCATTCCCGAGGAGGCTCAGGAGCGCATCTTCGAGCCCTTCTTCACCACCAAGCCGGTGGGCATCGGCACGGGCATCGGCCTCTCGGTCTGCCAGGCGGTGGTGCAGAAGCTGGGCGGGAGGATCTCCGTCCGCAGCAAGGTGGGGCAGGGGACGACCTTCGAGGTGCGAGTCCCGACCGAGCCCGCCGCCGCGGTGGAGGAGCCGCCGGTGCAGAAGGTCTCCGCCTGAGCCGCGGGCGTGGACGAACTTTTGCAGCGAGCATCAGGTCCCCGCCGGCGCGCCGACGAATAAGGTCGGCGTCCGGAGGTCCCGGATGCCGCTGCTCACCCCGACGCTCGTCTTCCTCCTGGGTGCCACGCCCCCCGCCGAGGACGTCTCTTCCCAGCTTCGCGCCCGCACCGCCCAGCTCCTCGACGCCATCACCGCGGGCGACCCCTCGGTGTGGGACAAGGCCCTGGACGGCAACGCCCGGGTCATCGACGAGAACGGCGAGATCCTCGACCGGAAGGCGATGGTGGCCAGCGTCCGGCCGCTCCCACCGGGAATCGGTGGCCAGATCCGGCCCGTCGACTTCCAGGTCACCGTGGTCGGAGACGTCGCGACGAGCACCTACGTCGCCGACGAGGACGAGAACTTCCACGGCGCCAGGATCCACGCCCGCTACCGGATGGGAGATACCTGGGTCCGCCGCGACGGGACGTGGAAGCTGCTCTCGTCGCAGGTGCTCGCGCTGCGGACCGATCCGCCGGCGATTGCCACCACGGCGGAGCAGCGCAAGGCCTTCTGCGGTCGCTACGCGCTCGGGGACCTCAGCTACGTCGTCCGCTGCGAGACCGATGGGCTGACGGGCGGTTCGCCGGGCAAGCCGAGCAAGCCGCTCCGCTTCGAGACGCTCGACGTGCTCTTCGTCCCTGGCGAGCCGCGCCTCCGCTACCTCTTCCAGCGCGACGCCGCGGGGCGTGTCACCGGATTTCTCCAGCGGCGCGAGTCCTGGGATCTGGCGTGGAAACGCGTCGACTGAGGCGTCACCCCCGCGTGGTACCTCGCCCGGTCGAGGAGAGGCGTCACGGTTCCCCCACCCGAGGTCCGCCGTCACCGCCGGCATGCGTGCCCCGGGCTCCGGGCGCCTCTTCCTCGCCCAGTCCGGGTCGTCGATGGGTGAGGACCACCGTCCCGGCCCCGATCCGCAGCTCGCGCCGTCCCGCGTCGCCCGCTCGCCCGAGCTGTGGGTGGTGATCGAGGTTCCCGAGCCGATCCGCAGCGAGGTGCTGATGGTTCGGCGGATCGTGAGCCGCGCCGGGCAGCGCGTGCCGGTGGGCATCGGCTCGGTCGGCCCGCTCCCTCCCCAGGACGCCGCCGAGGTCCGTCGCGTGCTCGACGTGGTGGGCGAGGAGACCGGCCCCATCATCGGGCGCTTCGTGGGCCTGCGGCGCTTCCCCCAGACCCGCTACGTCTACCTCGCCCCGGACGACGAGATGGCCACCTCGCTGCTCATCCTCCAGGACCGGCTGGTGGAGGCGGGGCTGAAGCTCTCCCCTGACGTGTACCAGGCCACGCCGCACGCGGTGATTGGCCGGGTGCCGCCCGAGGCGGAGATGGAGGTCGCGGCCGCGGCGCGTGCGCTGGTTCCCTCGCCGACGTTCCGGATGACCACCCTCGCGCTCTGGAGCCTGAGCGAGCGCGATGCCTCCTGTCTCCACCGCGTGCTCCTCAGCGGCGTGCTGTAGATCTTCCCGCTCGTGTCGCGCGTACGTGGTTCCGGGCGCATGGACGTCGCCTGGACTGCCCGGAGGACGACGATGGCGGGATGGAAGGGTGCTGATGCGTGGGGCGCGCTCCACGCTCCGGATGGCGCGAGCGGCCCAGCTTCCGTTCCCGGCGGAGCGGACCCGAGGGTCGACGGCGACCGCCACGATGATCCGCGGGGATGCACGCGCGCGCGTCGATGGATGAAGGTCGTTTTCGCAGTGGAGCGCCGGGAGCCGCACATGGTACGACCCCGCTCCGCTCTTCTTTGGCGAGCCTCGGGGGTGAGCCGGTGAAGCAGGACGTGGTGCTGGTGGCGTCGGAAGACGCCGAGACGCGTCAGGAGCTCGCGGAGCGCCTGGACTGGGATGACGTCCCCTTCCACCTGGCCTCCTCGGCGGAGGAGGCGCTCGAGGTCATCCTCGGGCTGCCGTCCGCAACCCGCCTGCTGGTGCTGCTCGACTTCGAGCGCCGTCCCCGCGCCGCCGTGATGGACGCGCTGCGCGCCAGGCCGGACCTCAAGGTCCAGCTCCTCCTGCTCCACGACGCGCAGGAGGACGGCCTCACCGACGACAAGGTGGTGGAGCACGTCCGCAGGCCCGCTGTCGCGGACTACCTCTACAGCCTCGTCGAGCGGCACGGCGCCGTCGCCTAGGCCGCCGGGCGGCCCGCGGGCCACCGACCGCGGCTGGCAGCGAACGGCGGTGTGGTGCGCTTGCGCGTCCGCGGCAGCGATCCGACGATCGCGACGATGCTGCACCGCCGCGACCTCCTCGGCGCCTTCACCGCCTACGCGCTCCTCGCCGAGATCTCCTCCGCTCGGCCGGCCCGCCGAACGCCGTCGGCGCGCGCCTGGCTCGACCGGCAGGAGGAGCTCGCGCGTGCGCTCGCCAGCGGCACCCTCGGCTCCGAGGCCTGGCGCCGGGAGGTCGAGGTGCTCGGTCGAGAGGCGGACGTCGAGCGGCTCGTCGCCGAGGCGCTTCCCTCGTCCGCCGTGCGCGCCCTCCCCACCGACCCCACCCGCCGCATCCTCCGCTGGCGCGGCCCCGACGGCCGTCCCTTGCAGCAGCGCTACGCCGTGGCGCTCTTCCGCTTCGACCGCGGAAACGTCATCACCCCTCACGGGCACCGCGGCATGCAGTCCGCCCACCTGGTCATCGAGGGAAGCCTTCGGGCCCGGACCTACGATCGCCTCGGAGAGACGTCCGGCGCCCTCGTCCTCCGCCCCGCGGGAGACCGGAGGCTCGAGCCGGGCGAGGTCTCCAGCATCGGCCCGGCCCGCGAGAACGTGCACTGGTTCGTCCCGCTCGGCGACCGCGCCGCGACCTTCGACGTCCTGGTGACCGGCCTGCAGCCCGGCGGCCCCGATGACCTCGTGCAGCCGGTCGACCCGCTGGGCGGCACCGACCTCGGGGACGGAACGCTGCGCGCGCCGCTCCTCGGCTTCGAGGAGTCGGCGCGACGATACGCCACCCGCTGAGAGGTCAGTCGTTCCAGAGCCGGCGGTACCAGGGGCGGCTCTTCACGTCCTCGCCGTCGGGCCCCATCTTCTTCTTGATGTCGGTCATCGACCAGCCGGTCAGCGCCGCCAGCGTCTCGGCCTCCTTGCTCCGGCGGTCGCGGAGCCGCTCGCGGTAGTCGTCCATCGCGGTGCACTCCGAGGCGCCCTTGTAGGGATGCTGGAGGATGTACCGCCCCTGGAAATTGGTCCGGTCGCTCGTCTCCTGGAACACCAGGTCCTCCGGGAAGTGCGCCCCGTCGTAGCGAACGTGGAGCCGGGTGAGCAGGACGTTGACCGGTCCACCCACCGGCCCGCGGCGAAACGCCGGACCCAGCGAGTCCGACCCGCCTTGCCCGTCGAGCCAGAACACGCCGAGCTGCCGCAGCTCGTCGCGGTTCAGCGGCTGCGCGGCGCATGGGTCGCACCAGCCCATGTCCCAGACGTACTCGGTGAACACCGCCCGGCGATCCTCCTTCTCCACCGAGCGGGCGAAGGCGTCCTGGTAGAACTTCCCGAAGTCGCTCTTCACGAAGAGCGGGATGTTCACGTCGGAGGGAATCTTCGTCGTCCGGTAGTTGGTGGACTCCACCCGCCCGCGCCGGGTGAGCGCGTAGACGATGAGATCCTGAGGTCCGCTGGCGTTCGCCATCCCCAGCCGGATGGGGAGCATGAACTTCTTCGACTCGTAGGCGATCTGCAGCGGGCGCAGGTGCTGCACCCCGCTCTCCTTCTGCGCCTCGAGGTTCACCTTGGCCACGAAGAACTTCATGTCCTGACGGATGTACGGCTGGAGCGCCGCGGAGGCCTTCGCCGGGATGCGGTAGCCATTCTCCCGGAGCCAGGTCTCGAGCCCCTCGGACTGCTTCGCGCCGAGGATGAGGATGTCGTACTCGCCCACCGTGTACTTCGCCTCGACCTTGACCCCGAGCGCCTCGTCGCGCTTCTTCTCGTCGCTGGACCGCGCGGCCATCTTCGGCGCCGCAGCGCCCATCGTCGCCTCGGCCATGGGGTAGACCCTGCACGGGTCGGGGTCGAAGTACTCCACCAGCCGCGGCGCGGAGTACGCGTCGAGGTGCTCGAGCAGCCGGCGGTTCCCGATGTGGATCTGCTCGCGCTCGAGGACGGTCGGCACCGGCACCACCAGCGCGAACTCGGTGAGCGGGCCGCGGTAGTCGTTGCTCATCGTCAGCACGGTGCGGTCGCCGTCACGCACCAGAGCGACCTGGGAGGACTCGTTGAACAGCTGCGTGTCGGCCTTCCCCACGTAGAAGCCGCAGAAGGCCAGCGCGGGCGCGGGGTGCAGCAGCACGAGGAGCGGGAGAATGAGCAGCGGGGCGACACGGCGGACGGCGGGGGCAGGCACGGCGACGACTCCTTGGGGTGAGGGCTGGCCGGAGGGCCAGCGGAAGCGGGAAGCGGGGAAGAGGCGGTCCAGCACCGGCACGGCCGGTGACAGGAGGAGCAGCGCCCAGACCGGGGAGTTCATCACCCACGCCTGGTGCTGGAGCACGAAGGCCAGCAGGGCCACGGCCATGCCCCAGCCGATCCGCGCGCTCCGGCGGTCGGGCGTGGTCTTCGGGTCGGAGATCATGAAGAAGGTGAAGAGGATCAGGCTCCCCACCAGGAGCTGATGGCCCAGGACCGCCGGCCGCTGCCCGAGCCACAGCACCCGCCCCAGCTTGAGGAGCACCCAGCTGCCCAGGAAGGCCAGGCTCACGTCGGTGCGGAAGCTTCGGGACACCACCGCCAGCCCGAGCACCGCGAACCAGGCCAGGAGCGCCATTCCCTCGCCCCACTGGCTCGGAGAGCACCAGGCATGCCCGGTGAGGAGGACGCAGCTGGTCAGCCCGAGCATCCCGGGGTTGAACACGTGCTTGCCGCGGATGCGGACGAGGTACTTCGCGCCGATGGCGATGGTCGCCGCGAGCGGGGGCACCCAGATCGCGTCCGTCCGGAGCAGGAGGCAGAGCCCGAGCCCGGTGATGAGCGGCGATCGAAAGCCGCTGGAGGGGATCTTCAGACACCGCTCGCAGGCCCACTGCACGGCGCAGGTCGAGCCCAGGAGCACCGGCGGCATCCAGGGCTCGATCTGCAGTCCGAGGAAGGCCACCCCGAGGACGAGGAAGCTGCCGAGGAAGGCGATCTGGAGGTCTCGGGGGTCGCGAGGAAGCAGGCGGTGGAGCGGACGCATCGTCCGCCTTGAACGGCACCCCCTCGGAAAAGGATCTCCGCCCCGGGGGGGTGGTACCTTCCCCCAACCATGGCCACACCCGACTACGCGTCCATCCGCCTCGGAGACCAGGTCTTCACGGGAGAAGGGACCGATCCGATCGGGGCGGTTCGCGAGCTGCGGAGCGGCTCGCACCCCGTGCTCATCGTCTACATCGAGAATGCCGGGGACGTGTCCGTGCCGGTGCCCGCCATCCGGGCGGTGCACGACGGCAAGGTCGTGCTCGATCCCGACAAGCTCGAGGACAAGGTCCGCCGCGCCCTCGGCCACGTCCGCGACAGCGAGGTGCCCGGCTGGTGAGGCTGCCCCGCAGGGCAAAAAAAAACCGGCGAGCCGCGGCCCGAAGGCCGGCGGCTCAGACCGGCGGGCGCTGAACCGGGGGGAAGATCCAGCAGCCCGGCCTCTGGAACGTCGAGGCCGCGGGCAACATTCCCTCCATCGGCCCGTTCCTCCTAGTTTTTTTCGGGCGGACGGGCGGTGCGCCTTGCCTCCGCCTGCAGCTCGGCCAGCCGTCCTGAGAGGGTACGGCGCAGGTAGGGGCGCCGGTCGAGCTGGTCCTGCAGCCACGCCGCAACATCTGCAACCGGAGTCCCCTGTTCCAGCAGATGGTCCACGTGCGAGCGCGCCGCGAGCACCGCCACCTCCCGGAGGTGCGGATCGTCGGCGTCGCGCGACAGGCGCAGGTCCGCCTCGTCCAGCGCCTGGGCAAAGTTCCCCGCCCGGATCAGCGCCGTCGCCCGCGCCTGCACGACCCTCGCGGCCAGCAGGCCGCGGACGCCAAAGGCCAGCACCGCCGCGAGCACGAGCACGCCGACCACCACCCACCGGCCGGGGTTCCTGGAGGTCGTCTCGGTGGTCGCGTGCACGCTGCCCTCGTCTCCTAGCGCGGAGCGCCCAGCGATGCGAACACCGGATGCAGCGGCGGCCCGCTCTGGACGGCGGGCCCGAGCAGCTGGAGAAACCGCCGCCTCGGCACGTCGGCTGCCCCGAAGCGGGCCAGGTGCTCGGTCTCCACCTGGCAGTCGATGAGGAGGCAGCCCCCCGCGAACAGCGCGCGCGCCGCCGCGACGAACGCCGTCTTCGAGGCGTCGGGTGCGCGGCTGAACATGCTCTCTCCGAAGAAGACCCGCCCCAGCGCCACGCCGTACAGCCCGCCCACGAGCTCGCCGTCCTTCCAGGCCTCGACCGAGTGGGCGTGCCCCAGCCGGTGGAGCGTCACGTACGCCGCGTGCATCGCGGAGGTGATCCACGTGCCGTCCTGGCCGGGCCGGGGCGCCTCGGCGCAGGCGGAGAGCACCTCCGCGAACGCGGTGTCCGCGCGGAGGTCGTAGGTCCCCCGGCGAAGCACCTTCTCCAGGCTCCTCGGCACGTGCAGCCGCCCGGGCAGCAGGACGAAGCGCGGATCCGGCGAGTGCCAGAGGATGGGCTGCCCCTCCGAGTACCAGGGGAAGATGCCGCGGCGGTACCCTGCGAGGAGTCGCTCGGAAGAGAGGTCTCCGCCGACCGCCAGGAGGCCCGACCGGTCCGCCCGCTCCGGCGGCGGAAAGGCCTCAGGGTCCTGTCCGAGGAGGAACACCGTCACGCGCCGTTACCCGAGGACTTCTTGTAGCATCCGGATCGCGGCGTGCCCCCTTCGTCGAGGCCCCCCAGTCTCAACCGCGCCATCCGCGCGCTGATGCGCGACCTCGCGTCGCGCGCGCCCGAGTTCGCGCACCTGGTCCCGGCCAGGGTCCTCGTCGTCGCCGGCGAGGCCCGGCGGGCGTCCCGGGGCTCGGTGAAGCCGCTGGCCTTCGCCCACGGCAAGAGCCGGGGCCCCTCCGGCGCGCGCAAGCCGGTGGTGCGAGTGGAGGGCCGCCGGATGCTCTACTGCGTGACCCTGCGGCCGCTCTTCTTCCGCGACAGCCGGCCCGAGCAGCGCATCGAGACCCTGCTCCACGAGCTGTACCACGTGAGCCCCGCCTTCGACGGCACCCTCGACCCGGCGCGGCGGCACGCCCGGCTGGGCCAGAAGTTCACGCGGACCTTCCGACCCCTCCTTCGCCGCTACCTCCGCGGCTGCCCTCCCGAGGTGCTGGCTCCCTTCGCGCATCACGGACCGGTGCGCATCCTCGCCTGGCTCGAGCGACCGCCGGCGACCCACGCCCGCGGGCGCTCGCGCAGCCTCTACACCGAGGAGCAGCTCTACACGGTGACCCTCCCCATGCTCACCCGGGCGAGGCACCGCGTTCCGGCGACCGACGGAAGCCGGGGGGAGTGACGAGGGGGTCAGGTCCGGTGCGACCCCGAGCGCCCCGGCAGGCCCGCGAGCGCCGCGAGACCGGGGGCCTCCACCCCGGGTGCGGTCGGGGCTGCGGCGTCCGGGAGAGACCATGGCCGGCGCGGCTTGTTAGTCTGCCGCCTCCCGTGTCCCTGCCTCCCGGTACTCCCGTCGGCCGGTACGTCATCCGGCGCAAGCTCGCCGAGGGTGGGATGGCGGAGATCTTCCTCGCCCAGTCCCACGGGCCGGAGGGCTTCGAGAAGCAGGTGGTCATCAAGCGGATCCGCTCGGCGCTCGCCGACGACCCGAGCTTCGTCCAGATGTTCATCGCCGAGGCGCGCGTCGCCTCGAAGCTGAACCACGCCAACGTGGTCCACATCTTCGACTTCGATCGCCACGAGGACAGCTACTACCTGGCGATGGAGTACGTCCGGGGCAAGTCGCTGGCCGAGCTGCACCGCCGCGCGCGGCTCCTCAACCGTCCCTTCCCGCCGGTGCTCGCCGCGCAGATCTCGCTCGAGGTGGCACGGGGCCTGGCCTACGCGCACCGGCTCACCGACCACGGGCAGTCGCTGGGGCTCGTCCACCGCGACGTCACGCCGCACAACGTCCTCGTCTCCTTCGAGGGCGCGGTGAAGCTCACCGACTTCGGCATCGCCAAGGCGAGCAATCGCGCCAGCACCGCCGGGATGCTCAAGGGCAAGTTCGCGTACATGGCGCCGGAGCAGGCCCGCGGCGATCCAGTCGACTCCCGGACCGACCTCTTTGCACTCGGCATCACCCTCTGGGAGCTGCTGACCGGGAGCCGCCTCTTTGACGGCGACAGCGACGTGGCGGTGCTCCGCGCGGTGCAGGAGCGGGAGATCTCCTCTCCGTCGACGCTGAGCCCGGCCGTGGAACCGGCGCTCGCCAAGGTCGTGATGACCGCGCTGGAGCGCGATCCCTCTCGCCGCTTCCAGAACGCCGGGGAACTCGAGCGCCGGCTCCTCACCTACGTCATCAGCGCGACGCGCACGCCCGAGGACACCGACGTCGGGCTGTTCATCCGCTCGCTCTTCCCGGACGAGGCCGCCAGGGAGGAGGACAGCGACCCGGTCGGCCCGCTCCAGCTCGTCCCCGGCGTGGGGCCCACCGTCTCCGGGCCGCACGCCTCGGCCGGCAGCGCCGGCTTCCGGGACACCCGCGCCGAGGGTCGGCTCCTGCAGAGGACCGCGCCCTCCGGATCGGTCGCGCCGCTGCTCGACGAGGACGCCCTCGCGCCCACCCGGACACCGTCGCGCCGCCAGTCGTCCGCCGCCACGGCGCCCGGGGCGCGGCAGAGCGTCGTCACGCAGGCGCCCGCCGAGGAGATGCGCCTGCTGACCGCGGAGCTCGGCGCCCGCCGCCGCCGGATGCTGCTCGTCCTGGTGGGGCTCGCGGTGCTCCTCGGCGTCGGCAGCATCGCCTTCCTCGCCGGACGGACCGACACCCGGCCGGACCCCGTCGCCGCTCCGGCGCCTGCCGTCAGCCCGTCGCTTCCCGCGCCCCTGCCAATGCCCCCGGCCCCGGCCCCGGCCCCGGTCACACGTGCTCCCGTGCCGCCCCAGCCCCCCCGGCTGGAGACGGCCCCCCCGGCGCCCGCAGCCGCCCCGGGCTTCCTGGTGGTGAAGGCCCAGCCCTGGGGAAAGCTCTTCGTGGACGGGAAGTTCGCCGGGGACGTGGAGGGGAGCCGGAGGTTCACCCTGGCGACCGGCGCCCACACCCTGCGCCTGGTCAATGGCAAGAAGGCCCGTCCCTGGACGGTGGAGATCGAGTCGGGGAAGACAACCACCCGGGAGCACAGCTTCCTCGAGGAATGAGGTGGAGGGCTCTGCCCGGCCCGTGAATAACTTCCGGCGGTTCTGCGTCCAGGCGAGCGGCTCGGTCGGCTCCTTGCTGGGGCGGGTCGACCAGGGAAGGATGCCCGGCGATGGTGAGGCGGCGCGCACGACTGGTGGCGGTGCTCGGAGCGGCCCTCTTCTGGAGCCCGCTCGTCGCCTCGACCCGCGCCCTCGGCCAGCAGGACGAGCCCATCCCCCAGCCCGACGGGGACATGGACGTCACCACGTTCGACGAGACCCTCGGGCCCTATGGTCAGTGGGTGGACACCGGCGAGGGCCCCAACGACGGGCACGCCTGGCGGCCGGACCCGGACGTCGTGGGAGAGGACTTCCAGCCCTACGCGACCGGTGGACACTGGGTCTCCTCGGACTGGGGCTGGACCTGGGAGAGCGACTACCCCTGGGGCTGGGCCCCCTTCCACTACGGCCGGTGGGCCCTGACGCCCTCCTGGGGCTGGGTCTGGTATCCGGGCACCGTCTGGGCCCCCGCCTGGGTCGACTGGCGCTTCGGGGGTGGCTACATCGGCTGGGCGCCGCTGCCCCCGGTGGGGTTCGCGGTGGTGGTCCAGCCCTGGCGGCCCTACTGGTGCTTCGTTCCGAGCAACGTCTTCATCTACCGCGACGTGTGGGCCTACCGGCTCCCGGTGGACCGCATCCACTCGGCGTACGCGGCCACGGTGCCCGTGCACCAGGCGGTGAGCTACGGCCGGGCGCGCTGGTACGCCGGTCCTCCGGTGCCCCAGGTGGAGCACGCGGTGGGCCGTCCCGTGCCCCGGGTGACGGGCTTCACCCCGCCGGCGCCGGGCCGCGTCCAGTCGGTCCTTCCTCCCTCCCGCGGGCTCGCGCCCGGCGCCATCGCGCCGAGACCGGGCCAGCCCTTCCCCGGTGTCGCGCCGGTCCGCCCGCCGACGCCGGTGGCCCCTGGCGGCGCCGGCTGGCGCGTGCCCCCGTCCCCGGGCCCCTCGCGCGGGGGCTACCCCGGCGGAGGAGCCGGTACGCCGGCGCCGCGGCCTGCCCAGAGCCCTCCCTCCGGCCCCTCGGCCCCCGGACCGCGCCCGCGCTCGCTCGGGTACTGGAGCCCGCAGCCTCGCTCCGAGGCGCCTTCCTACGCCGGTCCCCGCACGTTCTCGGGCCCGTCGAGCCCGCGCAGCTTCTCCGCGCCCTCGCGCGGCTACTCCATGCCGTCGCCGAGCACGTTCGGCGGCGCGCCCTCGCGCAGCTTCTCCGCACCGTCGCACGGGAGCTTCGGCGGAGCGCCCCGGGGCGGCGGCTACTCGGCGCCCAGTGGCGGCGGTCACTCCAGCGGGGGCGGGGGTCACTCCGGCGGAGGCGGCGGTCACTCCAGCAGCGGCGGCGGTGGTCACGGCGGCGGCGGTCGCCGCTAGGCGCCGCCGACTCGACTCTCCCGGAGGTCCGCGCGTGAGCACGGCTCAGGGCGAGAACACCGGACACGTCTCCCACGGGTTGATCGGCTACGGCCGCTCGTCGTTCCGGGCGGTCGTTCAGCGGGTCATGCGCTCATGGGCGGCCCGGAGCCTCCAGGTCGGCGCGCTCGCCACGGTGGTGGACGTCTGCGTCCTGCTCGTCTGCAAGAAGGTCCTGAAGCTCCCCACGCCGGTGGGCGCGGCGATCGGCGTGGCCATCGGCTCGACGCTGGCCTTCTTCCTGAACCGGAGCTTCGCCTTCCGCGCGCAGGGAACGCCGGTCGCGGGACAGGCGGTGAAGTTCATCATCTCCACCCTCATCGCCATGTCCATCCACGCGCCGCTGGTGGGAATCCTGGCGGACTGGCTGGACATCCAGGTCGTGCTGGCGAAGCTGATGGCCGACGTCCTGGTCTTCAGCATCGGCCAGCTGCTGGCGATGCGCTTCCTCATCTTCCGGAAGGAGATGAAGGCGTCGCGGTCCTAGCGGTTCGTGCGCGCGTTGCCCGTGGGCACGTCCGCCGTCACCTGGGACTCGAGGCGCTTCACCGCGGTCGCCGCCTCGCTCAGGTCCGACTGGCGGGCCACGGCCTCGCGGTACTCGCGGAGCGCATCCCGCTTCCGGTCCTGGGACTCGTAGAGCTGACCCAGGTAGAAGTGCGGCGCGGCGAAGGTGGGGTCCACCGAGAGGCTGGCGCGGAATGCCTTCTCCGCCTCCGCCGGCTGCCCGCGCTCGAACAGCACCTGGCCCAGGTACATGTGCGCCAGCGGCTGGCGGCTGTCGGTGGCGAGCACGGACCTGAGGAGCTTCAGCGCCGTGTCGGAGTCGCCGCCCCGGTAGTAGAGGGACCCGAGCTCGGCCTTCGCCTCGAGCTGCGTGGGGTCCCGGCGCACGAGCTGCTCCAGCTCGGGGAGCGCGAGGTCCGGGCGTCCGCGGCGGCTGTGTAGCACGCCCAGCCGGCTCAGGAGCCCCGTGTCGTCGGGGTGGCGGTCCCTGGCGCGGCCGAGCACCCGCTCCGCGGCGGCGTAGTCGCCCTTGGCCAGATAGAGGTCGGCGAGGCCGAGCGCCGCGGACAGATCCTCGGGCTTTTCCTTCAGCACCGCCTGGTAGAGCGGCTCGGCCTTCGCGCTCACCCGCTTGCGGGCGTACAGCGCCGCCAGCTCGAGCCGCGCCTCGGCGGTGGGCTCGAGCTGCAGGCGCTTCTCCGCCTCGGCGATCGCCCCGTCGAGGTCGCCCATCGCGAGGTGCGCGTCGGCCAGCGCGGCGCGGGCGCTGCCGTCCTGCGGGAACTCGCGCACCGCCTTCTCCAGCACCGCGATGGCCTCCTTGAACTTGCCGAGGCCGACGTAGGCGATGGCCAGCCCGCGGTACGCCTCGGTGCTACGGGAGGCCTTCCGGTCCTCGGCCATCAGGGCGATGGCCTTCTGGAACGCGGCCACGGCCTGGGTGCGCTTGCCTTGCTTCAAGTAGAGCTGGCCGAGCTGGGTGTACGGCGCGCTGGCGGTGGGGTTGATGGTCTGCGCCCGGGCGAAGGCCTGGTTCGCCTTCGCGTTGTCACCGGTGCGGAAGTAGGAGAGGCCCAGGTTGAACCAGGCCTCGGCGGAGCGTGGGTCGTCGCGGGTGGCGGCGAGGAACTCGCGGCGGGCGCCCTCGAAGTCGTCCTTCCAGTCCAGCGCCACGCCGAGGTTGTTGTGCGCCTCGGCCGAGCGGGGCTCCAGCTGGAGCGTCCGCTCGAACGCGCCGATGGCTCCGGGCACGTTGCCCTCGCGCAGCAGCAGCACCCCGAGGTTGTAGTGGGTGGCGGGGTCGAGCGGCGCGGCCTGGGCCGCGGCCATCAGCAGCTCCTTCGCCTCGCCGGTGAGCCCCTTCTCCGCCAGCGCCCGGGCCAGGTTCACCCGGGCCACGGTGAGGTTCGGGTCCAGCTCCAGCGCCTTCCGGTCCGCAGTGATGGCCTCGTCCAGGCGCGCGGCGCGATGGAGCGACTCGGCGAGGTTGAACCAGGCGGTGGCGTCCCGCGGCTGCAGCTCGGTCACCCTCGTCCAGGAGCGCACCGCTCCCTCGTTGTCGTCCAGCGAGCGGGCGAGGAGCGCCCGCTCCATGTGCAGCGCCGGGTCCGAAGGGCTCTGGGTGATGGCCTGGTCGAGCAGGCTCTTGGCCTCGGCCGCCTCACCCGCCAGCCGGAGCGCGCGGACGAGGAGCAGCATCGACTCGGAGCCGGGCCTCCGGCGGACCAGCTCGCGGAACGGCGGCACCGCCTTGTCCGGCTCCTCGAGCGAGAGGTACGCCATCCCCAGGCGCTTCAGCGCGTCGGCGTCGTCGGGCGAGTCCCGCAGCCGGGCCTCGTCGGCCTTCACCGACTCGCGGAGCTTCCCGGTCTCGGGGCCCGCGAGCAGCAGCAGCATCGCCGGGAGGAGCGCGGCGCCCACCATCTAGAGCTTCTCCACGAAGGGGCTGGCGCGGGCATCGAAGCTCTTCCGGGCCACCACGTCGCGCTTCTTCTCCCACTCCGCCCGGGCCTTCTCCATCCGCTCCCGCTCGGGCTTGCTGGCCTTCCGTCGGTCCGCCAGGTCGGCCTCGCAGGTCTTCACCTGCCGCTCGAAGTCCTTCGGGTCGTAGCGCTCGCTGCCCGAGACCTTCACCTTCCGGACCGCGGTGAGGCGGGCCTGCTGGTAGCGGGTGACGGCGCAGGTGCGGTTCAGCTCGTCCAGCTCGCGGTTGCGGACGTTCCAGTCCTGCCTGGCCCGGAGGTACTCCACCCGGGCCTGCGCCTCGTCCCGGGAGAGCACCGCCAGCTCCTTGGTGCCCGGGTCCTTGGCCTGGCCGATCTCGCCGCTGGCGAGCGACTCGGACTTCTTCGCCCGGCGGATCTGATCTCGGGTGCGGAGGATCTCGTTCTCCGCGTCGTCCACCCGGTCGTAGGCGACGAAGAGGTCGTTCTCCGCCTCGACCAGGTCCACCTTGTCCTCGTAGGTGAGCTTGTTCACCATGTCGTCGGGCACCTTGCGGCCGTACTTGCCGCCGCAGCCCGCGAGCAGGAGGAGCGCCACCCAGCACGCCTTGGTGCGAAGCGCAGAGATCGGTTGGGCTGGTCGTGAGGATCGCAAGCGGTTCATTGCACGGTCGCCTTGAAGTCGCCGAACACGGTCCGGCCGCATCCGAAGTCCACGCAGCGCTGGAAGGTCACGCTGAAGCTGCCGTTCACGACTCCGCCGTCGCGCGGAACGTCGTAGAGCACCATGAAGCCGTCGGAGATGAGGGGGAACTGCTTGCGCGGATCGTTGAACACGTCGCGGGTCACGACGCCCCGCTGCTGATCGAACACCCCGCCGTCGGGCAGCAGGCCCCCGTCGGGCATCCCGGCGTCGGCCAGGGCGAAGTCGGGGAGCGGCTCGGCGAGGTTGACGAAGTCGCCGGTGCGCACCGTCAGCCCGTCGAGCTTCTCCGAGAGCTCGAGCACCGTGTCCAGCCCGGCGCCCCGCGGCCGCGTCCAGCGCACCGCGACCTGATCGCCGGCGAAGCCGAGCTTGATGTCCTGGTAGGTGAGGTCGAGGATCTCTTGCAGGCTGCCCTCGACCTTGGTCGGACCGCAGGCGAGCGCCACCCCCACGACGACCGCGGCGATGGGGAAGGCCAGCCGCTTCACCGGCAGGCCCTCCACTCCGGGTCCACGTCGGCCCCGGCCAGCGCGCCGTTCTTCACGCTCGCCAGCTCCTTCCTGGCGCCGTCCTGGTCTCCGTAGCGGCAGCGGAGCGCGGCGAGGTTGGCGCGGGCCTTGTCGTTGCCCGGATCGGCGTCGATGGCCTTCCCGTACGCGGCGCGGGCCGCCATCGGCTCACCCTGGTAGAGGAGCGCGACCCCCAGCCCGTTCTGGGCCGCGGTCCGGGTCTCACCCAGCTCCGTGGCCCGGGAGAGCGCCAGCTGCGCCAGGGGGATCTGCTTCGCCTCGAGGTAGGCCAGGCCGAGCGCCTCGAGCGAGGCCGCGTCCTGGATCGTCTCGGCCTTCTTCTGTAGCTCGGGGAACCCGGTGGGCAGGTTGCCCGGGGCGGGCGGCGCGGGCAGGGGCGAGCGCGCGGTCTCGCTCCGGCTGCGGCAGCCGAGCACCGCGGGCGCGTACACCTCGAGCTGGCTGGCGCGCGCGAGGCAGGTCTTGAAGGCCTCCTCGGCCTGCTCCTTGATGGGCTGGACCTGCTGCTTCACCGCCGACTTGAACTGCTGCGCGTCGGCGGCCGACAGTCCGGCCGGCACCGGCGTCTGCTCCACCGCCTCGGCGAGCGACTGGAGCGACAGGCCGAGCTTCCACAGCGAGGCCACGGCCCACTCCGAGCTGCCCATCGACGCGGACTGGTTGTACACGCCCTGCAGCTGCTGCAGCGCCGCCACCTTCTGGTCGATCTGGTCGGCGGGGATGGCCTTGAAGTTCCGGTACAGCAGCTCGCCCAGGTACCAGAGGGCCTTGGCGCTGTCCTCGCCCTGGCTCGACGGCGCGTTGACCACCGGGGCCAGCGCCTTCGCAAGCACGTCGGGGCGCTCGCCCTGGGTGGCCGCCACCTCGGCGAGCACGGCCGCGGCCTGCGGGTTCGTCTTGTCCACTCCCAGGGCCTGGGTCGCGATGGCCTTGGCGCCGGCGAGGTCGCGGCCCTTCAGCTTGGCCTGGGAGAGCTGCGCCAGCGCCTCTCCGCGGCGGTTGCCGCCCACGTTGGCCGCGGACTGGAAGTCCTTCTGCGCGCCGGGGTAGTCGTTGAGCACCATCCGCAGGCGGCCGGCGGCCATCCACCCGTCGTAGGCGGTGCCGTCCTGGCCCATCCGCTGCCCGAGCTGCTCGTACCACTGCGCCGCCTCGGGGAAGCGCCCCGCCTCGGCCGAGTGCCGCGCGATGGTGGCGAGCACGTCCGAGGTGTAGGCGGTCTTCGGGTAGTCGGTGAGCAGCTTCGCGCCGATCTCGCGCTCCTTGGCGTAGTCCTTCTTCTCGCGGGCCGCGGTGAACGCGCCGTAGAGCGCCTTCTCCGCGATGTCGCCGCCCTTGTTCTCCGAGGCGACCTTGAGGAGGCCCTCCACCACGTCCCCGGTCTCGGCCGAGCTCTGCAGCGCGAGCTCGCCCAGCGCCTCACCCTTGCTCTCCGCCTGGAACTTGCGGACGTCGGCGAGGAAGGTGGCGGGCAGCTGCCCGTTGGAGAGGAACTTCCGCGTCGTCTCCTCGATGCCCTTGAAGTCGTTGAGCTGGCGGAGTCCGTCGAGGGCCAGCTTCCCGGCCACCGGCGCGTCCTTGGAGGTCGGGTACTCCATCGCGAAGGCGGTGAAGAGCTGGCTGGAGCGCTCGAACTCGCCGTCGTCGTAGTTGGCGCGGGCGATGTTGAACTTGACGGTGAGGGCGTTGGCGTTGCGCGGGTACTTGGTGATGAACTTCGCCCCGTCGAGCTTCAGCGCCTGGCGGGCGTCAGCGACCTCGAAGGCGGTGATCCTGTCCACCTCGCCCGCCTTGAGCGCGCTGAAGTGGGCGAGCAGCGCGCCGTAGGCGGCGGCCTCGGCGCCGGCGGCGTTCTTCCCGCGGACCTCGTAGGTCTCGAGCTCCTCGAACTGCCGGGCCGCCTCGGGGTACTCGTGCGCGGCGAAGAGCGCATCCGCGCGGTTGTGCATGATGTCCCGGACGTACTTCTCGGGGCGGAAGAGCGAGAGGTATTCCTTGTAGGCGCTCGCGGCCTGCAAGTAGACCTTCCGGTCGTCGGTCTTCTGCGCCAGCGCCTGCAGCTGCGTGGCCAGGTCGCGGGTCAGCTCCTCCAGCTCGACGAGCTGCTTCCGCCGGGTGGTCTCCTCCTTGAACGGATCCACCTTCACGTTCACGGCGGCGCGCACCAGGAACTTGATGTCCTCCTGCTGCGTCGGCACGCGGCCCTTGGCGGCCTTGAGGGAGTCGTAGAGCTTCTCGGCGCGCTCGATGTCCAGGTCCGGGTCGGGCTGGATCTCCATCAGCTTCCGCAGCGCGGGGATGGCCCACTCGTACTGCTGCTTGATGAAGTAGCGATTCCCCAGCTTGTCCAGGGCCAGCGCGTAGGTGGTGCGGCTGTCGGAGAGCTTCTCGAAGTAGGGAAGCGCGCCCTTGGGCGGCCGGGCCTCGGTGTAGCTGTAGACGAGGTCCAGGAGGGCCTCGCGCTTGACGTTGAGCGCCTTCTGGCTGTCCACGCCGGGGATGGGCTCGCTGCCCGCGGCGGCCTCGAAGAAGGTGACTGCGTCGTTGAACTTCTGCTGGTTCACCCGGATCCACCCCAGCTTGTACCGGGCGAGGTCGTGCACCGGGCTGACCGGGAACTGGAGGATGGCCTGGTAGTGCTTCTCGGCCTCCGCGTTGTCCGCCTTGTCGAAGTAGTAGTCGCCGATGATCTGGTCGGACTCGAGGCGGAGCGGGCTCTTGGGGTACTTGGTGATGAGCTCGGCCAGCGTCTTGAGCATCTCGTCGAACTGACCGAGCTCGCGCATCTCGTGCGCCAGGTAGAAGGTGACCTTGTCCGCGTCGTGGAAGTCCGGGAACTCGCGGAGCAGCCGGTTGTAGAGCTGGACCGCCTTCTGCTTCAGCAGCTTGGTCTCCGGGCTGACGATGGCGCCCTTGTTGTCGCCGCCGCGCTGCTCCACCTGGAGGAAGTACACGTAGCGGCTCTTCTCGACGTAGAGCTCGGCCAGGCGGAACTGGAGGTCCGGGAGGTACGGGGCGTTGCGGCTCTTGGCGATCAGCCGCTCGGTCTCGAGGAGCGAGCGGTCCACCTTGAAGATGTCCCGCTTCAGCTTCTCGACGTATTCGGTCTTCTCGCGCTGCTTGGTGACCACCGGGTTCACGCTCTTGTCGAGCGTGGGGAGCAGCGGACCCTTCGCCTGGGCGAGGAGCAGCAGGAAGAGGGGACCCGTCACTGGGCGCCCTCCTCGATGCAGCGGCTGGGGATGGTCACCCGGTAGCTGCGGAGCTCGTCGTTCCAGTACTCGCCGGTGAACTTGAAGGCGATCTGCGCCGAGGTGAGCGCGGGCTGCTTCTCCGGCTGGACCAGCTTGGCGCCGCGCTTGACGCGCTCGTAGAGCTTGAGACCGACCTCGTACTCCATGAGGCGCACCTGCTCGTCGGCCCGGAGCAGCCGGTCCGCCTCCTCGCGCACCGCCTCCTGGAGCCGCTGCTGGTAGAGGCGCTCGGCCTCGGCGTGGGCCAGGTCGTAGACCTTCTGCAGGTGCTTGTAGAGCCGTTCACCGAAGCCACCGGCGTGGCGCCCGAGCTGCTCGCCCTCGAGGTTGAGGGACTCGAGGAACTTCGCCGTCCGCCGGGTGGAGCCATGGCTGTTCGCGGCCCGTCGCAGGCGAAAGTCCTGGGTGAGGTCATCGCGCTCGCGGATGGCCTCCAGCGAGTCGCTGAACCGGCGGGTCAGCTCCTTGGCCGCGCGCTTCGCGGGCAGGTACTGGCAGAGGTCCCGGTACACCAGCGCCCGGAGGATGTACTTGTCGGGGAGGAACTCGTCCCGGAAGCTCGGAGCGTCCAGGGTGGTGAGCAGGCCGATGGTCGCCCGGAGCTGGCCGAGGTTGTACCGGGTCCAGGCCTCCTCCAGGTACAGGGTGGCGCGGCCCGGATCGAGAGAGGGCAGCTGCACCATGTCGTAGGCCTTCAGGGCTCCCTCGTAGTCCTTCTTCTCGTAGCGGAGGCGGGCCACCGCGAGGCGGGCCTCGTTGCGTGCCTCCTGGGTGAGCTTCTGGTCCTTCGACAGCTCGAGGAAGTCGTCGATCATCTGATCGTCGACCTGCTTGGCGTTCCTCAGCCGGGTGACCAGCAGCGCGAACTTGGCGCGGCTGGCTTCCACGCCCTCGTCGTCCAGCTTCACGAAGTGGGTCCTCGCCCAGCGCTCGTTCCCCACCCGGAGGTCGACCAGGCCCTGCTGGTAGTTGGCGTAGTCGCTGACGCTGTCGGGCAAGAAGCCCAGGTCGAGCGAGCCGAAGATCTGCTCGTCGATCAGCACCTCGTCGTGAGGCACCTGGGTGAGGACCTTCAGCGCCTCGAGGGTCTTGGGAAGGACCTGGGGGTTGCTGCGCTCGTGCGCCACCTTCGCCAGGTACACCGCGCCGCCGTGGCGGAGGTTCAGGTCGATGAGGCAGCGGGCCAGGAAGTACTGGGCCCAGGCGAAGTTCTCGTCGGTGGGCGGAGTGGACTCGATGAAGGCGTAGAGCTTGCGTGCGGCCTGCTCCTGCTTGTTGTCGAAGTAGTCCTTCAGCGCCTCGTCGAAGATCTTCGGGTCCACCTTCGGCGGTGGCTGGTCGGCCGCGGCCTGCTGTGCGGCCGGCTGTCCGGCCTGGGGCGCCGCCGCTGCCGGAGCCGCGGGAGCCACCGCCGGTGCCGCGCCGGGCTGCGCCGGAGCAGCGGCGGCGCCGGCCGGCCTCGGGGCCTGCGCCGGAGGGCTCGCCGCGGGAGCGGCCGCGGGTGCCGCAGAGGGCGGGGGGGGAGCGGCCGCCGCGGGCGCCTTGGTCGCCGGCGGGGGAGGCGTGGACTGGGGCGCCGGCGTCTGGGCGAAGCCCGGCAGCGCAAGCACGAGCGCCACCGCGGCCGCGGTCACCGGCTGCATCCGGACGACACTCATTCGGTGCCGCCGAAGTTCAGCGCCAGCGCGAGCTGGACGAGGAGGATGTTGGCCTCGAGCCCCTTGTAGATGACGAACTCGTTGCTGAAGTCGAGCCGGAAGGAGACGTTCTTGCTGGTGAAGAGGCGCGCGCCCAGCCCGAGGTGGATCGCGGGCCGGAACACCGTCTGCCCGCTGCCGCTGGCGACATCCGCGGCGATGCGCTCGTTCACCACGGAGCCGCCGAGCGTGCCGAACACCTCGAAGTGGCCCACGCTCGAGTTGAGCCAGGAGGTCTTGCCGTAGATCGGCGTCCACATCACGTCCGACCCCACGATCCAGTTGAGCTGCGGGAAGGCAGTGGGGCTCACGCCGAACTGCGTCTCCAGCTGGTTCCGGAGCCCGGTCTTGATGTTGTACGAGAGCAGACCGCGTCCCACCTGCCACGCGAACGAATCGCTGAAGTGGTAGACGTAGCCCACCTGACCGGTGACGCCCTTGTAGAACGCGTCGAGCGGGGCGACGCCGATGCCGATCCACAGCTCGCTCGCCATCCGGTAGGTCCGGTCCTGCACCGCCAGGACCGTGCCCGGGTTCTCCAGTTCTTCGCCCTGCGCATGCGCGAGGACGGGAGCGAGACACACCAAGAGCAAGAGGGTTCGTTTCAAGTCGTGTCCTGAACGGTGGGGGAGAGGGCGTCGCCTGCGGTGCGCGTCGCCGCCTCGGTCAGAAACCCACCGCGTTGAAGATGAAGGGATAGCTGATGATCACCGACTGGCCTCGGGCGGGCGGGAACTGCCAGGTGTTGAGCGAGCGGAGGATGCACGTCTCGACCGAGCTGTCCTTCAGGGTCGAGCTCTTGCTCTTCGAGCTCACCACCCTGCCCTGGGTGGAGATGCTCCATTCCAGCACGACCTTGCCGGCCAACCCAGGATTCTTCAGCAGCGCAGCCTCGTAGCAGCGCTGCACCTCGGCGAGGTGGGAGTTGATCGCCTTCGCAACTGCTTCCTTGTCGATTTGCCCCTGCGAGCTCACCCGGTCGGACGCTGCACGTGCGACGCCTGCGCGCACCGGACCTTTCCCCACTCCGCCCGCGCCCATCGCACCGATGCCACCGCCGCCCTTGCCCATCAGGAGCTCGCGGCCACCACCGGTTCCGGTTCCCGTCCCCAGTCCGGGCATGCCCACGTTGCTCGCCACCGGTCCCTTGCCGACGAGCCCGTTCAGCTTGAAGGCCGCGGCGTTTCCACCGGGGCCCAGCTTGTTGATCGCCGCGAGCATCGACTTCATCGCCGGACCCGCCGCGCTCACCTTCGCCAGCGCCTTCTGCACGTTGGCAGGAGGCTGCGGCGTGGGCGGCGGCGGAGGAGCCTTGGGGGGCGGCGCCTTGACCACCTTCTTCTCTGGTTCCTTCTTCTTTTCCGGCTTCTTCTCTTCCTTCTTCTCCGCTTCCTTCTTCTCCTCTTTCTTTGGCTCTTCCTTCTTCTTCGGCTCTTCCTTCTTCGGCACCATCAGCCGGACGGCAACCGGATTCAGGTTCCGCGCGTTGAAGTCCGCCAGCTCCGCGCCCTGTGGACCGAAGAGGATCCACCAGCAGGTGGGGCCGAAGAAGGCGAGCACCAGGAAGATGAAGAACCAGGGCCGGTTCCGGAACGGGTTGACGAAGGTCCGCTCCGGCGGCGGGGCGACGTACACGAAGCACGTCATGTCGCCCTCGCGGAGGGCGACGGCGTTGCCGCTCTGGAGCAGCACGCACTTGCGGCCGTCGAACGCCTCGACGTCACCGGTGGCGGCGGGGACGAACCGACCGTCGCTCCGGCGCTTGTCCAGGTCCGCCTTGGGCGGCAGGTACAGCCGGTAGGTTCCGCGGCCGGCGGACTCGGCGATGGGGAAGCCCTCCGGCATGCTGAAGCCGTAGAAGGGAACCATCGCCACGTCGGCCAGGCCGCTGGTGATGGGCTTCTTCTTCGAGGTGGGCCCGAAGCTCTTCGCCATCTGCCGGGCGCCCTGCCAGTAGAGCTCGAAGTAGATGCGGGCCTTGCCCCGGCCTCCCTTGGTGGGCACCGCGAAGAGCTGGGGCCCGCGCGCGGACGCGCCGGCGTGGACGGGTGCGCGGCGGGCCGGCACCGGGACGGCGCGGACGACCGGCGCCGCGGGCGCGACGGCCTGCGGCGGAGGAGGCGGCGGGCGGATCTGCTCGGGTGCGCGCGCCGCCGACGAAGGAGGCCACACCGGGGCTGCCTCGTGCCAGGGGCGCTCGGGGGCGGGGCGGATCACGGGGGCAGCGCGGTGAGGAGGCTCCCGCGGAAGCTCCGGCTCGACGGCGACCGAGGAGGGGAATGGACCGAGCGGCTCGTCCTCGTTCTTCGGCGCCTTGCCCTTGCGCCTCCTCGCCGAGGGCACCGTGCCGGGTCCCTCGGCCTGGCCGTTCGCCACCGGCCCGCGCGTGGAGTACGGGGCCGGCGCGGTCGCCTCGGGCTCCGCGGGAGGAGGCGGTGGCGCGGAGGCGCGCCGGGGCGAGGAGATGGGGGCGACCTGCGGGATGACCGCGGGCGCCACGCTGCCGAGGAGCGCCGACACCTCGGGAGGCGGAGTGGTCTTGGGCGTGGTGCGCGGCCCGAGCACCCGCGTCTTGAGGACGAAGGGCCCGAGCACCACCTCGTCCACCGAGCGAATCTCGCAGGCCGTGACCTGGTGGCCGTTGACGTAGAGGCCGCCCACCGAGCCCGAGTCCTGCACCGCGGCCTTTCCGTTCTGGAAGTAGAGGACGGCGTGGTGCGGGTCCACCGCTGCGTCGTCGAGGCGCAGGTCGGCGTCGTCCGAGCTGCCCAGCACGTACGAGCCAGGCACGAAGACTTCGGTCCCCACCAGGAGACCGTCGCGAAGGATGACCACCTGGAGCACTGCAGGTTGGCCGCTCACGTCAGAGCTCGGAGTCGTAGACCGCGCCGACGATCTCTTCCCGGAAGGTCTCGCGCTTCTTGATCATCGAGCGCTGCTTCAGCTCCTTCCGGTCGTAGAGGTACACCGCGCCCGACTTGTTCGTCTGGCCCTGGATGAGCCGGTCGTCGAAGTCGATGCGGGTGGGGCCGCGCTGCGGAGGTGCGCCGGCGGCCGAGGCGGTGGCCGGAGCGGCAGGGATGGGAGTGCTGGGAGCCATCGGGTCGAATGCCGCCTTCGCTGCGGACCCGGAGGAGGAGGAGGATGCCTTCGCTGGAGAGGCCTTGGCGGTGGACGCGGTCTTGCCCTTGCTCTTGCTCGAGCTCTTCGACGCGCTGGACTTCGACGAGGCCGACTTCTTCGAGGAAGACTTCGCAGCCGTCTTCTTCGAGGTGGCGGCCGCCGCGTCGGACGACAGCACCAACGGTCCCGCGAGCGTGGACATGAGCGCCACGACGCGGAGCGCAGTTCGAGCTCGCATGGGTCGTGCCCGAGTAAATCGAAGGCTGTAGAGAGCTGTCAACGCATCCACGAACGCGATTCCGCTGACGAATTTCGTCAATCCCACTTGTGGTCTCGGGTGCGCACAGCCCCTCACGTGGCTGCGTCCTAGCCGCCGTACCCGCCGTCGAGCGCGATGGCGTGGAAATTTCCCGACACCGCGCGCCCGCTGCCGTAGCTGCCGTCGCTGACGAAGGAGGCGCTGAAGCTTCCTCTGGTGTCATCTCCGGGGTTTCCACCCGTGTCCAGCGTGAACTCGCCGATGGAGACGTCGGGGAGGACCCGCGCCGGCTCGCCGGCGGCGTTGTGGAGAAAGGTGGCACGGAGGGTGCCGCCGTCGGTGGTGCCAGCGATGTTCGTCGTGCGGCCGGTCTGCAGCGTGAGCTGGTCCAGGGCGAGGGTGAAGCGGAGCACGAGGTCGATGTCCCGACCAGCGTTGTGCTCGTAGCTCACCACCAGGGCGTCGTCGTTGCGGAGCACGTGGACGGTGGAGACGTCGAGGTCGAACACCTCGGAGAGGCTCCCGTCCAGCGAGTTGTCGCCCTTGCCGCAGGCGAGCGAGACCGCGATCGCCCCGGCGACCAGGAGGAACGGCGACGACCGAGTCATGGCTTCTCGACCGCGATCTGCAGAACGCCGCTGGCGCCGTTCCGGTAGCCGATCACCCGGCGGTTGCCGATGAAGACCATGCGGGTCTGGAAGGCCGAGCCCGTGTCCACCACCACCTCGTGGTCGCTCCACACCTGGCTGAGCCCCCGGTTCGCCACCGCGAGGTAGTGGTCGTCGGTGCAGGTGTTCTCGTTCCGGTTGGGCTGCTTCGAGCAGATGTAATAGGCGACCGAGGGGTCTCCGTCCGGCGAGATGGCCACCGCCGCGTACCACCCGCCGCTTCCGCGCTGGAACACCGGATCGAGCGTGTCCCACCCCGAGGGTGTCGTGCAGTCGGTGTTCGCGGCGCAGGCGGTGAAGAAGACGCCGTTCTGGCTGCGGTTGGTGACCGCGACCGCGTAGCCGAAGTTGTCGCGGTAGTCGATCGAGGGGCCGGCCTGGGTGTTGGGGACCTGGGTCGCTCCGTTGGAGCCGAGGATGCTCGGGGTGTCGGCGATGGTCAGCGGCTGGAACGCGCCGCAGCTCTTCCAGGTCCCGTCGCTCTGCTGCTCGGAGAACTCGATGTCCGCCCCGAAGGTGTCCGGTGCAGTCCCTGCCCGGTCCGAGACCACCGCGGCGGCCCGCAGCCCGGAGCTCAGCGTCTGTGCCCCGTAGATGATGCGGTTGTGAGCGCCGTAGGCGCGCTTGCTGTCGCCGGACTGCAGCAGCGCCACCGGGGTCCAGGTGGTGGGCCCGCCGACGGCCATCTCCAGATCGGCCGAGTTCCAGTCGCCGGTGCCCGCGGACTGGCCGAAGTGGCCGTCGCGGTAGGCGAGCACCGCGTTGTTTCCCTCGAAGATCAGCGCCGGGTAGAAGCCGATGATCTTCCCGTTGTCGCTCGGCGGCGACGGCGGGCTGGCCATCGGCGGGCTCGAGTTGGTCGCCGCCACCTGCTCCACCCAGCGCCCACCCTGGTTGTAGGCGATGGCCGCGTCGTTCTGGAACCAGAAGGTCTCGGTGAAGTCGGGCGGTCCGCCGAGGTACGCCACCGCCGGGAAGCCGTTCACCTGGTACGCGACGCTCACGCCGAAGAAGCGCTGCACGGTCTGCACCAGCTGCGGAGGCGAGGCGACGCCGGCGTCGACGTCGAACTCGCGGAACATGATGTCGTAGTCGACGATGCCGGCGTCGGGGAACATCGCGATGACGCCCGAGTCCTGCCGCGGGCTCACCACCACGTACGCGAAGCCGACGCTGGTGCTGTTCGGCTTGATGACCATGTCGAAGGTCGGCACCGAGGGAGTGGCCACCACGTAGCTCGTGCGATCCACGATGTGGAGATCGAACCGCCCGCCATCCGGCGCGCAGGCCTGGTTCTCGTCACCGCAGAGCAAGCTGTCGTTGTAGATGAGCTCGCCTAGATTCCGGCTGCAGCCGGCAAACACGAGCGCGACCATGGCGCCGACGGCCAGCGCCATCGATGTGGGACGCATCCCTTCCTTCACTTTCACCCCCGGATCCGACTCGCATTCTACCAGCGGTGCCGCGGTTCCCCGCGCGTGCATGTCTTGCGGCTCGTCGATTTCCCGGAGGACACTCCTCCGCATGTCGGAGACATCTCCACCCACCTCCACGCACGACGCGCCGGAGGACATGACCCGCCGGAACTTCATCGAGCACGTCGGCTTCATGAGCGGAACGGCGTTGCTCTACGCGGCGTGCAAACCGTCCGAGCCGAAGAAATCCGAGGTGACGGTTGGACCGGCGCTCCAGACCTCTCACCGCTCGCTCACCAACGACGAGTACGACACGGTGGCGGCGGCGGTGGAGCGCATCTGTCCGCGCGACGAGGAGCCAGGTGCCGTCGACCTCGGTGTTCCCGAGTACATCGACCGGGCGCTGGCCACGCCGACCCTCGCTCACGTCCGCGACGATTTCGTCCGCGGCACCGAGGCGCTGATGCGGCGGGCCCAGGGCCGACACCAGAAGCCCTTCGCCGCCCTCAGCGCCGACCTGCAGGACGCGCTGCTCACCGAGTTCAAGGACTCGCCCGCCGCCTCGGGCGAGCAGCACTACTGGACGGTCCTCATCGGGCTCACGATGGAAGGGCTGTTCGGAGATCCGGTGCACGGAGGCAACCGCGGTGGCCGTGGCTGGGAGCTGATCGGCTTCGGCAACGGACGGCGGGGATGCGCGGATCCGTCCGGACATCACCACCACGCCTGCGAGACCAGGAAGGGCTAGCCGTCGATGGCCTTCTCCGAGGTGGACGCGGTGGTGGTGGGCAGTGGCGCGGGTGGCGCCCCGATGGCGCTGCAGCTCGCGCGGGCAGGGCTCAAGGTCGTGGTGCTGGAGAAGGGCCCGGCCTACGACAAGGGTGACTTCACCCACGACGAGATCGCCATCAGCCGGCGCAACTTCTTCATGCCGCTGCCCTGGGACGAGCCGCACCTGTGGCGCGTGGGGCAGAACGGAAAGTACTCACGCACCAACCACGCCTGGACCGCGAACTGCGTCGGCGGCGGCACGGTGCACATGAGCGGGTTCTTCTACCGGCTCAAGCCGGTGGACTTCCGGATGAGGTCGATGCTCGGCGCGCCGGAGGGCTCCACGGTGGTGGACTGGCCCATCCGCTACGAGGACCTCCTGCCCTACTACGAGCAGGTGGAGGAGGAGATCGGCGTCTCGGGCGTGGTCACCCAGCATCCGTGGGCCGAGCCGCGGCGGAAGCCTTATCCGCTGCCGCCCCTGGACGAGCACCCCATCGCGAAGGAGATCGACCGGGCGGGCAAGAAGATCGGCCTGCACCCGTACCCCACGGCCCGGGCCATCGCCAGCCGTCCCTACCGGGGTCGCGCCGGCTGCATCTACTGCGTGTTCTGCGGGAGCTACGGCTGCGAGAGCGGCGCCAAGTCCAGCACCCAGGTCACGCTGATGCCGCTCGCGCTCGAGACCGGCAAGGTGGAGCTCCGACCCGGGTGCATGGCCCGCAGCGTGGAGGTCACGGCGGACGGCCGGGCGAAGAGCGTGGTCTACATCGACGAGAAGGGGGAGCTGCAGGAGCAGCCCGCCCGCATCGTGGTGGTGTCCTGCACCGCGGTGGAGAGCGCGCGCCTTCTCCTCAACTCCCGCTCAGCCCGCTGGCCGAAGGGGCTGGCCAACGACACCGGCCTGGTGGGGAAGAATCTGATGTTCAGCGGCTTCGGCCGCAGCCGCGCGTCGTTCCGGATCAGCAAGCGGAAGCAGAGCTGGCCCTGGCTGGACGATCCGGCGCCCTTCGTCCAACGCAGCCTCTCGGACCACTACGTCCTGCCGGCCTCGACGAAGCTGGGGAGCCGCAAGGGTGGGGCCATTGGCTTCCTCTGGGAGCATCCGGCGCCGATCAGCCAGGCCATCGTGCTGGCACAGGGCGGCAAGGGCGTCTTCGGCAAGGAGCTGAAGGACCGCTTCCGCGTCTTTCGCGACAGCAAGGTCCTCCAGTTCGAGACCTACGCCGAGTGGCTGCCCACCCCGGGCACATCCGTCTCGGTGGAGGACACGGTGCTGGACCGGTACGGGCTGCCGGTCGCGGCCATCACCATCGACCGGCACCCGGCGGACCTCCCCGTGACCCGCTACCTCATCGACCGCGGCGAGGATCTCCTCCGGGCGATGGAGCCGGACGCCGTGTGGCGGGTGACCGAGGCCGGCGAGACGACCATCCTCCAGCACGGGACCTGCCGCTTCGGAGACGACCCGGCCACCAGCGTCCTCGATCGCGACTGTCGCGCCCACACCGTCCCGAACCTCTGGGTGGTGGACGGCAGCTTCATGCCCACCAGCGGCGGCAACCCCAACACCCTCACCATCATGGCCAACGCCTACCGGGTGGCGGACCGACTGGTGAAGAAGGCGAAGACCGGAAAGCTTTAGTGCCGCGAGGCACTAGAAGACCGTCGGGATGATCTCGACCTTCATGAGGTAGGTCGCCTCGAGGTCGCTCTTGAACGAGATGAGGTGCTCGTCGTTCTCGAGCAGGTTGGCGCTGCGCTCGAACACGCCGGTGGAGTTCGACTCGGTGGCCACCGTCTGCCCCTCCACGTCGACGCGGGTGCTGGCCTTGCACCCGGTCTCGTACCAGACGATCGAGGTGAGGGTCCCGACCGCCGAGATGTCGTCGAAGAAGAAGCTGATCTTCACCTCGCTCGGCTCGTCGAGGCGGACGATGATCTTCCCCTGCCCGGGGAAGCGGCCCTCGACGTAGCTCTCGTCGCCGATGAAGCAGCTCGCGGTCTGGTTGCAGACCGGCCAGCTCCCGTTGCAGCTGTCCAGCACCCGGGCCCCGATGAAGTCGTCACGACCGCTGCTACACCCACACAGCCACACCAGCAGCGTCGCGACGACCGCGGCTCGTCTCTGGAAGGGGCTCGAAGGGACCGGTAGACTTCTTTTCATGATCAAGCGTCTTCTCGTCTCGTGCGCGGTGCTGCTCGGTGCCGCCGGAATTGCTTGTGGCGGCGATTCGGGTGGGGACCTCCCGGCGAAGCCGCAGATCGTCACCGACCGCGACTCTATCGTGGACCAGGCGATCTTCGCAGGTCAGCAAAAGAACCAGACCCTCCAGATCATCAACAAGGGCCAGCAGGATCTGGTGGTGAGTGGCTTCACGCTCCAGGCCGACACCGGCTGGACCCTGGTGAGCACCTCGCCCACTCTTTTTCAGGAGGACGGCACGCAGAGCGCCACGGTCAAGTCCAACAAGACTGCGTTTCTCTTCATGACCTGCAAGCCCACCACCGCCGGCGAGACCATCACAGGGACGCTGACCATCAACTCCAACGCGGAGAACAAGCCCACCAAGACGGTGGACGTGAGCTGCGGCCCGGCCGTCGCTCCCTGAGTCTCCGCGGAGCTGGTGTCGTTCCGACCGGGTGGGCCCCTGCGGCTCACCCGGTTTTTCTTTTCTCTAGTTCTTGGTGAAGCCGCACGGCGTGGGGCACGCGATGCTGGCTCCGCCGGGGACGGACGTGAAGTTGTAGGGGTAGGACCCGAGCCCGCCCCAGCCGGTCTCGACCGTGTAGGGGAGCGCGTAGGTGGTCAGCCAGCCGGTGCGGTTGATGGGGAACACCGAGACGAACATCCGCGCGTTCCCCGAGGCAGGGCCGGTGAACCTCTGCTCGAGGCAGCCGCAGGCGTAGTCGCGGAACGTGGTGAGCACGTTGCCGGTGGGCGGCGAGCCCGAGTAGGCCCGGTCGTAGGCGGGCTCGTTCGGCGTCGCCTGCGGAGCAAAGTTCCACCACGAGGTCACCGGGTTGTCCGTGTAGATCAGGCCCAGCTGGCTGCCGCCGTTCTGGGTGCGGGTCTGGATGCTCGCGCAATCCACCCCGGCGTCCGGCACGCAGAATCCGAGGCGGATGCCCAGGTCGTAGGGCGGCGTGGTGGTCATCGTCGCCGCGGGGATCCGCCACTGGAAGAAGAGACGGGAGTCGGCGGGCACCGCGCCCACCGGCACGTCGACGATGTACGTGTCCACGTCGTCCCCTCGCCCGTCGTAGTCCTTCACGTCGGTGATCGGCGAGATGCCGAGGCTCGTGTCGAGCGCGCCGATGCCGTAGCTGAGGAACCCCACCGACGGTCCGCCGAGCGCCGTGGCGGCGACGCCGGTCCCCATCGTGACCGGGCCGCGCTGCGGATCCGGGACCGCCTCGGCCGAGTCCGGCTCGTTCAGCCACTGGACGAAGATGGTGTAGTCGGTGTCGTCCGCCCAGTTCGTCCCCTCGTCCTCGAAGAGGAAGAAGTAGTCCACCGCGCCGGGGTGGGGCGGCACCTGGAGGATCGACTCGAAGTTGCCGAGGTTCTGGAGGTTCGGGTTCGAGCCGGCGTCCGGGCTCTCGTACCGCGTCGACTGCAGGCACTGCGGCGTCGGGGCCTGACAGAGGTTGGTGGCGATGGGGTAGTTGTAGTTGCTGACCGGCGCGCTGATGATGCACACCCCCGCGTCACCGGCCGCGCACTCGCTCTGCGCGCCGGCGGGGATCTCGGTGGTGACCTGGAGCAGGCGGTCCTTCGGCCCTGGAAGCTTGGGGAAGCGGGCCGGCGCGTTGCTCGGCGTCACCACGTAGTGCAGCAGATGCGGTACGGCCGAGGCGCCGGAGAGCCGTATCCGGTAGTAGTCCGGATCGGGCACGAAGCTGATGCGGCCGGTGATGGTCCCGGACGAGCCCGGACCGGCGAGGGTCAGGTCGGGCGACGGCTTGGCCTTCGCATCGTCGATGGTGTCGTTGGGCTCCGGCGGATCCTGGAGCGGGACGATGATGACCGACACCTTGTACTTGAAGTTCAGATCCCCGGGCGGAATCACCGTCTGGTTGTTGGGATCGATGTAGCCCCTGACCTGGAGCGTGTACGTGCCCGTGGTCTTGAGAAGGCGCGCGGTGGCGACCTCCATCGACGATTGGCTCACCAGCGAGCCTGCCGTGGAAGAGTCGGTGGCCACCACCGCGCCGCTCGGGTCGCGGAGGAAGTACTCCAGCCGGTACCGGTGCGGCGGAGGGCAGGTGGCGGGGGTGCAGTCCTGCACCACGTCCAGCCACATCACCGAGTTCGGGTTGGCGGCGACGATGGAGAAGTAGTCCACGTCACCCGGGGTGGCGAGGAAGCCGCCGTTGCTGCCCTGCACGCCGCCGCCCGACGAGCTGAGCGTGATGGGAGTGGCGGTGGCCGGCGTGTCGTTCGGCTCGTTGCTGTCCGGATCGGTCACCACCTCGACGAAGACGCTGTAGGGCGAGAGGTTGTCGACCTTCCTGCCCGTGTCGTCCTGCACCAGGAGGAAGATGTCGTTGTTCGACCTCGTGTACCGGAAGGTGAGGTCCAGCATCGTGGGCGGGTTCGAGCCGTGCACGTCGACCCCGGTGGCCAGGCTGGTCCCCGGCACGCCGTTGTTCGAGTCGAGGACGTTGATCTGGAAGTTGACCGCGGTGTTGAAGCTCCCCGCGTCCTGTCCGGCGCCCGGCTTGTAGCCCGCCACCACGTGCACGATGGCGCGCGGGGGGAGCGTCCCCACGTTGACCACCCACCAGTCCTTGTCGTTCGACTGCTGGATGTACTCGGTCTTCTCGGTGTTGAGCTGGAGGCGGCAGTCGGCGTTGGCCACCGCGGCCGGCGCGGTGTTGCAGTCCAGATCGGGGTGGGTGATGAGCGGCGGAGACGTTCCGCCGACCTCGCCCTTCATGCAGCCGGAGGCCGCTGCGGCCAGGAGCAGCGGGGCCACGAAGCGAAGCGTCCGGGTGCCGGGAACGGCACGACTCATCGATTCTCCTCGCAGCAAGAGAACGCCTCCGGCGCTCAGGGCCCGGCGTCCGTGCCGCCGTCGATCCCGCCGTCGATGCCCGGCGGGACGTAGCAGGTGGGAATGAAGTCGGTGGGCTCGACGCGGATCACCCCGTCCACCGTCTGCTTGATCCCACCCACCGGGTAGCGCGCGGCGGTGGTGTGGAAGGTGCGGACGATGGTGCGGCCTGTCGGGTCGTCAGCGGGGAGCATGGCGATCGCGATCTGGATCTCGTTCCAGCCCGCACCGTAGCCGGTGCCTCCGTCAGGGAAGAGCAGCCCGCCGTCGGGGAGGAAGTACTGGCCGCCGTCGGGCAGCGAGATGCCACCGTCGGGCCGGTTGGGGAGCGTGGGCGACAGCGACACGTTCTCCACCCGGAATGTGAAGCACTGCCGTCCCTCCTCGTCGACCGGACCGTCCTCCTCCAGGACGTAGCGGTAGCCGTTCACCCCGAGGGTGGCGGTGTCCCCCAGCAGGGGGTTGGTGTGGTAGCGGAGCTCGTTGCGGTTCACCAGGCCGTCGTTGTCCGGATCCTCGTCCAGGTCCTGCGCCGAGGGCTGGGTGCCGAGCTGCCACTCGATGCTGTCCGGCATCCCGTCGTTGTCCGAGTCGATGAGCGTGGAGTTGGTGCCGATGATCTGCTCGTCACAGTCGTTGATCCCGTCGCAGTCGCTGTCCACGCCGCGGAGCGCGGGCGGACAGCCGGGGTCGAGCCCGCCACCGTCGGGGAGCATGAAGCCCAAGGGATTGAAGCTGGCCCCCAGCGCGGCGAAGTGGACCTCGACGCCGTCGCTGAACCCGTCACCGTCGGTGTCGGGATTGTTGGGGTCGGTCCCGAGCGCGATCTCCTGATCGTCGGTGAGGCCGTCGCGGTCGCTGTCCCCGGCGTCGGCCGGGGAATCGGCCGGAGCGGACATGTTCGAGGCCACGAACTCCTTCAGGACGTAGGCCCGCCTCGTCTGCCCGATGTTGAAGTTGAGGAAGTTGACCGACTCGTTGTTCCGGAAGTCGCGGAAGTTGCCCCCGCCGAGCGTGGCCATCTTCTCCAGCCGCTCGGCATCCTGGTTGATGATCAGCAGCGGGCAGCCGGCGTCGCCGGTCACGTCGCAGATGCTCGACACCGGCTGCACCGGGGCGAAGACGTGGACGGTGTTGAAGATCACGTCGTCCACCAGGATCCGCAGCTGCCGGATGCGCTTGACCGCATCGCCCTGGAAGAGCTCGTCGTCCTGGTTGAAGGTGGGGTGACCGTCGGAGAGGAAGATGACGATGTACCGGGGCAAGGCCTCCGCCTGGGCCGCGGTCGCGCTGTTCCGGACCTGGGTGATGTCCGTGCTGAGCATCGCGTAGATCTCGGACAGCGCCTTGATGAAGTCCGTCGAGTCGCGGTTGGAGTTGGGGTTCGTGTAGTTGAGGATCTGGTCCTCGAGCGTCGTGAAGTCCGCGGGGGTGTAGGAGAGGAGCGGCTCGAACTGAGGCAGTCCGCTCTTGGTGAGGTTGGCGGTGGTGCTCCCCGCGAAGAGCATCACGCTGAACGAGATGTTCGGGTCACGGGGCAGCGAGTTGAGCAGCTGCACCACCGCGAAGGCCCGGGTTCCGTTGGGGTCGCTCACCCGCATCGACTGCGAGGCGTCGAAGGCGAAGAGGATCTTGATCGGCCGCACCACGTCGTTGGTGCCGAGAGTGCAGAACCGTCCCTCGAGCGTGAGCGTCCGGTCCGTCGGGAGCTGGTCCCGGCGGCGTTCGTCGTAGAGGTAACTTTGCGTGCAGGCGACCCCGAGGCCGAGCATCCCCGCCAGGGCCGCGGCGACGAGCCGCGCCCGGTGTGTCGTCACGGAACGGTCCCCGGGGGCAGACCGACGCAGCGGGTGAGGTAATCCGGATCGCTGATCAGGAGGTTGGGCGGGAGGAACGCCGCGTCGTCCACCTGGATGTCAGGCCCCGCGGGCACGCGGATGCCGGACGGATCGTATTGCGCCCACGCGCAGGCCACCTTCCAGACTCCGTAGTCGGACGACACCGCGCTCTCCGGGGCTTCGGCGAACCACACCTTGAACAGATTGTATCCCGCCTGGGCCGCGCCCACGCCGTTCGGCGGGGTCACCAGCTCGAGGTTGCTCACCACGTAGTCGTAGCAGACGCTGCCGTCGGGCTGAATCTCCGCCGAGCTGGTGTACTGGACGGCGGCGAGGTCGTACAGGTTGCGGTCAGGTCGGGTGGGGTCGGTGCCGGCGCGGATCTCCTCGTCGTCGGCGATTCCGTCGTTGTCGGTGTCGACGTTGTAGTTGCGGCTCAGCGGATCGAGGCCGTACTGCGCCTCCAGCCCGTCGGGGAGCCCGTCGCCGTCGCTGTCCACCAGCCCCGCCCGGGTACTGAGGTAGGTCTCGGCGAACTGGCTCAGGCCGTCGCCGTCGGTATCACGGCACACGCAGTTCCGGGTGAGGGGGCTGGCCGGATCGCAGCCTCGGACGTCCTTGGAGTCTGTCCTGAATCCGAGGTCGGAGTGGATGACCTCGAAGTTGTCGTCGAAGCAGTCTCCGTCCGAGTCGGCGATGAACTGGTTGCTCTTGTCGATGAACGGCTGGTCCAGATCGTCCTTGAGGCCGTCGCCGTCGCTGTCCACCGCGCGGCCGTTGCCGTCGGGCACGCTTCGCAGCGAGCGGACGATGAGCGACTTGAGCACGTTCTTGCTGGCGAGTGAGGTGTAGTCGAGGGCGCCGAGCCCCAGGTTCTGGATGTCGTTGTTCCGGAACTCCTGGAACACGCCATTGCCCCGGTCGGCCATCTGCTGCAGGAGCCAGGTCGCGACCTGATGCGCGGCCATCGGGTAATCCGCCGGCGCGGTGTTGGGGTAGACGCCGTAGATGTCCTGACAGAGGAGGCCCAGCGAGTTGCAGGTCTGGATGCCCTGGTCGCTGAAGAGCAGGACCGTGTGCAGCCGGATGTCGCCGACGTTGTACGCCGGCTTCAGCTGCATGATCTGATCGACGTAGCTGAAGATCTGGTAGTTCTGGTTGCGGTCGGTGCCGGGAACGAAGCCGTTGATCGCGTCCGTGCCCTGGGCATTGGTGAGGTTGCAGAAGTCGGGCAGCGAATCGGCCCAGATGAGCTCGGGGTGCGTCGGGTCCGCGTACTGGCTCAGGTTGTCGTTCGCCGAGCAGCGGGGGTAGGGAGTTCCGTCGGTGAGCAGGACGACCACGTACCGCGTCCGCGGGAGCAGCTGCGGGTTGTTGACGTTGGTGTCCGCGATGTCCGAGGCGATGACGCCGTACGCGTAGCTCAGCGCGCCCTGGAAGTCGGTCCCCTTCCCGAGCTGCGCCTGGAGGTTCGCGATGTAGGTGTCGATGCCGATAGGGCGCGCGAACCGCTGGCCGGTGGCGACCGGCGGCCAGACGTTCTTCACGTTCGTGTCCCAGGGAACGATGCTCACCTGGACGTTGGGCTGGGTCGCGAACTGCTGGGTCAGCGCCTGGAGCGCGCGCACCCGGGCCGGAGTCTGGATGCCCACCGCGGTGGCGAACTGCTCGCAGAGGCCGGCGGTGCCCTGGCTGCCGGGCGGATCGCTGATGCACATCGAGCCGGACTGGTCGACGAGCATCACCACCTTCACCGGGAAGCCGTTGGGGTCCGGGGGATCCGTGCAGACGCGGCCGCGCACCGACAGGTGATTGTCGAGCGCGTTGACCTGCGTGGCCGTCTTCTCCAGCGCGGCGCCGCTACAAGACGACAACACCACGGCGAGCACGAGGCTCGCCGTGGTGAGAATCAGGGGGGATTTCGAGTTCACGTTCGTCGATTCGATCGGGTTGCCTGAAATCCCCCCGGGGGGATCCGGCGCCGGCCTACTGCCGGCGGCGGCGGACGAGGAGACCGAGAGCGGCCAGGGCCAGACCAGCGGCCGGGGCACCCAGGGGCAGGGCGGTGCAGCCACCGCTCGCGGAGGCCGACGG